>Ga0065711_1045027_pt1 | contig 13738 bp, 16 predicted proteins | sample Hoacrofraction12_FD_59098 | JGI IMG/M metagenome (GOLD analysis project Ga0065711, IMG submission 59098) | Hoatzin crop microbial communities from Cojedes, Venezuela - Epithelial fraction 12 v2 (version 2) | ecosystem: Host-associated > Birds > Digestive system > Esophagus > Crop | place... | reverse complement strand
GGGAGAGGGGGTCTGGGTAACTGGGGGGGTTGTTCTGGCTGCCTTGGTTCAGCTGGGTTCTCATCCACCTGGGATAACTATCCAAACGAACATAACTTGTATCAGACACCTATAAATATTAATCATTCGCCCTGTTGAGGAGTATAGCAGGCAGAATACAAAGCAGGGAGTTATCCCCTTTGAGAATACACTGACATGTAGAGCTAATCGATAGGTATTTCTAGTTCTCAAATAGGAAATATCTCCTTTTGGGTTTATTGCAATGTAGGGCCTATCTATTCCTGAATTATATTCAGCATCTAAGCATGGCTCAGAATTTGTATAATCTGAGATACTTTGTATTACCAGCATGTGCTCCTATTAGCAATAACAGTAAATTAAGCAATGCCAGGGCACAGTCTTAGACACAAGCAAATGATTGTTTATACTCTTTAATTGTTAGGATAGAGCCTGGGGTATTTTTACGCTGAATGTTTCCTAAATAACTCCCAGGCATAATTTAGGACTTGGCACAGGCCATGCACCATTCTCAGTTAAAAGGTCGCTCTATTTTGGAGGGGAAAAGAGTTTGAAAGTCGCCCTCCGTGCCAGAGAAGGCATTTAGCGGGGGACTACAGGCATTGCCTTTGGCTACATCCCTGCTGCTGGGAAATAAAAGCGGCAGGCTGAAAGTTTAAATAACGTCCTCCCACATATATAAGCTCTAGAGTTTGTTGGGCTTCTGTAAACGGTTTCTCTTCATCATGGGTTGCAGAAATCAGATTTTTTCTTTTTTTTGCTGAAGCAAGCAGCTTGTAGAGTCCAAAAATGCTACCAGCATTTGGAGCAGTTGTGTATGAAAATCCTCCTCTCTCCTGAGAATGTAAGGAAATAATAAAATTTAAACGTAGATTTAATGTCTTATTTGTCTCGCTATTATAAAGGACAAGAAATCAGTGTGGATTATAAAGGACAAGAATCAAGCTGGCAGTGTGTATTCTTCAGTAAGGAACAGTGTTGTCGATCTTTATGGAGTAGTGGTACAGGGAGGTATTTCCTTTATAAGGCAAACAGTTCAGTTCAATTTAGTGAATTTAGTTCCAGACAGATCTAAGTAATAAATCTCAGCACGTGCCAAACATTTTTATCCAGTCCTTCTATAGAAAAATAACTGAAATAGCAAAGGTTGTATGCCTAATAAAGACCATACATAGAGAAAAACATGCTTTGCCTGGAGAATTACAGTGACTAGTGTATCATAGCTGTATAAGGAATTAATAATTATAAATGAACACACAAAAAAGTTCAAAATTTGTAGTCCTCTAATTACTTGCCATTAAATGGACCAAGTATCCTGATTTTAAAAGTACTATATGAAGTACAGTCAGCCTGAAAAGAAACAAAAATACTGAAAAGAAAGTACTGAAAATGATATGCTAAAATTTCTAAAACTCCATAAGAAGTTACCTAGTTACATTTTATTCCAAAATCAGCCATTATATTTTTTCACTTTGCAAATCTTGCTTGATCTATTTCTGCTTTGAAAGTTAAATGGCAGCTTTGCAAATGGATAAAAATGACCCTTAGTCTCTTTTACAACCCTTAGTCTCTTTTACATCTAACAAGACCTAAAGGAGCTTCACCGTAAGGAGTCTCATCCAAAGACCATCAAAGATAATGGGAACTTCCTATAACTTCAGTAAGTTTACTGTCAGGCCCTAAATACCAGCAGATCCAAGAAACTAGAGTACTAATATGAATGTATCACTTAATTAATGAAGATTCTTATTTGAGCTCAACAATTTTTATAAATAGCTGTATGAGTAAATATATGCAGAACTAGTATTTTGAGTCAGTTAATTTAGCAATAATTTCCTGCTTTGAAACTAAGGAGATCCCATTGGGATAAATATTATCATAGCTGATCCAAAGCAGAAGAGTAATCAAGCAAGTTTGGGAAAATAACATACTATCGTGATAAATGCCAGCCAGATTTGTTTAGTAAATGATACTCCAGGCAGAGTCCCTAAACTAAACACCCTAGAGCCCAAAGATCCTTGAGTCTAGTTTCCACTAATGAATGATGTATGTGCAAATCTGTAATCTCTGTAGTAGTCAAAGGCCAGATCTAGGTCTCAGGAGAAGATGTTCACAGAATCACAGAATATCTTGAGTTGGAAGGCATGCATATGGATCATTGACTCCAACTCCCTGCTCCCTGTAGGATTACCTAAAGCTGAATCACATGACTAAGAGCATCGTCTAGACATTCCTTGGACTCTGACAGGCTTGGTGCCTCAACCACTTCCCTGGGGAGTCTGTTCCAGTGACCAACTACCCTCTCAGTGAAGAACCTTTTCCTAGTGCCCAGTCTGAACTTCCCCTGTCGCAGCTTCATTCCATTTCCTTGTGTCCTATGGCTGGCCACCAGAGAGGAGATCAGCACCACCGCCTCCGCTGCCCTCCATGAGGAAACTGTAGACTGCAGTGAGGTCACTCCTTAGTTAAGAGGTCACTCCTCAACCTTCTCTTCTCCAAGCTGAACAAACCAAGTTACCTCAGCCACTCATCATCAGTCTTGTCCTCGAGACCTTTCACCATCTTGATTGCCCTCCTCTGGACACCCTCTATTAGTTTGATGTCCTTGTATTGAGGTGCCCAAAACTGCACACAGTACTTGAGCTGAGGCCACACCAGTGCAGCATAGAGTGGGACAACCACCTCCCTTGAACAGCTAGCTGTGCTGTGCTGTGTTGTTTGAAAAGAAATTGAAAAGCATGTCAAAAATTGCTGTGGTATACTTTTCTTCTTTCCACTGAAATCGCCTGTTCTTCTAGAAACTGAGTTCATCTAGACACCATGCTATGGTGGTGGCCGTGGTGTGACTGGTGCTGTGCTTGAGACAGAGTTTGACACGCTACTAGCAGTAAAGCCCAGCAGTCCCTTTATCTCTGGTAGCAGTTTTGTGTTGAGATTGATTTGAAAATAAATAAGATCCTTGCAGATTTCAACAAATTAAGAGTCTTTAGTGTGATGTCTGCACAAGGATAGCATACTGCTATCAAACACATTGTCACATGTCAAGCCCATTGAGTTTATACCCAAACCATAGAACCTCTCACCTGTTGAAGCCTGTCTAAATGGTATGTGATTTTCTAGTGATGATAGTGGTTTTGTGCTGATGTGTACTGAAGTGCAAATGCAGATAAGCAATGCTGTTTCCACTGAGAAGGAAGAAATGTATCGCTACGTTATACTCTACTAACCTTTATAACTACCTCTAAGCAATTAGCTCCAAAGACTTTTTAACTCCTTTTATCTCTATAAAGGTATTCTGTCCTTTGTCTTTGTCTTGGTTGCATTCTTGATTAATTCACATTACATTCATGGGAATCACTGGCGGTGGTGACACAGGAGACTACTGTTTTTGTGGCATAAACAGTGAGATGCTCATAGGTCTGTTGAGGGGAGTTTGGGAAGCGGATAGACTTTCATGTTTTTAGGCTCCACTTTGAATAAGTAAGCAAAAAAAATAAACAAGCCACCATTAGATAATAAAGCTAGAGATTAGCAGACTGACAAGAAAGCAAAAATCTTGGAAACCTCTAGAAGCTGAGACTTGGTGACATTTCAAGTGATCCAGAATTTGGGTAATATAGTAAAAATATATTCCTTATAGGAACATGGTTTCCAGAACTGATTGTTATGTGAACTCAGAATCATTAACTGCTGTTTTCTGCTCAGAACCTGAGCATCAGGTATTTTTCATATTTTTGCAGCATTATGCAGGAAAACGGATCTCTGTCCCTGAGCGCTGGCCCAACATCTTCACAGCCTGAAGTAAAGCTCTGGAAATCAAGTTGAAGTGAGCTCAAGATTTCTACATGGACACCAGATATGTTAAAGCACAAGCCTATGTAAGCAAGCCCTTGAGAAGGAAAAGCCATAAAACACCGTTCTGACTTCTGCTGCAGAAAAATTATTGAATCCTCTGTAGAGCTGAACCAGCTACCTTTGCTGTGCTGTAGAGATTTAGACTTTATCCGTAGCAGATAGGACTTTGCATCAAACACAGCTCTCATCTGTGCTGCTTGCAGTTACGTTGTGGCAAACATAGGGTTGATAAGCAGTGTGTGAAGAATTATGTACATGCCTATCTTGGTGCCTTTCTTCTGCTTGAAGAAGCCTACTTCAGGTATACACATACTCTGCAAAGAACGTCTATGTATAGGAACTGTACACCTCTGTGTCTTGAGCTGCTCCATCTCAAACTTAGGACAGTCAGACCAGTAGATATGGGTAGGCAGACCAGCAGATACGGGTAGGCAAGTAACAGTAATAATTAGCTGTATCCCTTCTAAAATATTCTCTCCCATCATACAGAAAGATCCCTCGGCAACTTCCATACACATCTATCCAGATCACTTTAAGCAATCCTGAAAAAAACCCACATTTTCAGGCCTTGCCTGGTCTTGGAATTAGTTTCCATTCAGCAATGAGTTGTCAGTAATAGATATAAATATGTTGGTAGTTACAGCCACTCTTGGGCTTGTAAGACTTGGTTCATTTACCATTTAATAAACAATACAAATGTCTTTATTGCAGTGCTTTGCTGGCCATAAAATGTAGGGGTCACTTCTAAACAGACAGAAAAAAGCTTAAATATTCTTAGATAGAGAGCACGTGCCTAAGACACTGGTTAGATGCAGCAGGGCGGGATGGTAACAGCACATGTTTTAAAACCAATAGCACTTCCAAAGCATGTGCTTGGATACTTTTCTAAAAGAAAATTAGTTGGAGGTTGCAATGGCATTTGCGTAAGTGAATGACATTTGCTTAACTAAACATGTTTGCATTTATTTAAAGATGTATTTTGTGGTTACTAATTGCTTGTATGAATGTTCAGCCATGGTTAGGCCAGTTGGTTTTAATCCCTGCGGGATGAAGACATAACCAAACAATAAATAGGTCTGTTTGGTCTTAGCTGCGGTGGCTGCTTTGTAATATTCTGCTCCTTGAGGAATGCATAGTTAAGGAATAGTCCTAATTAAATACTGTAATGGCTCCCATTATAGGAATTAAACTGTGCAAATTAGAGCAAAATGGCAAACGTCTCATGTGGAGGAAAACAGCTGCTAACAGTGTTGCTCTGTGGTGCCGTTCGGTGCCCGCAGTAAGGGGATTGCTAAGGGCCCAACTCCATCATCAGTCGGCCAGCATGATTGCAATGGTATCATAAGCATCAAGGGAAGTTTATCTCGAAGTGCTAATGGGATGCAGGTGGTGAACCCTAGCAAAACTGTTCCCAAGTCAATAAAAGACGTTCCTTTTATTCCCCTGATTAAATTTTTTTTTTACAGACTAGAGGACAGGGGACTCAACAGGACATTTGGGCTGCTTGCAGTCATGGGATGGACTTCTCATTTAATGCCATTTGCAAACTCATTGCGTTCGATCATTAGCTATGAGCTTTCTTCTCCTGCTGATTCCTCCTGCAATTCCTCCTCCACTCTGCTAGGTGGGAAGAGTCAAAGAAATTGAAAATCTACAGCTGAGACTATATTTCTTTGATTAGCATTTTACTGAATGCAGAGTACAGGTAAATCAGCCTTGCCACTCCTGAAACACAAAACTCATGAAACAGCGGGCAGGCACCTAACACTCAGCAACAGCCCCCAGGCGATGCACAGGCGCTTGAAAGCCCGAGTCTACTTTTAATTCAAAATAACTCCTCCGCAAACGTGAAGACAGTGCATTTAGCATGCAGCGTGGGAAGAATTTTTCCTGACTCTGATTTCCAGGGATGTTTTATTCTGCTTTAATTCCAGTAATTGCACATTTTTTTTCTCAGATACTCACAGCAATGTTCAGATCTCCCTCCGTGCCTTTCACGTGCACAGATACACTGGGCAAGAATTTATACAGACTATTTCCTGTCTTCAAATTCTACCTGCAAAGTGCTTCTGAGTGGCTCATATTTGGAACACAGAAACTATCGATCTAGTATTTATGGCTATCAAGAAATGCAAATTCATCTCATCACTGAGCATTCATGTAGTACCTGTCTCCCATCTAATCTGTAAAGAGAAATCTAATTTATCCTAACTTTGTGCCTTTTTCATTGTCACTGGAACAGATCATTAAACAGAAAAACGGCTAAAGACTAATTTTCAGCAGAAAGCTTCTCAGTTATGCAACATCTTAACACTTATAGTGCCTCCTCAGTTTACTTAGCTCTTCTGGAGTCACGTGTGCTCCTCATGGTCGGCTTCTGTTCCCAGATGGTGCTCTGGCCAGCCCAGCCCATGCAGGGCTCCCTAGCCGCTCCCCTGCTGCGGCACAGGCAGAGGAGGGAGCGGGATCCAGGAGTGCCTTGGGGATGGACAGGGCTTGCTGCAGCAGGCACAGCACTCCCTGCTGCAAAGACTTCTTCCCACTGAATGCTTTCCCAGTGGAAAGCCTTTCACTGGGAGAAGATGTTTAGTCATTTAATTGTTAGGGTCAGTTTTTTCTGTGATTTCAGTTCATTTACATTTTTCATGTCCTCAGATCCAAAGTCAGCTTCGCTAAAAATAATAGTCTTCAGCTGACTGGGAAAAGCAACTGGGGGATGGGGTTTTGAGCAACTTCATCTAGTGGAAGGTGTCCCTGCTGATGGCAGGTCTGTTGGAACTAGATGATCTTTAAAGGTCCCTTCCAATCCAAATCATTCTATGACTTATGTCATGTTATAACTTCTAGTTCAAAACAGTTTTTTTCATCAGTTATCTTTAAAATTTGAGTTTGTAGACAGTATGTGCCGTGAGAGATTTTGTATGGTACATAAGAGGTGTGTATGTGTGTGTTTGCACATGTGTGTGCACCTGGTCCCATCTTGAGCTCTCTAATCTAAGGCCGTCACAGATGTCACCAGTATCTCTCCACTGTGATGGAAGAGGTCCTGTACTGCCTTTCTCCACAGAGCTCATCCCCCTCATCCCAGGGGGGAGCCTCTTCTGCCTTTCCAACCTGCTATGAAGAAAAGAACTTCTTCAGGAACTGTAAGCCTGGAAAATCTGGAGAAATATTTCCCTGGTGGGGAAATCACACGCTTCCTAGAGATGGAAGATAAAATATTCTGTTCTACACTCAACAGCAGGAACCATCATTCCAAATTAAATGGGCCAAATAAATCCTGAGCTTATGACAGTTTATGTTATTTAATGCTCTGTGAACTGGTCTTCCACCAACAGATCCACAGTAGATAGGTCACAATAACCTGGTTTCTTGCCTCTGTACTGTGACTTAGCCTGGAGCTGAAGGGGCACAGGGGACAAGTCAGAGAGCACTTACGGCAGAGGAGTCAAGCTGTGGCGTGTTCAGTTCTGAGTATTATGTTTGAAAACTTATAAATTGCAAGTAGTCCAAATACTCCTTAGAAGTTTGGTGAGAAGCTATTTGGACAGAAATTATTTTTAAAATACAATCTTCGAAACTCACATGGAATGGAAAGCAAGTTCTCATATGGCTTTTGCATGTTAGTTCTGTTTGGTTCTTGCCTCCTTTCTGGAAAGCAATGCATTTAGTACAACACTGGACACATAATCTTTTGTCTCTCTGTGCCCAGGAAGAATATAGTTTTCACTGACTATATTTTAATTTCTGTTTATTTGCACAAATTATTTTCCCTCATGTGATAAACCATATTATTTTGCTGCACAGCCCTAAACCTGAAACCATTTCAATGGAGTTCCCCTGGGGACAGAGGAATGGAGCGTTAGGATCACTAATTATGTTTCTAAATATATCTCATGGTAGCCTAACAGGCCATAAAGAATTCTGGTATCTATAAGGAAAAGCTGGACAAAAATAAAAACTTATTGACAAAAGCCAACACATGGCTAATACAGATGAATAGTGGAAATCTGCCAATAGTGGCAATGTCATTTTCTTCTCAGCTATTCTTGGGGGAAATGCTCAAATTATTTCTCTAATTGACCACCTTCAGAAAAAAAAAAAGAAAAAAAAACCTTTTCCTGTCAACTATTTATTGACTGTATTCAGAATGGGATATAAAGAAATTATATTGATGTAGGTTAGCCTGGAGGGTTTAAATAACACAGCTGGGAAGTCTGATGCCCAGAAAGCAGAGCTCCTTTCACATGGCGTGAGCTGGTAGAGCCAAAGCCAAGAGGAGAGCCCAAGTGCCGATGACGGATTCTGCATATGTTAGAGAAGGGCTGCTGGAGACCTCCTGGAGTTAATCTGTAGGGTTAGCACGTGCTCCTTGCCAGAACATACAACATGGCCCACAGCCTTATGTAGTAAAGCATCGGGTTAGCATCAAAGTGAATATATCCAGACAGGGAATGTTTGTGAATCTGTCTTTTGTCTTCTACAGAGGACAAGGCACTGACTTCGTTGTACATCATATATGCGCATGCACATGGGAATCATCCATCCTCATCCTTCCTACTGCTTTGTTACTGACTATAGTCCAAATAACTCAACCAAGCCAACGGCTTGACTGCCAGCCAAGGACGTGTGAACAGATAAACCTGTGAGGTAGAGAAGTGTGTGGTGGGCTGTACTGCTCCTTTCTGAGAAAAGAAAGAATCCTGGTGGCCAGATCTTTCAGCTCAAGAGTTTTGCAGGAGAAGCTCAAGGAAGTTTGGGAAGTGGTTTTGGGTAGCATACAGAATAGCTTCTCTGTCCCTTCCAGAGATGCTTTTTTACCCTTAAATATTCTTTTTTCTCTTTCTTTGTCCTCACTTTAAGAGAGCACAAGACAGATGTAATAGGGTAACCTTTCCCCAGAGATGAGTTACAATAACTGAAATAATACTGACGACCAGGTGAAGTTTCTTAGCGCTTTGGTAGTAGATTTTGAAGTCTACTGGTTCAGTCTCAAAAACATAATTCAGTGCCATAAGAGGTACCTGAGCCAGTTCTGAACGAGCCAGCTGAGGTACCAAAGGCTGTTTAACAGCAGGCAGAGAAAGAGGAGCAGAGAAAGAAAGCACTGCAATGTGCAAGCTAAAAGGGAAAAAGGCTGGAGAAGCCTGGCCAGCAGCCAGCACCCCTCGTAAGCTGTCCATAAAGTGTCTCTTTGCACGAGTTGAATTGATTGGTGAGGGTTTCATTTGTGCATGTGTATACTGGTGAGCTGCTATGTGGGAAGATATTGGGGTGTAAATCCCCATTCTGAAGGAGTAATTTGCCACACTACTGGTCTGAACAGAAGCCAAGCAGCAACCTGGATTGTAAACCAGGATACTTACAGCTTATGCAAGGCATCAAAAAAAACTTCAAAAGAAACAAGGTGATGATTGCAGAGGTGGATGAACAATGGTAGGCAGACTTTGTGGATATGCAAGTTTTCTAAACACAGTGAGGGTGTTCATGATGATGACAGATATGCTGTCCAAGCGTGCCTCAGCTGTTGATCTAAAAGGCAAATCAGGTTCTGAAATACCTGGAGATTTTAAAACAATGTTTAACAAGAGGCAAATGCCTCAGAAATTACAAACTGATCATAGAAAAAAATTGTTAAAACAGCCTTTAAGCAAACTGTAAAAGCTGTATAATGTTCCCATAGCTAGCTGGCCTGTGCTGCTAGATGACCACCCCAGCACATACACGATCCATCACTCCCAATACTATGTAAGAAACATCTGCTATCATAACTGTCAACAGAAGATGGTCCTATGTGACCATTTCTCCTTCTGCAGGAAGAGTTTATGCTATTTACATGTGTCTTATCTATGTAGAGTTTGGTCAATTCTGCAGCAGGAACCACCTGAAGGAGTTTCTGAGACGGTCAGACCCTCCACGTAAGATATAGTCAACATATGAAATAAAACACACAATTCGTGCCTACGGATTGATCTAGACAAAGCAGGAGATGCTGTGGGGAGTCACCAGGGCTGTTTGAAATTCCCACCTGGAGAGCTCTTGTGGTAATTAGTGAAGTTCTTGGTTGTGCCGGTGGCCAGGAGTTCAGTCTCCAGTGGGTCCAGCTGGGATGCTCCTGTGCCATCCAGGGAATGAAGGGCATCAGTGTAGCCAGTGTGTACCCAGCTGCACTGCAGTTTTTAACCACAGGACAAAGTCAACTTTTATCCTTGTATCTCCCTTATGGTATAAATTCTGTAGCTCTCATCACGATACTGGAACACAATTTTCTGTACTGACAGTAAGACAGAGTGGTGGAGAGGCAGCATCCCTCTTGGGTACGGCAGTCACTGTGAGAGTCCTCTCGCAGTCCCATCCCTGGGGATGCCACAAGCCCTCTCCTGCCTGGCTGAGCTGGGGCAGCACTGGCTCTTCATTTCTTGGTAGCCATGAGCAGCCTGGACTTCCATCTAGCCCAACAGGCTGCTGCTCCCAGGCGCCGACAGCTGAAGGATGAGCCTGCCTGGCGCATGGTGCTGGACATAGTCATCTCTGACTGTGTGCTGGAGGCTGTAAGCAGAAGCAGGAGAGGCCAGTGTGATGCCCCCAACACTCCTGGGGCAGAAAAGCTGTCAACCCCTCCATGCACCCACTGGGCATGTCCAGCTCCTGGCTCTATTCTGGAGGACCTGGAATCCCCTGTGATGCCAGAGAGGAACCCAAGGACAAGGGAGTGACCAGGGACATTGACTTACCCTGCTTCTTCTGCCTGCTCCCTGCCTCAAGCTGGTGTTGCATTGGCTGTGCCTCTGGTGGAGATCTGTGAAGGCACCACCTTCCTCCTATGCTGCTCCTCTGCAGATGAAGGAGGGGAAGATCAGGAGCCGTAACCAGGATCCTGGATGTTCGTGCCACTCTGGACCCCCAAGTTTGTGAAACCTGCATCCTGGAGAGATGGGTGAGGAAACCAGGAGGGATCACAGTCAAAACTGTGATCAGTTCCCCACCTCTCCATGAAGGGAGTTCAGTTTCTCATGGCAGAACCAAAGTCCTGTCAGCAGAAGTCCCTTGCTCATCAACGTTGGCATCAGCTCTTTTGTTCAGAACCTTTGAACATCACAGCTCCTTTTAGCACACATCCTCCTACACCGTAGATGACTGCCGGCAGTCATGCTAGCCTGTGTAGCTGTGAAATGTCAGGTAGTTGTTCAGCCACAACGCTCGCAGTGTTATGGCTTCCCACAGCCCCCTTCACTCGCTGCTGGCTCATAGTCCTCTCATCATCAGCATGGTGCCAGAGACCTCAAAATGGCACTGCAAACATTTCTGCAAGCAGATAAATAATCCCCAAATTTATGTCATGAGCTAGAAAGAGGTGCAAGAGATCGTCATGAGCAAAGAATGGATTTCACTGAGGAAAAGCACCAATATGGCTGTCCTGGTCAGCTTTAGACTTGTTAGAAAGACAAAAATTGAATATGTTGGAACAAATCTAAGAATAGTCCAGCCTTACCTAAGGTTAACCATGCCACATATATGCCAAAAAGAAATAAAACCACCTAATATTCATCAAATAGTATTTGTGTAATTAATCACCGTATCATGTTGAAAACCCATCTATAATAATGAAGGGCATAAATAACATATTCCCTCAGGAATAAACACTAATAGATTATTCTTGTCAAACATTCAAAAATTCTTAGAACACAGCAAATTTAACTCTGAATCAGAGACTTCTGGGTTATTTCAGACATTGGTTTTGCTTATCTGAATATTTTTGGCAAATTTTCTGTATTAGTACATTTGTCATTTAGAAGTATATTTTCCAGTAAATTGATTGAAAAATATTTGTATGTAATTTAGCATCATAAAAGTGAAAGTATCCCTTTATAGTAACACAGAATTGTCCAGTTGGAAGATGGTCCTGGGGTTCTCCTAACTTGTTCTTACGGACTTTGAGGGAAGGCAGTTTGCCAGCCCAGTATATTCCAATGCTTCACCATCCTGACCATTAAAATGTTTCTTTTTATCTTCAGTCTGAATCCTCCATGCTCAAATGCAAGTTTATTGCTCCTTGTCCTAGCAACCATTCCCTTATTTTTAACACAAATACATATATATTATGTATTTGTAGGTATATAGTACATACTATATATGTGCTATACACTATATGTTCTATTAAATATAAGATATACTATATAATACATAATATATACTATCTACTGCATGCATGTAGTATATGTGCTATATACAACATGCTGTATATGTACAATATATGAGCTATATACTATATGCTATATTATATATAGTATGTACTATGTAGCACATAATATATATTATCAACTTTATGTATCTTATCTTGCTATTTGCACCTATCATGGCAACAAACAGGTATGAGGCATCTAAGAGCAGCTGAAAATCCAAATAGTTATTTGTGTTTTCAGGCATGTAAGAATCCTTTAAAATATGTTTTTGGATTTAGGATTCTGAACATGTTAAGCCTGTTTGTTGGAAGCAGGTATCAATGATTTGACAGTGCCTAATGAGGGGACATTTCTTACTCAGAGACTGGATTTTGGCAGGTCATTTGAAGTGCTGGTATTTGGGCCAGGCAGACAACAAAGAGCATTCCTGAGTTAAGGTGACACTATCCATTGGAGTTTTAAAAATTGAAGTACTTTTGTACAGTGGCAAGATTTTATTCTTCAAGTCTTTTTTCTTTAAAATTGGTAGCCTGTTTATTCTCCTAATTACCTTGACAAATAATCTGGTTTTCTGTTATAAATCTGATACTAGCTTTGAAACAGAGTTATTTTGCAGGTTTGTGGTGAAAGGCATTAGCTGTGGAATTGGCAATGTGAAAGGAAATAGATGAAGTAATATTTTTCTGTGCAAATTTGCCTGGACCAGGCAAAACTTACTGGACTAAGTACTTAGTGGAAGATAAATGCAACAGAGATAGCTGCAATATTTCCAGATGAAAATGTGTTGTCAAGTTAGTACTAAGAATAATGGTAGAGACTCATCTGATATATAATGACTGTGTCTTTCTAATTATCACAATTCTCTTTCCCTCATTTATTATCCTAACAAAACCGTTGAAGAAACTTAATTTTACTGGAACCAATACAATTAGAAATATCAATTTCAATCTGAACTAAAGTCACCCAATTAGTTATATAATTAATGGCAATTTTAAAATCCGTTCCCATTAGAATATGGTGGGACCTGACTCTCAGAGGATCAATAAGCATTTTCTGGTTTTCAGTAACCAGTGTCTGGAACAACAAAAGGCAGAGGAAATAGATACCGATGTGATTTGAGGACTGGAGGTTTGGAGTTCCCCTGAAACATGTATTTGGATGGCAGAGTCGTCAGCCTGGTTACATACACCCAACTGGTGTATTCAAAGCTTTGTATCTTATGTCATCTTGCACAAGACCAGACTTTCAAAATAACTTATCTTCCATTTAGGCCATGCCGAGTTTCAGCATCCGTGAAAGGACGGGAACAATTCTCACACGCATTGGTAAGCTGCACAGTCGGATCCTTTATTCGCCCACTTCTGCGGTTATGTACATTTTCCATATCTGTACACGCGATTACGCTTATATCGGATAGGCTACAGGCATAAACTACATTCAATACATACAGGCATTCAACTACATCAGCAGCAAAAGGAAGGCTAGGGACAACGTGGGGCCGCTGCTGAATGAGGCGGGTGTCCTGGTGACGGAGGATGCGGAGAAGGCAGACCTACTGAATGCCGCCTTTGCTTCAGTCTTCAGTGCTAAGACTGGCCCTCAGGAATCCCAGGCCCCGGAGGTAAGAGAAGAAGCCTACAAAGAGCACGACTTTCCCTTGGTCGAGGAGGACTGTGTGAGGG
>Ga0065711_1045026_pt1 | contig 13738 bp, 10 predicted proteins | sample Hoacrofraction12_FD_59098 | JGI IMG/M metagenome (GOLD analysis project Ga0065711, IMG submission 59098) | Hoatzin crop microbial communities from Cojedes, Venezuela - Epithelial fraction 12 v2 (version 2) | ecosystem: Host-associated > Birds > Digestive system > Esophagus > Crop | place... | reverse complement strand
CAGTCTGTCCCTCTTGCTTTTTTTTTTTTTTTTTTGCCCTGCACAGCAAAAGAGATGATTAAAGAGCCAGGGATTTAATTACAGCCAGATATGCCTAGGGGGAAAACCCACTCGGTTAAAGAACCTGGCAACAACAAACAGAAAGTTCTCCAGTTTCCTGCTTTGAAGGATTTGAGTCTTTAGAGAGGGGTGGGTTGGAGGGAGAAAGCAAGCGATGAGGCTGGAGTTTGCAAAACACACAGTCCTCTTCCCCCTGTTTGGCAAAGCGCTGCCTTCAGCAGTCTGGTCCTCGCCGTCTGCTCTCCTTCCAGCCCCTCCGCCCTCCTGCTCCTCTGCAAGACCTGAACTACTTCTCAAGCGCTTTCTGGCACCACCGTGTCAGTAGAGCGACTGCGTCTTCCCCCGCCCAAGGTTTTGCACCACCTGCAGCCGGTGCAGAAAAGCCCCGTGACTTTTGCCGCCCGCTGCAGTCTGCCCCGGCTGGTGCCCACCCGCGCGTCCCTCCGAGCCGGCGCTGCGCTCCCCTGGGAACTGCCAGCCCGGCGTGATTTCAAAGGGAAGAGATATGGGTCCAGTGCGTGGGAGGCCACCTCTGATGTGAATCATGCTATCTGCGCTCGGGATGGGGCCCTGCATCTTCTCTGCTAGGCTGCATCAGCTTATCTGGCCTGCTGTGCCTGCCGCTCCGACTTTCTCTTGTCTTTTCATTTCCAGGCTGTTGGGTGAAAGGGAATTTATTTTGTCGCTGGGCTCTGTCAGTCTATTGGTTGGTGCTGATGGAAGACGCTGTAGAAACAGTCTTGTGTCCCCTGAGTGCAGCTGATCGCAGAGGGCCAGCCAAATACCTGCGTAGCTCCGCTGACCTTCACCAATGAGGTTAGCTACTTGCGGGTGCCAGTCCTGCTCAGCAGCGGCTCCAACGCACCAAGGCTGAGGCTTTGCCGTTCGAAAGTCTTCCAAAAGTTAACACGTTAGACCTTCAAACAGCAAGAATCTGCTCCATCCTGCAAGGGATTTCTAAAATTTGTTAGTAAGGTTAACCTTAAAATGGGTAATTGGCTCTTCTGAGCAAATGGGAGCTATTGCCTTCCCAGAAATCAGTGATAAAGGTAAAGAGTATTTTTCCATGCGTTCTGCTGAACTGGTGTAACGCAGCCCCAGTTTGGCCAATCCAGCATAACGACAAGGAGAGATTTGGCTGTTCTTATTCATTTCTTGGGAGACTTATTTGCCTTTAAAGGAGGGAGGGAAGGGAAAAAAAGAGGAGCTGGTTTATTCAGTGACATGTATACACAGCCATGGGCTGTGCCTGTTATTTCACTTGCAAACAATTTCCTCTCTCTTTTGTTTATTGATGACAGAAGGCATTCCAGCCAGGTACACTGGCTCTTCCCCGACTTCAAAGGAGGTCAGGTTACAAAGGCAAGCACCATCCAGGCAAAATGAAATGCAGGAGGGGAAGGCCCATCGCAGTCGGTCTCCAGGGGAGCCTGTGTGCTAGAGAAAAGTCCAGAATGCACCAGAAGGCATAAAAAGAAAGATAAATCCCACTGCAGCATCTTTGGTGCCACCAGGGCTTGTCCACAGGAGTGGCAATGGACAAGTCTTCTGGGATGCCCCCACTAGCCCCCAGCAATGGCAGCACATGTCCAAAACTTTACATGGGAGAGGGCATAAGAACCACCCTTTGCTTCCTCCTTCCCTAATGTGCCTGTGCAGGCGGCTGCCACTCATGTAAACCAGGGGACTGTGCGCCCAGGGAAAGCTGGAAGCGATGGATTTTCAGGTCTCAATTCAGGAGCTCCCGGTGACCAGAAACATTATCCAGTGCCTACATCAAGGCACTGGTGCTTGATAGTGCCCAAAATTGAGATGATGGGCCTTGATTGCCCGGGTCTCACAGCTGGATTGGCAATGACTGTGCTGGGGAGGGAGTCCAGCAGCCCAGATAACCTTGCTCAGCCCCAAAGGGAGAGCAGGTCACTTGGGCTGATGCTTGCCCTTGGAGAAAGTCTCAGTGCCGAGTTCGCTGGTTCAGCAGCGATGTTTCATTTCATGCTCGTATTGTCCCAGTCCGAGTGATGGGGAAGCCCATGCTGAATGCCAGCCTTGGCACAAGGGTCATGCCCCTGCCCCGCTCACTCTGGGGACAGCCCTTGTGGCCTCTGGTTTGCCTGTCTCCAGGTCCTGCCTGCTTTGCTGCAGTGACGCTTGCCCCTTGCGCTTAGGTGCTCATGTGTAGTGCCAGAGAGGTTTTTGGGTATGCCACTCCCATGGCCATCAGACCAGACTGCTCTGGGACCTTGCCGTTGATCTACCCCAATGACTCAAGGAAAGGCAGGGACCGGGCTGCACCTGCACGGTGTATCCCGATTAAATATGCCATTCAAGTCCGGGCAAATTGAGAAACATTTCTTTTCCTCCGGTGGCTCAGCAGAGCTGAACTGGGGTTCAGCTGATGCCACCACTGAGTCAAGCCTTATGACGAGGCTCAGCCCCCATCCCACATGACTCAGCACAGCCCTAGCCAGGGCGAGGCAACAGGAGGGACTGGGAAATTGCAAAAAGTTAATGATGATTCTTCATTTTAGGAGCGCTCAGCTTAATGAAGCATTACTCAGCGGCTTCTCCACCCACCCCCAAGTAGGAGCCGCTGGGGCTGGTATCGGCCTCCTCCCGTGTCCACGGCAGGGCTTCCAGCTGGGATGATTCAGGTCACCCCATGCATCGTCCAAGCATTGCACTGCAACAGGTCCACCAGTGTCCCTGAGGCCACTCGGCAGGTGACACTACCCGGGAGAGACACACAAGGGCCCATGCCACTGTCACGTGGCAGCTGGGCACATGTGAGCTGAGATCTCAAGTTTTGCCTGAGGGTGGGGACAGGGACAAAAAGGAGACAGGAAAAGCATTTACTGGAAATCAGAATGTCTGCTTGGCGCGATGTGCCCTTGTGTTAAAAATATTTTGTGCTCTGAAGCAATGTGAAGAGTCAAATTTTGGTGTTTTCCATTAAGTTATAGCTTGCTGGAAATATATTCAATCTGTAGTTATTGTTCTTTATGTCACCTTTATTTTATTTTCAGTCTATTACTATTTACTTTTTGCTTTTTTGTTTTATTTTAATAATTAAATTGCTTTTTCTGGACTGCTTGTCATAGATTAACATTTCCTTTCTCTTTAATAACTTTCTTATTCATTAGGCGCTCATTTCCTTTCATTTGAGTCAGGACTAACACAGCAAGGTTAAGCGTGGCATAGCATTGTTCCAGGCCCAAGCCGAGCACCAAGGTTTTCTCCAGGCTGGACTGCCATTGAAACGAAGCCATCGTGCCAAAGCATTTTGAGCTAGTGCTCTTCTTTCAAGTCGGCAAGGGTTTTTGCTTGCATCAGATAAACCCTTTCAAGGCAGGGAAAACTCAGTAGATTCCTACCTGTCCCTTCCATGAAACACAGTCAGTTGGGGTTTGTTCTCAAAGTGATGTCTTCCAGCCTCTCTCCTCTCGTGTCCACTTGGGCCAGCATCACTTGAAGCATGGGAGATGATGAACAGAGAAACGAAAGAGGGAATCATTGCTCTGCAAAGTGCTGAAAAAGCCCAATACTTCCTGGGATTTAATTTTTTTTGCTTTTCCTTCCCTCCCCCTCTCCTCCAGTTTTTATTTAAAATCTGTAAAACCGGTTCCTCGTCCCTCAGGTCTGTGCATACTGCTGGAGCTGGGTATTAGCATCTCCGTCATACTTGTTTCCTGTCTAAAAATGATGAACCACAAGATTTGTGTATGTATAGTTTAAAATAATGGCAAGAGACGGTACAGGAAAGGAGGCATTTTCCTCCTCTGCATACAAATGTACAGTTTTTCTTTGGAAGGACTTTCCAAGAATGAAGACCTTAGTATTAATGGTGTTTCACAAAAACATCACGAGTTAATTAGAAAAATTCATTTGTATCTGCAAGCATCTTCAGGAATTTTCAATCACCGCTGGTGAACAGGCAGTGATGGTAAACTCAGGCATGCACCCTGAGCAAAGACTTTCAGCTGATGGGATGGATCTATCTCTAGGATGCAAAATGCTTGGAATAATGGCTCGTGTCTTCCAGCCATTTACCGTGACAGTGACAGCTGTCCTAAAAAAAAGCAAGGGAGTAACCCTTTTGCTGCCTTTCATTTGCTTGAAGCGCTGTAGCAGTTCTCTTTGGAGTTTGTTCAAACTGTTACACATCAGGCTTAACAGTGCTCGTGTGCTTCCTTCCCAGCTTGTCCAGGGTCTGGTTGTTGGAAAACTTGCTAACCACTGCACGGAGAGGACCCTGCTCAGGCTCAGCGTCTTCGTCTTCGCCGGTGTGGGCCTAGGCATGGTAAGACTTGGCATCAAATCCTCCATGGTGCCTTTTAGTAACGCAGCGACGCAAGGTCCGTGAGACCTGACTGCAAGCTCTGCCCCTTGAAATGGCACCACCGGCTCTGCTGGGTGATCCCTGGGTGGGAAACCAGCTGTCCCGGGCCTCTGTGCAAACAGGCCCATGCTCAGCGTAAGCACCACACCAAATAACGATAAAGAGCTGCGTGAATAATAGTTACAGGGATTTAAAAAAAAAATCAATCTCGCACAGGAACTCGTTAAGTCCCTCCTGAGTCACTGGATTTGCATAGAAATCCTGCCCTCCGTCTTGTCAGCAACTGCATTTCCTGAACTACCCAGAAAGTAAATTAAGATTATGGGGGGGAAAATCATTGCGGTTGTACGCTCCTGTGAGACGGCAGAGGTGGTGTGCCCTTCCTCTGGGGCTTTGTTTTTGCCCAATTTTCCCAAGCTCAGAGTATTTTTGGAAGAAGGTGGCAAGGCAATAATTTTGCTCCTCTGTTTTGGGATGAGTGATGGTACCCATTGCTGGTTGTGTCTGCATGGGTGACAGTGGATGCCAATCTCAAACGGTAACTGAAAAGCCGAGTTGCCGTACGCATCTCTGCCGGTAGTTGTGTTTGCTCAGATAAGCCACGCTTGGGGAGCCAATAGCTCTGTCCAGGTGGTGGGGATGGAGGAAGGGTGCATGCAGATGGGCCCAGAGGACAGTCAAACTGCATCAGCTTTTTGATGTTCCCTGCCGGATTTGGCCTCGAGCCTTGCTGCCAGGGTGCCGGTGCTCCCGCCGGGGCAGGTAGGATGGTTGCTGTTCCCACAGCCATGCTGCAGCCCGAGGAGATCAAGGCCAAATCCTGGAGGGTATTGAGGCTCATGGTTCCCAGCTACATGGATGAGATGAGGCACCCACACATCTTTGCTAATCTGAGGCTAAATTGCGTGTCTGAGATGAGGGGGGGGAAAGGAGGATGGATGCAGACGAAGGGATGGCTTTGCAGATGGAGCATGGGCCCTGTCTCTGGGATTATGGGGCTCGCAGAGATGCTGCCGGGTGGTGGGATATTTGGGAAAGGTCCCTCCTGGTTGGTGTTACATGGTTTTGCCTGGCATGAATGTTCCACCTTAGCATGGGACATCTGCACAGGGTTTGGTGCTCCTGAGCATGGCCTGGGAAGTGCTTTGAAGGTCTCACTGTTGTTTTTTGGTCATGGCTGGGAGCAATCTGGTGAGACCAAGGTGGACCTGGTCCATTTGGAGATGGGATCACCCCTAACCTGGCACAGGGCAGGCTGCTGCTGGGAATGACTCCTCACGCCAAAGCCCAGTCCCACAGCAATCAGGCAGAGGGCAACCGTGGAGTAAATGTCTTTTGTGCACCAAGTTCTCACTGAGAGGGAAGCCTGGAGGGGGCTGGGGGTAGGAGAGAAAGCCTTGATGGCAGTGGAGGGGCACACGGGGCAGCACGGCTTGCAGCAGCTAATGCCCCAGTGCAGGGAGGCTCATAGCGGCTGTGTGGGGAAGGGAAATCGCTGCTTGAAGTTCATCTTAGAGCTGGCAATTACGCCAAGCCCGGAGGGCTGTGGACATCCTGACAGCACGGGCCTGGAGACAAGGGTCAGCAATGACTTCCCAGGAGAACTATTCATAGGCAAACGCAGCTGCGATCCTCTACACCGGGGAAGTCTCATTAAAAGGCGCTCTGTTCAAGCGGCTGCCGAGAAAACATCCGTTTCTGGGGTGGCTTTCCGCCTTGGCGGGGATGAGTGCCGTCACAGCAGCAGGCCCCAAACGCAGAGATTAATGTGTGAAACTTTTAATCCTGCACAGCCGCCTGTGGAGAAGCATCCCGCCCACTGTGCCCTTGCTGCGTCTGGCCTCCAAATGAAGCAGATCCCCTCCCCCAAGCGTGGAAGTGAGGAGAAAAGCTAGCTGTTAATAAAAGACACTCTGAAACAACCCATCTTCATCTCACCGGGAGGTGGGCTGAAGTGTTCTTGGAAGGTGGGCACTAGCGGCGGCAGACAGACAGACAGAAGAGGTTGCAGGGTATTCCCAGCAATTGACAGCTGGAGAAGGGAAGGGGTGGGCTAGGAGCTCAGCCATAACACCTGGAAAAGAACAGAGAGGAGAGCTGGTGTCTGATCTGCAGATGCAAGCCAGGAGCACGTGGGCAGGGGTGTAGGAAGGCTTGGCGGTTGTGACGGGGAAGTTTTTCTCTTTGTCCGAAGGCACAGGCTGTGCATCGTCCTGCCTCGCTGCCTGCATTTCTCAGGCGTTTGCTTTCGGAGCCTCTCTGTTGAAACTCCTGATTCTGCCTCTCTCACCTGAAAAATGCCTTCAGATCTGCTCAGGTGAAAAGGACTGCTACCTACCCGGCTGAGGAGTAGCAGAGACCGGGCTCTGCCTGGCTCCATCCTTTCCGAGCCCCAGGGGAGCAAGGAGCCATTTCCCCTGGTTTTACAGGAGGCGTAGATGAGGCTCAGCTCTTTTCTGCCCACTTGCTTCAGCCCATGACAGAATTCGTACAAGGCAGGGGAAGGTTAAAGCTCTTTTTCCCTATGAGCTCTGCAATGTTGTCCTGCAATGGCATTTGCCCTAGCAAGGAATTATTCTCCTTTCATCTGAATGTTTATGTACCAAATACCTGTTCCTTTGTCTTTGTTCTCCGGTTCCTTAATCAGAAATGCCTAGATCTTAACCAAAACGTCAGCAAAAAGCCCCACCAAGGAGAGAAACCCAGCTGTCTGTGAGTCTAGAGGGGAACTAGGAATAAACCTCAGTATTTCCAAGTCATTAACGAGCAATGTCTCTGGGCTTCTCCATCTTCTGTAGCCAAGAGGCAGGGACCAGATCTTAGGAGAGAGATCTCCAGAGAATGAATTTTCTGGCTAAACCAGTGACAGGAATGTTTTCCAGCCACAATAACACACCTTGAGACATGGGTGAGGGCAGGAGACTTGCAAGAAAGGGGGAAATCTCCTTTCCATGCCCCAGAGAAATCCATTCATGTGACCAGCAGGGCTTGTGAATGAGCTGAGAGCCGCTCTAGCCCCACGGCTTAGGGAGTTTCACCGCTTTTGTTTCAGTATTAAACAGCTGGAGGGATGTCTCCACTCAGAATATGTGCAATAACAAAATCATTACTCTTCCTAATTATGCTCGCTAATGTGCACGTATGTCCAGAAGACCTATTCCAGATTACTGAATTTGGTGAATTTATTAGCAAGGAAGCAGCAGAACAGGATTAGAAATCCCAAAGTTATGGCGTTACATAATACACCGCGCTCATTTATTTTGACAAGCTCAGTTTAGTTTTAATTATTTATGATAATGAACCGAAATGCCTTCTCTAGGCTGTTTTGTATAAGTAATGCAGGCTTCCTGAAGTACACCACATGCATCTGCTGTTCAACATTTCCTCGGGAGTTGGACAAGAGACAGAAGACTGGGGGAAGGGTGTGGGGACGTCACTAATTCCCAGACGCTAAAAATACCCACAGCACTGCCAGAGAAACGTGCTGCCAGATTGTAGAGTATCGTTTGCTACTTGCGCTGCATGCTTGGAATAATTCACTGCAGACAAATGGTGGGCTATGAGAGACCCTGCAGTAGCCAAAGCTGCACCATCATGTGTCTGTCAGTTGCGGCTCCGACAATTTTTCTAAGTCATGGGTTTGGCTTATGATGTTTCTCTAGGTTATTTCTTGCCACAGAGTCACCACTTGTGCTCTCTAATATTCTGTGGTCCAATTTGTCCTGTCCCTTAGGCCCTGATGAGGACCGTGTGGCACTACTGCATCATTGCAGTGCCACTGGTGTTCGCCTTCAGCATGCTGGGCACCATCACCGACAGCATCCTCACCAAGGCCGTTCCCTCCTCTGACACCGGTAAGACTCGTCAAGAAAGATCAGACTGGTCTTTTCTCGTTTTTGAGTCCATCTCACACTGCTGCTACCGAGCGCCAGCGCACATTCATGACGAGTGCCCAGTTCGCCAGCAAATCTGGCTTCTTTGCAGTTGGGTGCAGTGGGTCTCAGTAGAGTGGATGGACAGAGACCAGTGGGACTAAGACAGGATGAGCTTGAACAAAAGTGAGAAAGCATCCTGTGCGATCCAGTGCTCCAGTCCTGTGCTGCCTGCTGATATCCATAGCGCCAGTAGCAGAAAGGGAAGCCTCTCCCAAACTCTCCTTTCCATGTGAACCCAAGACATATTCAAGGGGAAAAAAAAAAAAAAAAAGCTGCTTTTCCGCCGTGAGGATGACTGAGGGGGCTGTTCGTTCGTGCCTTTTAACTTAAAGCATCTCAGGAGGGTGTTCTGGATTACTCTTTGGAAACATGTTTTGCCTGATGCAGTAATTGCCCCCCCTCTACATTTTGGCTGGGTTTCAGTCGAAGAGTTATCTATCTTGCTCTGTACAAAGGGGCTGAAATGCAGCAGTAGACACACAAGTCTTTATACCTGGGTTTTTTCTTCTGTCGACAAAGGAAATATGCCTACATTATTGTCATGGGAGCCTTGCTGAGTTTGTCCCGGGATGGAGCTGGGTCAACCTGGTTTGATGTAGTGTGCTCAAGCTCTTTCTGGGTTTACTCCCCAAGCCATGTTCACCAGGTGCCCGAGAGTTTCTCTGCTCTAGCTGAGCCTTTCTGGGATGCCAGCCTGCACCCTCCGTCTTCCCTAGCAGCTGTCTGAGCAGATACCTCTGCACAGACTCTACCGAGAATGGGAGTTATGGTTTGCATAGCCCATTAGTGAAGTTTATAAAGCACTTTTGAGATGCTTCTGGATGAAGAGTTTTTCTAAATGTCACTTCAGCAGTTTATTTGTAGAGCTGACCACCACATCTCCTACAAATGCTGGGAGCCTGTGATTTCCAAGTGTGATACTTCTACCTGGGAGGACCTCTTAGTTCCTGGGGAGGTGAGGACTGGGGATGTTCCAGCCCCTGTGCTTGGATGGGAAGAAAATCTGCTGTTTCATGAGTTGGAGCAATGTTCATGTGAGGAGGGAGAGCCAGGGGGGAAGGGCACCAAGCGGCTTTGGGACATACAGCCAAGCTGGAATTCATCCAGGCTCTTCTCAAAGGGGCTTTGTGGGGGAAAATGGAGCACTGCTTAGCTTTTAAAGCCTGGAGGCAAGCTTCAGTCAAAAAGGAAAATGGGTTTAGTTGCCTCACCCTGCTTCCTGCTTGCGTATGTTGTTAGGTCATCTTGTGCCTCGGCGACACAGACAGTCTTCACATGACAGGGCAGGACAGTAGGGCAGAATGGCAGCAGCCCGTGGGGTGGCAGGGACAGTCAGGAGGTGGTCATGGGGCGCTGGGAGAGCCATGGACCACCCAGTGCTTTCTCCTGCCTGTCCATTCTGGGCTGATGCCATGCCAAGTGCTCCTGCAAATTGCAGAGTTACAGCTGGCTCGAAACTGGGCATGCTGAGGAGCGATGCTGCTGGCACGGAGGATCACGGCACTGGGGGAAGCCTTGGCTCCGCTGCTCCTCCCTAGCCCTTGCCTTTCAAACCCTGCTTCTGTCTTGCAACGTTTCTGAGGAAAGAGGCATCTGATGGTTTTGTGCTTGTTTTGGACGCACCCGGACAGGGGCCGGGGCGAAGGCGGGAATGCTTGACGCAGCAGAGTTGCGTCCCGGCGAGCTGCCTCTCCGCAGCAGCTGCGGCAGTGATGGCGTGGGTGTCTTGCAGAGAAACGCGGCTATTTAAATGCCTGCCATCCGTCTCGGGCCGTGAGTGGCACCCCGCAACGGCGGCTCCACCCGTGCGGCAGCTAAAGGGCTGCTCCTTCCTACGCGAGCCCGAGACCCGCCCTGCAGAGCGAGCGTTTTGGCGGTGTGTTAGAAATCCCCGCTTTTCTAAAAGCGTGGAAACCTGGCTTTATGAAAAAGCCCCGCTTTCGCTGCGTCAAAAACCTGAGCATTAGCTTGCAGCACCTTTTAGTTAACGCAAGCAAATCACGCATTGGGAATTTGCCTTTGGAAACATCGCTTTTGAGCTGTGCCGCTGTATTTTGCTGATGTTTTTGACAGCCTGGGGCCAGCAGAGCCCACAGAGGTTTTTCTTTGGGCTTTCCAGGAGCTGGAGTTTCGGCCGAGCTCAGGTGTCCAGGACTGGAGCAAATGGGGCTTTGCAGGAGGATAACCTGTCCGCCCTTGCTAGCCACTGAGTCACCCGTCCTTGCCTTTTGAATAGGTGTCTCAGAAAGGGAACAGTGGGACGTAGGATGGCATCATCCCTTGTACCCATCATCCTGCTTTCAGGACCGATCCAAGGTCACTTCCCACCGCGGCTGATGAGTTTGCCACTTGCTTTTTGCTTTGGCTGGGGTTTTGCACTGAAAGGAGGAGAACGGAAATGATTTCATTCGTTTCCCTTTGACATCTGTTTTCCTTCTCCTCATCTTCAAAGGCAGGAAGGGAAAATCCTGCCCCACGTGCACGTGCTGTTCAGCTGGGCGTGTGAGCTGGTGGGAAGGCAGCCCGAGCCAAGGGGGACTTGTATCCGCACAAGCACTCCTTGTCAACCCCAGTCCCTCCCCGAGAATGGAGTTCCTGTTGCTGCACAGAGCCCCCCGCCCTCAGGGGAGGGGGGGAGGGAGCCCAGCAGAGCCTCCCCGCCTAACGGGCCCATGTTTCATGATTTAATTTGTGCATCAGGCGCAAAACCTGAGGAAGTGAGCCAGGCAGGGCTCAGCGCATTGAGCTCCCCCAGTGTTGCTCGGGCTTTGCTGGTTCAAAGGGAGCTGCTGGCAGCGATGACCTAATCATTAAATTAGACCCTGCGATTGCCCCGCGGCTGATGTGGGCCAGCACCATCATCTGAGCGCGGCAGCAGGATGTGAGCTGGAAAGGAGGGCGAGCTGGCACCCGGCACAGCGCAGGGTGGGAATGGGGACAGAGCCGCCCGGTGCAGGGAGCTGCCAGCACCCAGCCCTGAAACCGGCGGGAGCCGAGGAAGGATGGGGCAGGAGGGGAGGGTGGGCACCCAGCCAGGACAGGTCATGCCAGGTGTGGGAAAAGGGGGGGAAAAGCTGTGGAGGGAGGAATAAAGGGCAGGAAAAGTTCAGAAAGTGGGCTAGCCGTGACGAAGGAGGTGAGCACGTGTGTTGGCAGAGCTGCGCAAAGTCACGCAGGAACTTTTCTCCTGACACGCTGACTTGTCCCAGTTAAAGTTCTCACCTTAAATGAGATCCATCACATGTGCAGCTTTGCAACAGAGCTAGGGCCAGGCTGCAGAGCCGAGATTTACACTGTCCCAAAGCTCGAGGGCGTCTGACACGAGGGATCTAATTTAAGCCCATTAAACAGAAATTATCTTTCTCAGCAACATGTTGAAGAAGTGCAGAGGGAGAGCAAGGTCTTTTAAGAGGATGGATTTCTGCTCAGAAAAAAAAAAAAAGGAAAGGGAAAAAAGTGCCTCCTCAATCCTAAGAGCCAGTTTGGCAATTGTACGTAGTAATTAGTTTAATTCAAATACCTAGAGGGGAAAAAATAATTGCAAAACCTGCCCAGAAAGTTTGGTGGTTGTGGGATGGTTCCCATTGGCAAAGGGTCAAGGCGAGGTCCCACCCATCGCCTTTGTGTTCCCATGCGCGGGAGGAGCGCTCGGCAGCGCTTCCCGGGAGATTTCCCTCTCCGCACGGCTACGCCCTCGGCTCGGGCTCATTGCACAAGTATTTTAAGCACGCTGATAAAAGCCCAGCAGTCGCCGGCTGGTGTTGCGCGAACACCTGTCCGCCTCTGTTCTCGTGGAGCCCGGGATCATTTCCCCACAGCTGCCCACGTTAAAGCTCGCACTCAGCTTTGTATCTTCCTGCATGAAGGACAGCATCCTCCTCAACCTTCTCAGGTGCTGCTGGCCTTGTGTATGGCCTCAGTGCATGTCTTGGCGGAAAACTGATGCCAACAGCACAAAAAAATCAGACTGATATTAAAAAAATGAATCGCAAATGTAATTTCAGAGCAGGGCACAAGTTTCTTGCATACGCTGCCAGCTTGCCCTTCCTCCCAGTGTTGGGGGCTAATGATTTTCTGGCCAGCTGAGTACTTTCTGCTCCTCTGAGCATCATAGCGGTCCTACACAAAGACTGCAAGGCAAAGAGTGGGGCGGGTGCATGGGGGCTGTCTGCGTCCTGTGGGACGTCCTGGCCGTCCATCTGCGCGTGGAAAAAAACCTGCCTTTGCCAAATTGGAGGTGCTTCCCCATCCGCTGGATTCCTGTTAGCGATGCAAATGGAAGAGCTGCTGGAGGCGGAACCGGCCCAGCCAGGTGAAGGGCGCGCATTTCCATCCAAATTGAAATATCCGTTCTTTTTGCAAAGCAGGTGGGGGAGTATCTCAAGGGGGTTCAGTCTTTATCTGTGGTGTTATTTATTTATTCTTAAAGATCTAGTTAGACCTAAGCCTCTCACTCCTGCTAAGCCCTCAAGAGCTGTTCCTCTGTCCCACACTACAGAATAAATGCCAATAGCAGCTTGGGTGGAACAGGGCCCTCTCAGGTAATTATGATAGTGGAACAATCTGTGTGATTTGCTTGGAAGTCTCGAACAAAACACGGCCCTAGAAATTACCTCTCCACCCACGCAGTAGTTACCAGCCCTACGGAGAGTGCAACACTCAGAAGCATCTTCTGGGGCCAAAGGTATCCCTGGACCTTGGTGAAGGCAGCAGTGAGCACTGGCTTGCCTTTCGGGCAGCATTACAGTCATCCAGACCACTCAGTAAAGAGCTGAGCTGGCTTGTGGTGGAAACTAGTCGCTATGCCTCCAGGAGCCCTTAGCCTTAACAGACCCTAACTGGACCTCTAGAAATTAATGCAAGAGATTATTTGAAGTGATTTGCTACTACTACGGAGGAATGCCATGAGGGACAATGGGGCTCCCACAAGCTTTTCTCTGCTTTCCCATCCCAAGACTTGCCCTCTCCCTGATGTCTGTGTGTCTCTGCCATCTCTCCTAGGTACCATGCTCGGGATTTGTGCCTCAGTGCAGCCCTTGACCCGGACAGTGGGGCCCACCATCGGTGGAGTTTTATACAAACAATTCGGAGTCTCCTCCTTCGGCTATTTACAGCTAATTGTCAATATAGGGTTATTTGTTTACCTCTTACAGAGTAAAATCCCGCTGAGCGAGATGAAAAGCAAATAACTCAGCTGCAAGAAAGTAACCCCCTTACTTTTTCCATAGAGGTAAAGATGCTCTTGAGTTTTATTTTTGATGCCACCAACCTGGAATAAAACCATCTGAACACCACCTTGCCTTTCATCAACATTTGCATCGAGACTAAGGGACAGGTCTGTTTGCAAAGGCCTTGGAGCCATACCGGAGCAGCTGGTGGCCGCGGGACCCCAGGAGCTATCGGG
>Ga0065711_1007971_pt1 | contig 13738 bp, 8 predicted proteins | sample Hoacrofraction12_FD_59098 | JGI IMG/M metagenome (GOLD analysis project Ga0065711, IMG submission 59098) | Hoatzin crop microbial communities from Cojedes, Venezuela - Epithelial fraction 12 v2 (version 2) | ecosystem: Host-associated > Birds > Digestive system > Esophagus > Crop | place... | reverse complement strand
GGAGTACTGTGTCCAGTTCTGGGCTCCCCAGTTCAAGAAAGATGAGGAGCTACTGGAGAGAGTCCAGTGGAGGGCTACAAGGATGGTGAGGGGACTGGAGCATCTCTCCTATGAGGAGAGGCTGAGGGAGCTGGGCTTGTTCAGCCTGAAGAAGAGAAGGCTGCAAGGGGACCTAATATATACTTACAAATATCTGAAGGGTGGGTGTCGGGAGGATGGGGCCAAGCTCTTTTCAGTAGTGCCCAGTGACAGGACAAAGGGGCAATGGGCACAAACTGAGGCACAGGAAGTTCCGCCTGAACATGAGGAAGAACTTCTTCTCTCTGAGGGTGACGAAGCACTGGAACAGGCTGCCCAGGGGGGTTGTGGAGTCTCCTTCTCTGGAGATATTCAAGACCCGCCTGGACAAGCTCCTGTGCAGCCTGCTGTAAGTGACCCTGCTTTGGCAGGGGGTTGGACTAGATGAACCACAGAAGTCCCTTCAACCCCTAGCATTCTGTGTTTCTGTGATCCTATTTCTGAGGGTGGTAATTTTTTTTTTCTGCATAAGCCAGGTAGGTGCTGTGAAATAAATTTTATATTCGCTTATTCCTGCCTTTCCCAAGATAAATAGTTCAGATGTAGTTTTAGTTTTAGACTAAGGGACAGCTGACTTCAACAATAACCATAAACTGTTCGAACTTATTGAAAAATTACGACGATATACCAAAGGTACGTGGGGACATATCCTCTGCCAGAGACTGGGAACTAAAACGGTGAGAAGTTGCAGTTCAAAATTTAGGAGAATATTAGACTGAGTGCAAAGCAAAAGAGAGGCTAGGCAGGCCTCATGTTTTGTCACAAAAGAGTTGGCAATATTTTATCTGAATTATGGGCTGTCTGCAGCTATTTGTGAGTGCCACTTGAAGGTCAAAAATTCTTTCCCTGAAATATGACCTATTTTACTTTTGAAGATGGTTCTCGTGCTTTTCCTTTCTGAGCTGCATCTGTGTACCTGTTCCATGATTTTGCATAGTCGCTTTGCAATATAATCAGATGCAGTGAGATGAGGTGGTCTTGTACTGTTAAATTCCTTGCCGCCTGATATTATTCAGTGGTTCTGACAGCAGAGTACAGCTCACTGTAGAATACAGCACAGATAAATGATTGCTTGGAGAAGAAAGCAAAATTCAGGTAGCAGACAAGAAGTTCTGAAAGATGGAGTTAATTGTATACATTTTGGGTTTTGGATCTTGAGTTTAAGGTCCCTGCTCACCTCTTATTATGGCTTGGTGCTAAGGGCATCTGTGCTTTCTTCTCCAGTTTGGACTACAAAGTAAATTTCACTCATGTAAAAGATTAGGCTACTTCTAAGTGAATGGGTGTTTTGATAAACCATCATCTGCAGGACATGAAGAATTATTAAGAATTCCACAGTGCAAGATATCTTTACTTCCAGATTTAATTCCAGACTTTCTCATTGTCTGGATGTCTAGGGAAATTTAGATAAGAATTATGAATTTGTATAGCCTTATCCAAAGCTCCTAATCTCTTGCAGTCTGTACATCTCTAACAATCCCACAAGAGGTTTCAGTAAGAACTAAATCAGAAATATCTATCACAGGTTGAAAATTTGGAGTTGGATCTGAGCTTATGGCACAGCTCTGTTTGAGCAACATACCAGGCTGTCAAATCAAGAATGAAAACAGATGTTTATTTTCTAGGCTGAGAGAGTATGCTAATGGTTAGTATGAAAAAAAATACTTTGCGGCTGTTAGAAACAGCAATGTTGTAAAGAAGGGCCACTCATGAAAACACCCACAAATATCTTTTGTGGATAAATAAAAAAAAATTACTCAATGAGTAGAAAAAAGTTTCTTAAAGAAGAAAACCCTCCCCGCAACCATTGCTGTTTCATGTTGAGACTGTTTTTCTTTGTTCTAAGACCTGCAAGGTTACAAGTGTGTAAATATATCATGCATTGAAAGCGTTAATGGATTTTATCTGCTTCTTTTATAGACACAGGAAAACTACTTAGGTCGATTTCCTGTAACATAGAGAACTCTATCACAACATGAAACACTCAGCTGACAGTTTTATGGCAAGAAATGGAAGGAGCAGCTCTGTGAGAGTGTGCTTCAAAGAGAATAATGTGGGTGGGGAATTTTTACAAGCTACGCACATGTTCAGAAATTTCTGAAGAAGTCAGTCTTCAATCAATGATCTTTCTTTCTGTAAAGTACATGGGATTTTGTGCTTTTTTCAGTGATGAATATTTTCTTTCCCAGAATCCCCTAAATGACAACACTGGTTGTTATTATGGAGACATGGGATTCAAAAAAGAAAAAAGATTGCCTGGTAATATGGTAATAAGTGTCTTCATGTCACAGAGAAAGAGATGTTGAATGAAAAATTACACGTGTGGATGTCTTCTATGGTCTTGTATGTTCCTAAGAAAACTGAATAACTTTATAAATATAAATCTGCTAAACATATTGTAAGCATGGTTACACAATTGCATTTTCTCTTTGAATGTCAGTAAGGTTTATTAATAAACGTCAATAAGGTGTATTAATAACAGCAGCAGCGGTAACAACAGTAACAACAACTAATGATCTAATGCATAACTTGTTTACTGAATAACAGTAATTAAAAATTCTTATTATTTGTAAGCACTCTCCATTCAGGAAATATATGAATAGGCAAGTAAAACAAAAGCAACACATAAATAAAACAAATGGAGAGGGCTGGTTTCAGTGAGATAACACACCTCTGAGAAAGGACTTTAAGTGGGACAGTGTCACACTTAAAACTAAGTTGTAGCTGGTAACAGAAACTCATTGGGTAGGGAAGACCTCACTATAACCGATATTGCTATAACTATACTTCTGTCTGGCTTTTTAGAAAAAAGAAAAAATGGAGTCTACCGTTTTTCAGGTTGACACCCCAAAAGCTGGTGGCTGCAGGGAAGGCTATATCTGAGGGTGATTCAGTGCCATGAGGAGCCCTAGGGCTCCTACTCACAACTTTCTGTAAATGGCAATGCAAGAATTAGAATAATCAAGCCTCAAGAGTCTGAGAGGATGTTTTACCACTATCAGGTTATATAGAGGAACCAACCAGTAATTATGTGCCTAAAAATCGTGTTATTAAGTCACATCTAACACAGCCTTCAAAGGAGAGGCTGTGGTCTTTCACGGGGCCAACAGTTCTACACTGAGTCACAGCCTCAAACTGATTGCTTCTCTGTTAGAGGGAGGAATGAAGGAGTACGTCTGTCTTGTTTGAAAGACAGCAACACAAACAAGGTCCTGCATTAAGAAAAAGTTATAGCTGCATGTGTAACAGGGTGCTCTGTTTCTAAAGGACGTGGTATCACTGAGGACTGGATAACCTGTGGTTTTGCTCAGGTGAGGACCACTTCCTCACATTGCCACTCCTGTTGCCGAGTTAAACAAGATTACACTTGTGTCTGTTAACTGTAGGATCTGGACCATCTCTTCCTCCTACATTTCCGGAACTGGAGAAAAACAAAGAAAAATCCCCCACACCAGAGTCTGACTCAACAGCAAACACATGAACAGGGAAGTAGCTCTGTACCTAGTAAACTGGCTTACAGGGTGACAATGCCGCAGAGTATGTCTGTATCCAGGTAGGTCTTGGTTCTGTGAATGATCCGTTATACTTTCAAGCTAACTCGTCAGCCCAAGCGTAGCTAACATGGGCACACAAGATTGCCCCCCTGCAAAGTGAACCTGGAGGTGAGATTTGTCAAGGGCGATGCAGTTGGAGGCCTGGGCTAATCAGGGGCCGCTCCCAGCATCTGGCAGGCTGCGGGTAGGTATTTGGACTCTCAGGGAGTCACTGGAACACAGGGGTGGTGGCAAAGCTGCTCAGGGCACATCCCTGCTATGAAGTGCAAAGCCCAGGAGCCAGAGAAAGTCTGACTTCAGCAAAAGCTCCGTACATCTCTGCATAGTGCGGAATGTGGAAACCCTCTGCGGCCAAGGTTCTCCTGCCCTCTAGAGCTGCTGGAGTTTTTGTGAGGGCATCCTAGAAGTCCTACTTTAATTTGGGGCAGTTTGGTCCTAAGGCAGTCCTAGTGGGAAGGAAGCGGTAGCCTGGGGCCACAAGCCTCAGTGGTTGGGGCTCACAGAAGAGAGGTGAGCTGGCAGGAAACCAGGGGGGATGCTGCTCGCTATTTAGCGAAAGTCTTTTGAAACAGAAATGTTTCCACGAGGTTTATGGTCATCAGAAAATTGCACTGTGTTGCAGTATTCTTTACCAACTCTATGTGATGTCGCCAAGTTCAAAGACCTGAAGTCAGGTGCAAATAACTGGCACATTGATTTAGAAGTGGTAAAAGAGGTTTTTCTGTTCCTTCATGTGTTCTGCATTTTAGGATCATGTTTGCAGTGTGTGTGCAACTATGAGGGCTTGCAAGCTTCCCCGAGTGAAAACTGGAAGTATGATGTCACTGCAGAATTCTGGAGTCCGAGTTTGCTAAGAAAACCACCTAATATTTCAACACTTCAGCAGGTGCTGCACTCTGCCCAGCAAAATGTAGCCACTGCACAGCTTCATTCTTTCAGCTTGTCCTCCCTTTCCCTGCATTCTCCTATCCTGCAGGAAGAACAGGTGACAGAGTAGAGCAAGGAAGACTTGGTATCAGCCAAACATTTCCATCTGTCACTTTATCTCCCTGTAGTATAGTTGGCAACTGAGCACAGAGGGAAACTTAGGAGGGAAATATTCCCTTCTAATCATTTAAAACATCAGACAACTATGTTGCTGTGTATTCGATGCTCACGAAGAGATATATTGCTATGAATAATCAGTCAAGTTTCCAATGGTACAAAACATAACAAAACAATTTAAAAAATGTTTCTCTGTAGAAGAAACCATTTTGGAATGAAACTTTCAGGTCTTCGGGGATCTCAAAGTAGCAAATTTATCTAAGAGGTTGAAAGACCCGTTCATGTTTTTCCAGTTCTTTTCAGCATGCACAACAGCACCCATCCAGCTAGAAAGTTTGCTGCCAAAGCAATGCTGATGAGGTGAAAAGGGATGATCTACTTGGAGCAGATGAGACAGACCAGTATCTAGTAAACCCCTCAACGTGAGGGAAGTTAGTTTGGGATGAGCAAGCTGGTTGCAGACAATTTCTTCTAGGACTCTCACTATAAATATGTAGCTCAGTTTGCCATTGGAGTTTTGAATGAGACCATTAGAAGTGTGTACATGCATATGGACATATCCCTTCTCTCTCTGCCCCAGCCCACGGCAGTGTTTGCAGTAGGCTACCAGGTGACTGCGTGCCATATGGGCACTTCTCAGAATACTAAATTTATCTATGAATGACTTTCAGAAAAGATAAGACAACATCAGCTGGTGGATCAATAGATTTGTAAATTAAAAAGAAGACGTACATGGTTACACCACACAGGCACACACACTTATTTCCAAGTCACAGAATCACAGAATCACAGAGTGTTAGCCCCTAAAACTCCAATGACAACTTCCTTTCTATAGGATGTATCTACACTCTAGCATAAAATGAAAACCTTTGGGTATCAAACATTGCTTGTTTCTCTGAAATTTCATCCTTTGAAAGATAAGCATTTATAAAGCAGAGCCCACAACTAACAATAAGAAAAGTGCTTAGTATTTTCATGCCCATTGCATACATATCATATCGTCTTTTCCAAATGACATAGCTTTACATGCGAAACTTTGAATTTCTGAAGTGACTCATGAAATGCATGCAGGCTCTGTTTATGTTTTCTTCACTTTCTTAACAGAGAATGCCAAACCACTGAACGTTAGGAAGCATTCCTACTTAATTTCTTAGAAGTTTTTGCTGTTCCTCTTTCTAATGAAGGCTGCCGTTATAGTCGCATGTCAAGAATGATTCATATAACACAAGATAAGTTTACATATGCCTTACTTTGTGTACTTTCACTTATTCATAAACTTACACACTCATTCTTGTTTTAGATTTTATTTAATTCCTGTATAAGGATGTGTGTTCATTTACTTACAGAAACACTGATTATCATATTGTGTAGAATTTTGTGCCTAACATTTTGTGCCTGGGCACTTGGATGCTTTACCTTAGAAAAAAACAGACATGCAAAAAAGAATTCTAAAAACCGTCTTCTCAAGGTACATGTATTTTTCTCTCCTGTATGTCATACTACAGACAGAAGGCTTTCTCTTATGCTTACTGCTGACCTAATTTTACTGGTTTAGGTGATTGATAGTAATTTTTATAGTAATTTATTTGCCCTTCTGCTGCAGGTGGAGATCTATGAGATTTCCAGATGTTTGCCTGCACATGCTACTGGATATTTGAAAATCCCAATAAGAGATGCCAGGTATAAGGCAAGGTACAACTTTTATATGAAAACTAGAATAGAGGAAGTTTCAATGCATGGGAAAGTTCAGTCCTTGCTCGAGACTTGCTGCACGTGAAGGTGAACAAGTCTGTTAGTGGAATTCTTTGTTGCCAGGGATGTTTCAGGAACAATCTTTTTAATGTACTTGGGTCTTCCTACGGGAAGATGACAATTCTGAAGTCTTATCAGGCTTGAATGCAAGCAGGTTTAGACCTTTAACAGGGGATTCGTGTCATGTAAGATGGACTTTCCGGGTATTGACGTCTGGGTCTGTGTTAGTTACCCTAGAGTCTCTGAAAGGTCTGTAAGTGGTAAGAAACAGGCTTTTTTGGACACCGTTCATCTGGCCTGTTTTAGATTTCTGCTTTAGATGCAGATGAATTGTACCCTAGAAGACCTAGTTATCTCCATGACTATACAGAAAATCTATACTTTTATCTCATATGCTCAGGTCTACTTATGTTAGACACTACATTTCTTCATATAAAACCTATTCACAAAGCCTAGATCAAGTCAAAGGTTAACCAGAAAAGCACAATGAAGTGCGCTAACCTCAGCATCCTCCTCAAGCTATAATGATCGAGTACTGATTACCAACATTAGCAATGTAAACACAGTTGCAAAGTTTTTGTGGAGTTATTCCACAAGATTTAGAGTATGTATTTACTTTACAAAATTGCCATTTCAATTTTTATCTGGCTTTATCTTTAACATATGATGTTGCAGATGAATACTTGAATTTTCTGTGACATGATCCAATATGGCAATATGATTCCATAATTAAAAAATAAAAATGTCAGGAGAAAACATCTGAAATCCATTCTTCAAAGCTGCTAAATGGAATTTATCAATATGCGGTTTTATTTAGATCTGATTTGAGTACATCATCTGACTAAATGTACCTGTAATGATCTGTATTTGCCAAAGACTGTAAATAAGGAGAGAGACTGGACATCTTCTGGCCTGTGAGGGCATTGCTGACAGGCAGAGATTATAGCTAACTGATGAGTTTCTTATTTACGGAGTGCACTGTAAGAATATTTATCTTGATCCAATCATCAAAGCTTTCTGTAGGTGTTTATATGTAGAAGTCTAATGAAGAGTGGCGGAGGGAGCTGGGGCTGTTTAGTCTGGAGAAGAGGAGGCTGAGGGGAGACCTTATCACTCTCTACAACTACCTGAAAGGCGGTTGTGATGAGGTGGGTGTTGGTCTCTTCTCCCAAGTAACTAGTGATAGGATGAGAGGCAATGGCCTGAAGTTGCGCCAGGGGAGGTTTAGGTTGGATATTGGGAAAAATTTCTTCACTGAAAGAGTTGTGAAGCATTGGAACAGGCTGCCCAAGGAGGCTGCGGAGTCACCATCCCTGGAGGTGTTGAAAAACATGTAGACATGGCACTTCAGAACACGGTTTAGTAGGCATGGTGGTGATGGTTGATGGTTGCACTTGGTGATCTTAGAAGTCTTTTCCAACCTTCTGATTCTATGAAGTCCAAATTTTGATAACCATATGCGAGTTCTTAAAGGCTTGTGATATGCAGATGATCAGTCCAGTTTAAAGTTAGTAGACTAGTTATACTGCCTACTTGTCCACTCCCCTCATCTAGCAAAGCCACAGAGTAAAAAGGGCTGATAGGGAAGGAATCTAGTCACAGATTTGCAGAATTAGACTTCATACCTTCATTTAGATGTGCATCTAAGGACCTACTCTAATGTTGCATTCCTACCTCCTAGTAAATAAGTAAGACAGAGTTTTCAATTTAGGATTCAACTGAAGGAGTGTGTGACCTGAACAGTGATCCATAGACATCAGCTTCAGCAACACTGAAAGTTGCTTGACCACAAAAGATTTTGGCTGGCTGGATATTTCCGTTATGGCAACAAATGAGGTTCTTGCAGGAGAATAGAATTAATTTGTGAACCCAGTGATATTTGGTTGGAATGTCTGCATGAACACATTTGTATTAGTTTGAGTGCAGGGAATACTTTTTCTTACATTCTGAATTGTAGAATACAGTAACCCCATATGCTAGGCTCAGAGTGCCATGCCATGAAAGCAGTTGCCTCACTTGAATGTCACCAGCATTACACACTGCTGAAAAATTCTGTTGCTCCCCTCTTTCAAACAGGAAATGCCACTTAATTTGTCAGATTTTTCAAAACAGGACCGTTTTAACCACAACATTTGCAATGTGATACAAGATTACTATATTCTGACTGACTTCTGAGACATGCACATGCACAGGGAAAGAAAGAGTAATTATTTAAAAAAAGAAGGTCTTGGATTTCAGCAAAACTTGGGGAGTGGGGTGACCTATAAGGGCTTAGTGCAGTGAGAGGATTTCCTATTTAAGCTCAATGAAAATGAAAGATGTTTCAGTCCAGTCAATTGTATCATGACTTTACTGGAAATTTGGGATGATCAGTTCCTCCTGGGGGATAGGGTACTAGGTAAGTTAATTTGTCAATTAAATACCAAACACAGATGTAATATTTAATTTAAATACACAACAATAAAACTTTCTGGGTGGTGGACATGTTCCCACTAATTTTTTTAAAAGCCGTATGAGTGTTCCAGAGTTTTCAACTGGAGCAGAATTGCTGAGAAAATATATAAAATTAAGCGAGATAGAAGCAAATTCTATAATATAATCTGGAATATATAATTAGATGGAACACTGATGGAGTAGGAAGCCAATTTTCTTGCAGGATATAATGTGGTATTAACAACAAATAATTGTTACCTCATTAGCTGAATGGATTCTTAAATGCAGTTGGTCATTCAAACACATACTAACTAATATCTTGTGTTCTTAATACCGAAGCTCATAGGGCATGTATAATAGAAATAGCAAGTATTTATTTTGTTTGAATATTATGTAAAATAAATGAAAATTCACTGGAGAGAATTAATGAATTTATTCATGCTGGTTCCACATATATATATCCTAATGTTTTATATGTGGAAGACTCCCACTTGCTTCAGTGTGAATTTACATCAGTGAAAGCTCGATCCAGTGCATGAAGACAGAAAATCCAAACTAATTCTAAGAATAGAGAAATATATATTGTGTACATATCTTTGCAAGATATATGCGCTTACTCAGAGACCTTGTGAAAGCATACTGTTACATTCAATAGAAAGTCTTGTGTAACCTTATTTTTTCTTGTATGCAGCTATTACTTATTGGTGATTAGCAAATGACTCAACATCTAGATAAATGATCTGGAAACAGATTTCTCTATTTGACGTAGGAAAATCTCATCTGCTTTATTTTTTTATTAAACTTGGCACTCAGGTAATATCTTTTATTCAAAATTGAAAATGAGGCCCCAGAAGGACAAACTATTGTGAATTGCGAGGATATGGAGTCTTAAACAAATGCCGCTTCTCCATGTTTCTGTTCAAGAAATGAATCCGATTTTTACAGTGGCCTGCAGTCATTTTAAGCTGAAAATCTCAGGGAACAAATTGGTGTGGGGTTTGTCTGATATATCTCTTGGGAACGTTACATGGAAAATCTAAATCTTCTCTCACTTTTACACCTTTCATCCTGAAACTTCATGTACTCGCATGAAATTACTCAGGGTTCTTACCAACCACAGGGGAGAGGTGAGCTCCCAAACTTGTCTTCTGCTCTCACAGAGGACAAAGTGATGCCTTCCCTTCATTTTTGCTGGGGCTATAGGCCCGTGATATTTCATTGTGTTGACTTAGGGCCTTCAAAACAATACTGATCTGAATGCATACTGTGAGGTTTTGGGATGAGCAATGTGTAATTTAAGAAATCGTTTCTTGGACAATGTAATGGTTATACTCATATTTTGCTTAACGCAGACTTGATGTTTCTAGCGCAACACCCCATCTGCCCCTGCTGGGTTCCCATGACTGTTCACAGTGGTTTAACCAAAGCAGTTTTTAAAGCATACCTCTTACTACTCACTGGGTAGTTCTTTATGCAAGCAAATTGTAAGGCATGACCAGAGACCTAAACCTTCAGTATTTCCTGGAAGAACAAAAGTGTGAATGGTTGTACACACAGAATTGGGAACCGATCTGTTTAATCAGAGAGGAGAGTGTGCCTATTCCCTTTTTGTGAAGCATTGAGCGTAGTGAGAGTAATGATACTTGCTTGTCTGTGTTCTCAGAACTATTTTTATTACTTAATTTTTAACTCCCCAAATACACTTCAAATTCTTCTATTCCAGGAGCATGTCCAGATAAAATATGAGGTATTTCAGCAACATGCTCCTCAACATGACATTAAGTTGTTTGTGGCCTACATCTAACTCATTCCTAGTACCTTGGCAGAATCCTACTCAGTGACCTGCTTCTTTGACCAATACTTTAACGAGCCTTGGAAGTTTTTCTGTATTCACAGAAATGCTGATAACAGTGTTTGACTTCATGCAAATGCATAACTCCAGCAAAGCTAACAGGACTACTCAAAAGTTTTAAGTGGAGTATATCTGTTTGCAGGATCAGAGCCTGAATTTCTGCAGGATACATGGAGATCACTGTGGTGCACAGTAGAAGAGAGTGAAATAATTTTTTAGATCCCTTGTAACATGCACTTGAAAAATGCCATTACCTAAAGAACATTTGCATCTCATTTTCAGTTTGATAATCTGTTTCCTTCTTGGGACCTAGACTTGTAATCGGTCATTTTGTGGTATTTTAAGGCCACTAAATCACAGGTGGAGAGAGAAGGTGGTGGCCATAGGAGAACCATTATTTTCTCTGGATACCTACATGCCATTAAGTTTCCTGATAGTTCCAGATGTTTCTTTTGTCCCAGGGTGGAGCTGTTTTACTGTTTGATGCATGTGAGTACAATTCAGTGGTCATAATGATTGATTGTACTTTTTCACTCTTTTGTCTCTTGACATTTGCTCATGCTAATTTTTGAGAACCTTTGTGCTTTTCCCACAAAGAGGAAAAAAAAAATCAAGTTTGCCACTAGACTACAGACAGCAATTTAAAAAGAATTCTTAATTTAATATATATTTATAAATAAATGTATCTCTTTGCTTTTACTACAATCTTAGAGTTATAATGAAGCAACACAAGGCGTACACAGAGGGGAATTCTACTTAAAATGCATACAGAATAACTGCAAATGAGGGCTGTGACTTAAAGAGCAACATATTTTTTAGCGATCTTACGCCCAAAGTGTCTGGAACCTAACATCTCTGGTATTGGCTAGGACAGATTGAACCACTGCTGTGATTCATCCTGGCAATTCTCAGTTGATTTTGTATATTAGATGGGGATTCCCACTGAACAAGGGTAATTCTAAAAGAGTGCTTGTACATGAATTTCTGCATCTCAGCGTATTTATGATCTCAGCCCAGTTGTGCAGACCAGGACCTTATCATATTAAATGTGCGTCTGCTGATGTGTTCACTCCGCTCCACATTCGTATTCCCTCTGCCCAAATCTGTGGGGATACTGCAGTGCGCAATGTCTGGGAATAATGTCTTCATACTAGTGGAACAGAAAAGCAAAGACTGCGCTACAAGCAACTCCCCCTAACTTCCCTCTCATTACAGTAACCTGTGCCAATTTCCCAGCTTCCTCTTCTCCTAACATATTTTTTTTCTGAGCTTCCTTCTTTCCCTTACTTTTCTCCTATTCTTTCATATTATGCTCACTGTCACTTTTACTTCTACCTCATGGATTGGACTGTATCACTCTCAGCGCATACTTGCTTTTTGTTATCTCCATCATCACCATTCACTTTCCTAGCCTTTCATCCAGCTCTACAGGTTCTACATATTCCTCCAACCTTTGTGGTAATCATTGCTTTGCCTCTGTCCGTAACTCGTTTCCTTCTCTTTCTTGAAAGACAATACTCATCTTCTGTGGCATTCATTTCTCAACTGTTGCACACAAGAAAAGGAACAAATTTCCCCTTCAACTGTTATTTCTGCAGTTCTCTTAATATGGACTCTTATTTCATGGATCGTGCCTTATTTTTGGTTATAGAGGGAGTCCATCTCGCTGTGTCACTAAGACAATTGTCTCAAAATATATAGATTTTATTTAATGGTGAGAAACCTTTTGAAACCTTTCACCTCTTCTCCAGCTTTTACTCTTATTCTGGATAATCCCAACGTCTGCATATCTGCCCAAATCACAAAGCTGCATGTTTGTCCATCTTGTATTATATCTACTATTCTCTCATTTTTTCCAAGATCTCCAGCAAGGGATGTGGAGGACTTTTCCTTAGTGTCCCCATGCTAGCTCTGACATCCTTCCGGCTGAAGAAATGTTCACTCTCTTCATCTTTTCCTTTTCCCTTTCTCTCTTATTTCCACATCTTCCTCTCAGTGTGAGATATTATTCCATTAATCCTGAGCCTTGACTCAGTGCTTAGTGCCCAGTTCCTCCATCCTAGTTCTTTTGCTGCTATTTTTAAAGGAAATCCAGCACTTCATTCAGTACAGTCTGTTCCCTCCTCCATCAGTTTTTTAAACTTCCAGGACAAAGAATAATAGTCTTCTACTGGATTTCATGGCCAGAGATACCACTTACACGTAATCCTTGACTGTTTACTATAACACTGCTTTCCTCATTGCCCTTAACTCCTTTCTTTCCTTTTATTCCAAACCTATTTCTCCGAAACAAAAGAGTTGTAATCCTTTATGATCTTAACCTTCTTGGCTGCTTGACTTAGTTATCCAAGCAGCATTCAATCATTTATCAGCAGTGCTGGCTAACCAGGCAGGTCCCAGTTGACTGGAGGTTAGCCAATGTGATGCCTATCCACAAGAAGGGCTGGAAGGAGGAACTGGGGAATTACAGGCCTGTCAGTCTGACCTTGGTGCCAGGGAAGGTTGTGGAGCAGATCATCTTCAGTGCCATCACATGGCATGCACAGGAGAACCGGGTAGTCAGGCCAAGTCAGCGTGAGTTTATGAAAGGTAGTTCCTGCTTGACCAACCTGACCTCCTTCTATGCCAAGTTGACCTACTTCAGTGGATAAGAGAAAGGCTGTGGACTCTGTCTACCTACACTTTAGTAAAGCCTTGGACATCATTTCCTGCATCATTCTGCTGCAGAAACTGGCTGTTTGTGGCTTGAATGAGTGTATTCTTTGCTGGGTAAAAAACTGTCTGGATGGCCAGGCTCAAAAAGTGGTGGTGAATGCAGCTAAATCCAGTTGGAAGCCAGTCACAAGTGGTGTTCCCCAGGGCTCAGTATAGGGCCAGTTCTGTTTAATATCTTTATCGATCTGGACAAGGGGATCAAGTGCACCCTCAGTACAGAATCACAGAATGGTAGGGGTTGGAAGGGACCTCTGTGGGTCATCTAGTCCAACCCTCCTGCCGAAGCAGGGGCACCTACAGCAGGCTGCAC
>Ga0065711_1045024_pt1 | contig 13739 bp, 7 predicted proteins | sample Hoacrofraction12_FD_59098 | JGI IMG/M metagenome (GOLD analysis project Ga0065711, IMG submission 59098) | Hoatzin crop microbial communities from Cojedes, Venezuela - Epithelial fraction 12 v2 (version 2) | ecosystem: Host-associated > Birds > Digestive system > Esophagus > Crop | place... | reverse complement strand
AGCCCCGCCTGGACAAGATCCTGTGCAGCCTACTGTAGGTGACCCTGCTTCGGCAGGGGGGTTGGACTAGATGACCCACAGAGGTCCCTTCCAACCCCTGTTATTCTGTGATTCTGTGATTCTGAGATGTTGCCCACTCAAAAGGAGAGAAGAAACTCTTGAGAAGAAAGTGATTTGCTCAATAACTGAGAAGGGAAACCAAGGAGAAAAAGCAGAAACTCTTCTTGTTATTCATGGTTTAACCAAGCCAATGGCTAAAGCAGAAACTCTCTGCTTTATTTTTCAGTGGAGGAACTGCAGACCCTTCCATGTGTCCTTTTGTTATGCCCATCCAGAACACCTTGAACTCTGGTGCTTCACAGCTTGTAGCATCTTCATTTCACAGGCAATGGCTGTTGACTAGAAATGGCAAAAAACGTGCAATCCCATAGTGTTGCTCAGACTATATTTTTCCTTAAGCCACCCAGCTGTTGAAAGATACTCAACTATAAAATTTCTCACCTAAGATGTTAAGCATGTATCTTGAAAGCAATGGCAATGCGGAAGCGAGACTCCAAGACACCTGTGGGAACTGCCAACAGCAGATGATGCTCATGCCCCTGAGGATCACCTCTGGGAGCTTTTGTTCTACAAAAATGTTGCCCCTCAATTGCAGGTCTTGATTATTTTCTCCTTTGTCTTTACTTGGGAACTGCTTACACCCCATACACGCTGCATCTTGAGCAGGAAGTTCTTCATTATGTTCCTTAAACTCCCATCTCTGGCTTTCTTTACTGCAATTTTGATGTTTTATCAGGCGGTTCCTGTTGCATCTCAGTATTTTACCCTCAGGTGTTTTAATTATGTATGAGCACAAAATATTTGTTATCTACTTCACAGTTAGTAGTCCCATTTGCCTCCTGCATTACTTTATACACCAACAGAATTACTTACCGCATCCTGAACTCTGGCAATACGGATTTTTTGTATATTTTCCCCTCAGCTTTGTCATAATGCAGTTAATGGGCTTGTCTCCTTACTTTTATCGGCATAACCGTAGCAGTTGCCTTGATTAAAACAGCTTTGTTTAAAGTTGAGACTACTGGCAAAATGCTTAGTTTCACCTTTGACAGTATCCAGTTGTTGAGTTGCTTTTTTTATTATTAAGCATCAACCAGGGTCTATTTGGCCAGCATTTGTACAGCAATTGTACATTACTGTGTTTCCACTACTGCCATGAACTATGCCCCCATCCTCATAATCCAGAGATTTCACGAGAAATAGGACAGCATTTTGCAAAACTCTGCAAAATCATAACATTAGTGATGTTGAGGCAAATAAAATCCCATTTTGAGAGAGAAATTCTTGATCTGCCACTTCTGGTTCTCTCTTTTTTGGACTTATTTCACACTTCAAGAAAAGAGGTAGTGAGTGGTTTATCTCTGAAAGTTTTATGACCAGAGTCCACCCATGGAGGTTTCCAAAAGCTGCCTGAATAAAGCCCTGAGCAACCTGGTCTGATCTCAGAGCTCACCCTGCTCTGAGGAGGAGTTTGGGCTAGAGATCTCCTGAGGTCCCTTTCAGCCTAAATTATCCTGACCCATAGGATCACAACGTTCTGAACTGAGTGTCCTTTTTTGTTATGGACTAAACTGTCTTTTTAACAAACAACTGTTGTGTCGCTTCCTAAGATGATTCCAAATCCCTTATGTCCCCAAAGACTTTGGGTTCTGCCGATCGTGACTCTGGCTGATATTTTGCATGTCTGAAACACTTCTGTTTGGCTGATGGAACAGCTAAGACTTGCTCTTGGATCTCTAAGAGCGAGACTAAGTCGTGCTGCAGATTTGTACCCCAAGCTGTGGCCATGTGATTCCATTGCAAATGGTCAATGAAACTGTCCTTCAGCTTTGGGACATTTAAGACAGCTACAAGCGATATTACCACATTACTCCCTCGAATACATTAACGCCACTGGACTCTTTCTCATCTAACTTTCAAACAACTATTGAGCTTTTCTTCTTGATAGCTGTTCTCCATGTCATTTTAATGGAAAGTCACTAGAGTTGCAACAAATACTCCCACCAAACAAGGAATCAACCTTTTTATGATTAGGAAGTGAAATGGTGAATGCAGAAAGATGATCTGAAATTTCTTCCACATTTTTTACTTTCTTTGAATGATGTGGAAGGACAGCCAATCACCCTGGGACCCAAGAAAGTAGTATGATTTAAGTAGTTAGAAAGCTTGCTGGTGGTTATTCTGTATTTAAGGCCAAAGATCTGGCCCAGGAACTTCAATAAAACATGAAAATGTTTCTTCATCATGTCAAGTATTTTATCAGAGGAAAGTTATCGGAATTCATGACTTTTGCATTCATTGGTTTAGTCCCAGTGTACCTCCTTTGTCAGCAGAGTTACTTTTGATATAGATAAAAAGTAACAGCCCAGAATCAGCTGCATCTTAACAGCAAGATCTCAAGTGAAGCTCCTGTACAAGGAGAGGTTTTTCTGAAATCTGTCCATTTGTATCCAAGGTGCATACCAGGAGGAAAACTCTGGGAGCTGAGACAGGTTTCTTTCAGTATCTGATCTAGAGATATTCTCCATATCTCAGGTACTATGACGAGACCAACATGGCATCTTCATCCAACAACATTTTATAGAAGATTTTGAGGAAATGTGCTTTTCTCACATCCATCACAGAATGAGATATATGAAAAAAAAGCCTTAGAGATATTCTATTCTTTGTGGGTTTCAGTACTCCGAGCTGACTTTCTTTATCTCAAAGGGAACACAGGCTACAATGCTTACATCCTATTCACAATACTTTATTTAAAGCTATGATGATAAGAGAGTGGGAGAATTTATTTTATCAAATAAAACCCATTCAATGCATTTGATGCTGGCTCTCCTCACTAGCCAAACAAGTCTGGGAACAGTCCCTCTGAATAGAAGGAAAGAATTAATTTCACACAGTATTAGCTGGCTGCACAGCACAGACTTTAATTTATTCAGTATTCTTAAATAAAAATATTTTAAGGATGTAAGACCACAGACAAATACAACAGCTGTTGTACAAAAAGTCAGTTCTAAGAGTATCAGGATTTCACTTCCTCTCCTTAATTTAAGGTTACTTTTTATTCTCTTCAATAAAAGAATTAATGTTTTCAAAATATAACAAACAGCTTTTCCTTCTCCATCAGACCCTTTTGCAAGGGTCTTGTCTTCTTCCTGACAGCCTGATCCCACAAGCCTGTGCTCAGGCTTGTCTCCAGCCTAATTTCAAGACTGCTCTCTAAGATCAGGCCACCTCACACTACACTTTCCCTCGGAATTCTCCCCATCCCTTACATCCCATCAGACCCACGTCCACAGCAGTGTTTCTTCATGAGACCCATGTCTTCTTCCCTTCACTGGGCCAGGAGGTTGAACTGAGCATCAGGGGAATGTGATTTGCATTTTCTCTCACCCAAGCAAGAAAGCTAGTGCTTTTCAGTAGAAACACTGAGGAGGAACCCAACCCAAATGCTTGAGATCAGCGGATCATTCAGGCTGGGAGGACCTCAGCAGGTCTCTAGCCCAACCTCCTGCTCAAGCAGGGTCAGCTCTGATGTCAGACCAGGTTGCTCAGGGCTTTGTCAAGTCATGTCTTGAAATCCTCCAGGGATGGGGACCACACAGCCTCACTAGGCAACCTGTTCTGCTGGTTAACTCTTCTCACAGGCAAAAAGATTTTGCTTATATTCCATCTGAACTTCCTTTATTTCAACTTATGCCCCTTGCCTCTCATCCTCCTGCCATACCTCACCGTGAAGAGCTTGGCTCCATCTTCCTGATAACCTCCCCAAGAAATTGGAAAGCTGCTATCAGTCCTCCCAACCCCATCTCTTCTCCAGGCTGAATAAGTCCACCTGCCCCAGCCTCTCTGCAAGGGGTAAGTGTTCTAGCCCCTGACCATCTTGGTGGCTTTCTGCTGAACTTGCTCCAGTTTGTGTCAGTCTTGTACTGAGGGTCCAAAACTGGACCACAGATGCAGTCTAATGAGTGCCAAGAAAAGGAGATAATTGCTGAGGGAGAGATCATGTGTAGTACTTGCTTTGCTATTAACTTACAATATTCAAGAAGAATGGGATTGGTGATAACCCAAATGAAAAGGCGGAGTGTTATATTGTGGAAGTCAGGAACAGAGCTTTAGTGACAGTAAATATATTCCATAATGGCATTTGATAGTACAACACAGAAAAAAAGAGAGTTACAGCAAACAACTCTTTTTTTCTGCCTAAGTGGACCAATTTTGAGAATTTTGTTATCAAGCCATACTACATGTCTATTCTGAAAAGTCTTCACTCGTACCACGCTAGAACTTTGCCCACGTATTTACAACTGCAGTGATTGCTTCTTCTAGTAAAGAGAAGACATTGGAGAGTCAGATAAAGTAAATACACTGTTAAATAAATTTAAAGATTACTTCTGAGGATCCCTAATTCTTCCAGAAATTAGATAATGACAGAGCAGCTGCTGTTAAAAAGTTAATATTTGCTAGCTCTGACTGCATGAGGGTACTTAAGCCATCTTTGTTAACCCAAATGGGAGAGAAGAGTCTGAAAAAAGGAAAATGATGTTATCTCAGATATTCTGAGGAAAAAAGAAATATGACAGAAACTACTGAATTTTAGAATGATTTGTCCTTGGAACATTAATTTTTTTTATTTGAACCCTTACTTGATTTTTTGTGGGTTACTGCCAACACTGTCATCACATGGTGACATTCTCCTCTCCCCATGTTCTGCACCTTATCTCTTTGCAAGCATGGCCATTCACTTATCCCTCCCAGTGAGATGCCGGACTAAGCAAATTTACATGCTCAGGGAATTTGCAACAGCACAGCTGAAAACTGTTGCCTTTGAGAAAAGACTTACCAATGTGTTCCTGTAACACCAACAGGAACATATTTTCCCAAAGGTATAATCGGACATTTTATTTGTTTTGAACCAACTCCATCCTGGGGGAAACAGTGGGGACCTCAACACATCTTGACATTACTTAGACACTAAATGCCCATATATGTGCTTTGACATTTAGTTCTTAGAAAACATGGTAATTTGGTAAGATTCATCAGGGATTTGAGACACACATCACCTCTGGACAGCTACCTGGAATGCAGTCAACTCCCTATTATCCGCGAGTGAATTATTCAGCTGCAAATAGACCATAACATTGGTACAGAGATCCCCAGCTTGTTTTCATGTAGTCCATGATAAACCCAAGAGCTTACAAGCTCACATGGGGCCCTGCCTTCATGTTGTTATGCTGGCACCTCAACTAGCCTAGACAGAGACTTCCACTAAAAGCAGACCAGACGGGATATCTCATACTAAGATCCACAGCGCTAATGGATGTGCTGTATTTTTACTTCGTTAGGTGGAAGTACCAAGTACATATTTCAAGTTCTAGAACTCAGATGAGTCCCTGTCTATACCAAACACATGAGGCTTCTTCCTAAGACAGGCAGCAGATATACTCCATAGTGCATCCTGGGTGTGAGGCAACATTGACAGCTGCAGGCTAGGACAGGAGGGCAAAATCTGGAGGATTTCTACTCAAAGTACAGATTGCCTCTTAAAGCTTCTGTGGTTTTTTTCACATTTCCAGCTTCTAAACTCCATTAATAAAAGCTAAAAATATACAGAATTCAAATAATTACTTTTCCATGAATGAAATTCAGAAGTTGCTAAGGGATTCAGAGTAGGAGGAAAAGCATTTAGTGTATAATTTCTGCATAACAGTGGAGCGTATGAAATTTAAATATATGGCGATGTTAGGAAAATCTGGGCAGAATCACCAGACTCACTAGTGGTAACAGGAAAACGCTAATAGGAAACATTGTGAGATCTTGTTTTTCAGGCAGGTACCACTTCCAGTCAATCAGAGCTAGTATTTTTTATACTTTAAAAACTACAAGTCCTGTAGTAGAAATGACATAGACCTCATTAATCTCTTCTAGAAAATATCCTTACCCTTAAATGTACTTTGGATTTCCAGCTGGACTGCACCAATTCCAGTGCCTAACTAATGGCTCATATTGTCTTTGCTAAATTAAGCGTACCCTGTGCTACCCAGCTTCTCCCAGCAGAAGTGAGTACTGCAGAGTTTTAAAAAACAAACATATAAAAATACACAAAAGCATAACTAAAACATAGTATGCTAAAAGCAACATATGTGCCAAGTTTTTTTTCATTAACACTGAATTGAAAATATAGACAGACTTGTGTTAAACATTTAAAAGTTTGTTATGCAACAGATTTTATCCTCTAAACCAATTTTAATTTAATTTCAATACCATCCTGACAGTTATGTTTTTTAGTGACAATTATGTTGAGAAGGCAAGAAGCATCAAGGTCACCTTCACTCAAGTGTTCACTCCTGACAGTTATTCCAGCCAAGATGGAAAGACATCAAAACCACCAGTTCTAGAACCAAGAAGAAATCTCACATATTTCCAAGAAAATGCCAAGTGTTATGAGCCAAGCAAGCTCATCCCATTGAAACCAACAGAAGTTCTGCCACTGAATCCCACAGCTACAGCCAGGGTGTAGCCAGAAACTTTCCTCCAAGGTGCAACACCACGAGTCAAGCTCACTGTTGGTATAACATAGTACAGTTCCCACTTTCACAAAACAGAAAATCTGGACCCATGAATGAACCTTCTGTTTGATACAGGCCCTAGCGATGGCATACTGCTCAGAAGGCATGCTGCCTTTGGTATATGTTGTTTCACTATTCCAATGCAGCAGTCTTGCAGATAATTATTTTGTGAATATCAATGTATTTCTATTTAATTCATGAACTTGTATAGGATCTTTTAGGTACATAATTTAATGCTTGCCAACTTCCATTAATTTTTAACTAGACTTTCTAGCCTAGAAGACACACTGAAACATTCTAATTTCAGATCAGGTGGGTCTATATTTTGATTAAAGAGCCAATTTTTTTTTCTTTCATTGTGATACGGATGATTAAATTTCTCTGCTAATTATCTGTATCACCTCAGAACACCCTGTGCCTGACAAAAATATTTCAACAAAATAAGACTACATTTAATTGCATTACTCTTTTTTTTTTATGATGAAAGATTGATACAAGACTGTCAATTCACTTTGAGTTCTTCACCTTGAGGGCAATGCTGATGCTTCTTCCTGTTCAATGATGTTCCTATCACATCTGCAGGTATTTTTTGACCTACTTTTCAGTGGACTTTCAGTGGAATTTCATTACAGTGGTTGACCAAATCTTGCAACATAGGCATTGCTACACACAATTTATTCTTCCTACATGTATGTAGTAACTTAAAATCTCAGTTATTTGAGATTAGGTATCTAAGCACTTTTGAAGAAGTGGATATCACGCCTACAAGTAATCTGTATTGTCTGTTGGTGTGAAACCGTTGTTAGGATGGCGTTATGGACCAAAGTCAAGGATTTAGTTATTCTGTTGTGCCAATCACTTAACTTCCATTATTTGAGTCTATGAAAGCGTGAACTCTCTAGAGCAGGGCCAGCTTTTTATCACATTTATAAAATGCTGGAGCAAACAGGGCCCTGACTTCTATCCAATAATATAAAATATTGCACTAGAATAATTGTTTTTCCAGTGTTAGTAAGATGGGTCCAGACCAAGAGTTTGTCTCTGAATGCCTAAAACACTTAGGAAGAATAGTCAAAGATCTAACTGCTTTTGTCAGGTTTCAGCTCTAAGTCGAGGTATTTAGAATACAAATAATAACTTACATCATCATTTTGCCTTCAGTCAAAGACTCAGTGCTGCCTAATGTGCGGCCAGCTGTTTTCCTAGCGGAAGCAAAAGGAGCTTTGGGAAAGTTATTATTAATTTTTCTAGATATCAGGTTAGGTTGCCAGCTTTGGGGTAGGAGAACCAAAGTTTAAACCTGCCTCAGACTTTATTTTCATTAAAAGATATTGTCATAAGATCTATTTTACTTGGAATCATAAATTAATACATCTTCTTAATTTGCTTTCTAATGCATCCTATTGTGTCTAATTTAGACAAAGTCATTTAAACATGGGGAAACAGCTAAGGAAGGAAAATGGTGTTCATTGCAAGAAATGCTTGGAAAGCAGCAAAGAACAAGCTCTAGAAGTCCCATCAAAAAGAATAAGGATTATACCATCCTTCTCTTACAAATACACAGATACAAATGTATAAACCAAATCCACTGACTGTAATGGCTATTGGTGCTCCTTATGCGGAGGTGACTGGGATCTCTGCAGAATCTCAGTTAACCTAGGCAGATACAGCATGTTTAAATAAAAAACAACAACACTGGTTTGCTCTAATACAGCGATGCAAATAGTAGCTTGCTGAGGTATTCTACAGAAAGATATGAGAAAAAATACCCTTTGCTCACAACTTTGTCCCTCCCTCTCTGTAATTACCCCAGAGGAACAACAGCCCAGGCAGCTCACCCAGCTCCCAAGTGACCACCCTGCATGGAGGAGCACCAAAGCTTCAGCCATCCCTACAAAGCAAAAGACTTTGTGCCTGGATTCTGGGGGGAAAATGTGGCACATGCTGTGATCTGATCACTGTGTTGCCACAATAGCTCCTTTGCATGTGACACGGGGGAGCATAATTTCAAACAGCCTTTTGGGTGCTACCACTTCTAGCAAGCGCATTCGCTGGCTGATGGCAAAATCAAGGGGGTTTACACATGTGTTTCCCAAAGCAGCAGCGAGAAAGGGATGCTGGCCAAGGCTGTTGCCAGGAGGAGTCTTTGAGCTGCGGACTCGGTGGACAAGCAAAGGCCATGGCTGTGATGAAAAGCAGGAGGCTTGTCTGGAATGCAGTGCAGAGCCTCTCTGTGATTTCAGTGGGCTTTCATTATCTATTTTGTTTTCTATTTCAGTCTTAGTTGTTGTCTTTCTTTTTTTCTGAGAGAGGAATAGAGTTCAGTGGTTGGCTTGGAAATCAGATATTTACGTATCATTTTTTTTCATTTAAAAATATAATTAGAAAATGTAAATATAACTTAACTCCATTACTGCACTGAACAATAAAATGACCACAGCACAGGCTACTCTGGCTCTCCGATAATTCATCATCCAAATTACACACTACATCTCCATTAGACAGTCCTTTCCCACAAAATTCATCTTGCCTTGTCATGGCTGAAAAACAAAACCAATTTATTAACTATCACTACAAGTGAAACAATGAACTTCAGTGCTTGGAATACAGCAAGAGAAAACATTTTGAAGTAGAGCTGATTAAAACCTGCTCTCACAGAAAATAATATATTTTTATGCTGAAAGTTTTTAAGAAAAAAATATTCTGCATGAGTAACTTGGTTTTCAAATGCAGCTGTTTTGCATCATGGAAGTTCATACGCCATTAACTCTATAGGCCTGGATCCTTGGTTAAATGACATTTGCTTTCAATGACTATATTCTTTACCAGGTGTATTATATACATCCTGGATACGGACAATGTGACTTGCGCATCTTGATCAGAAACAACAAGGGCGTGAAAAGCCGAAGTGTGGTTACAAGACAGCAAAAACTTCTCCCTTCTGCCATCCAAATACAACTGAATACACAAGCAAAAAGAAAACGTGAATGTCTCTGTGGAAAGGAGATTCTGGTCATGAAGACTTATATTTATCAAAATCTGCAAATTGCATCTCAAAATTGTTTAGTCTGAAAATATTTTTTAAGTATTTATTAAGCTGCTAATTTCTAGAGAAGTCGAGTCCTTGTAAGCCTCCAGTAACGGCTGTGTCAAGCGCAATTGTACAGACTGCTGAAAAAAAATCAGGCTACCATTTCTCACAAACTAAGCTGTAAATATATTTTAAAAGACTTTTGTAATGAATTGTTGCATGTAATTTATAAGGAAAGCTATTGACTTCTGTGATAGTTATCTGCAAGATGTTTGACAAAGTGAACCCACCTCAATTATCATTTATAAATAAGTCAAACAAAATGCATTACAGAAGTGGAATCACTGATTCCAAGGACGAATTAATGGCAAATTCAAAATGTAAAAAGCACATTTTAATAAATCCAAGCTGTGAAAGGACACAGAGATCAAGCATGTAGCAGAATGGGCAGAGTCAGAAAAACATTACCACAGTAGTTCTTCAAGTGAAACACATGAAGCAAAAAGAATGAGGGCCAATGGAAGACTTTGAGGCTTAAAGCAGGACAGAAGTGCAATTTTAGATATTTGAATCTAAAGCTGAAATCATGAGAATTACTGCTCAGCCCTCACCTCACTGGTATCTCTTTAGCTTCATCTGCACTGCAGTCTGTGACCTGCAAGGCTGGCCTGGGCTCATATACACCTGGGCTCCTCCACAATGTCCTGGCTTTGAGTAGCCAGGGTGCTCCAAAGTTTGTCCATGTGCTTGGGTCATCTGCAAACCACATCCAGCAACCACCCTACAGCTCTGGGACAAGGCATCCTCTCCTCAGCACTTCCCACCCAGAAGAGCTGGTCCCCAAAGTCCTCTAGGGCCGAGAGCGGTAAGACTCATGCAGATACCCTGAAGAGATGAGGAGAAGGAGAGCTTGGAAGCAGTTTTTAGGGAGAAAATCACATTATTTTCTCAAGACTTTACTGAGGGACAAAATTTATCTTCCTACATCTGCTACTTTAGTTAGAAGTAGACCTAACCTTGGGCAGTCATTCACTCTCTCTTTTGTCTCCCATTCACTTCCACACAAATGCTTGCTACCTTCTTGAAATTCAAGTGTTCAGTGTTTTTACAGAATGCAAAGAAAATAACTTCTGAACTGAAAACAGGTCGTACAAATCTGGGCCAAAGTCAGAGTGCAGCAATTTGATGTAACTCCAAATGCTGCATGAGATTAGCCATTACAGTTGTTATGCCTTACTCCCTCTTAAAAGCATTGCCATTTTTTAAAAATTAAATAAAAAGTAGGCACTTTTTGGTACAAGAGATGAAACCATTCCCCAGTCAGCTGTAACATAAAGCCTGTTAGAGCAGTTGTTCTGATACTATTTCCCTCTCTGTAAGAGAATTTGAAATCAAAGGTGCTTATAAGATGGGAGTTCAAAATATGTCTTTTGCTGTTCTTTTTTTCCTGATATTCCTCGGGCTGCTCTTGCCTATGCAATAAATACTCCATCTACTCTGTTTTCAGCTGAGTCTGACTTCTGTGTGAATTTATGCATCTATGAAGTGAATAAATTAGATGTGGGCTGAGATGACGGAATGTAAGAGAAATTACTTTCCTTCCTTTATAACTCCCACAGATTCATCCTAATGCCATAGCTATTGTTTTTAAAAATAAAAATGGAAGACTACCAGTTGAGTTAACATGCTAGCTCTGCAATACCAAGAGAACTGCATTCAAAGCTGGGCTCCTGCACAAGTATAATGGACATAGGTGTTTTTAATCCTTTCATGTGCTTTACAGAAAAATGGAGTGGTTCTAAGTCCTGTGTAAGAGGCGCTGCACAACCCCCTAGACATTTCTGTGCACTGCGCTCACAATCCAGGTCCCAATCTCTTCTCTCTCTCCCCATCCACTCCCAAACACTTTAAATGGCCTGTCTTTAAAAGTGACCAACCTACCCTCCAGATTGTCTTTCATTTTCCCAAATTCTTTTCCATTGCTTGTCTCCATTTTCTCTATCAAAAGTATGTTTTTATTAAAATGGCCTGTAGTCTACAGTGGTCAATTCTCAGGCCTGAGCTAACAACAACGGCCTTCCTGTCTTTATCTACCAGGTTTATCTTATAACAAAGCGGAAATCTGCATGTTGCCCCACAGATTGCATAGTTCTAGCCTCTAAATGTAAAAGGAACTAAAATGCTGTGACATTTTTATGAATACAGAAGCAATTAAGTAATGGATGTAAGTTTGTAGATCTTATTAATTACTGAAAATTGATGCAGCACAAAAGAAAGATGGTTTAATGAAAACCTCTCATGTCCGCTGATATTGCTCCACGGCCTCAGGCAAGACACAGGCCAGTTCTTGAAATGGCTATAAATGGCCCACTGACTTCAATCAGGCTGAGCGCCAGCAAGCAACAAAAGCAGGGCTGCTCCATGAGGAAGAATGAGCCAGGAGCCCAGGGTGACACGGCGCAAGCCCTCATTGACAGGGCACGGTCCCACAGCACCTGAGTGGGACCAGGGTGGTAACATCCACAAGCTCAGGTCCAGGTCTGTTTGGAGAGCTCCATCAGGAGAGCAGCCTGGAGACAAGCTACCAACAATGGAGGTCTGGGGTGCATCCAGGGAAGGCAGCCAGTTCCAGAACTGAAGGAGGAGATAGGGATGGGCTCAGGGACACCTACAACATAGCTCAGGCAAGCCCCAGACACCTGAGCCCAAGCTTAAACAAAGCTCCTGGGCCATGAGCAGAGTGTGGGCAGAAGTCCACGATGAGGCTCTTCAGGGCAATTAAGGCCTGTTAGTGCACTCACAACCCTGACACTAACTGCCAAAAACCTCTGAGGATCCAGATCTGAGCTTCTCTGTGCACCAGTCCATGGAAAAATCAGGACACTACTAGCTCTATTCCAGGCTTATCTTTAGAAAACATGTACAGATGTTCAGAATTAGGGCTAATTATATCACTTAGAGGCCAAAAGTAAAGTGATTATTGTCAAGAATAAGAGCTTATCCAGCTATAATGCAACCATTCAGGTCTTACCTATGTAGTCTATTATTGAATGTTCACTAACAAAGAGGAAAAAATGTACATTGAATGGCAGAATTTGCAGGTCTGTTTGCACCCAGCAGACTGCATGGAGGTCCCATCCAGCTCCTTCAGGCACTGAGCAGGGTCCACGCAGCAGGTGAATACCCTCTGAGCTGCCTTCCATAACCAGCCTTGCTCACAAAGCTAACAAAGCAGAGCTGTATCTTCTTCCCTGCAGAGGAGTTCTATGCCACCCAAACAGTCGTGAAATCTCCAATTTCAGGAAACATGGGATTCAGGACATCCAGGATAGGACATCCATGCAGTTCTACTTCAGCACAGAGGGGCTAGCTGGGAATGATTAAAAAAACCCAACCCTTCAGTCACAGAAACTCCTTACTCAGCAAAACTATTCTCTGTGCAGTTACACCCCCTGATTTAAGGACTTATGGATGATTTCTGCATTCAGACACATTTCCCACTGCAACTAGAATTTGTCCAGCCTAAGAAACCACAGCACAAAGTTCCCACAGAGACTGAGAGAGTGGCTGGGACCTACAAGACACGAATCACTGGGACAAATGCCAAGCTTTGACTTCTCCTCAAGAGATTCAGAAATCAAAGACTGATGAGGTTGACCCCTCCAGACTTTGAGAGGAAGCCTCTCTGGTCAGAGCAGTTAGTGGGGTCTCCACTGGTACAGCGGCCCTCCTTTTCCACCTACTCAGCATTCAAATATCCAAATGCTTTTTTAATTTTTTGTTCTTTTTAAAAAAGGTTTCTTCCCAAATGCAAGACACTGACTTTCCTCTGCCTGCTTTGGAGGTGCTGCCCCTGAGATGAACTGTAGAGCCACGGACACGTTAATTTGCCACACATCTTTCACCACTGATCATTTGTTGCCTACCCCATTTTCCCAGGGACTTACTTAAACTCCATAATTACACAGAATCACAGAATCACAGAATAGTAGGGGTTGGAAGGGACCTCTGTGGGTCATCTACTCCAACCCTCCTGCCGAAGCAGGGTCACCTACAGCAGGCTGCACAGGACCTTGTCCAGG
>Ga0065711_1045023_pt1 | contig 13740 bp, 10 predicted proteins | sample Hoacrofraction12_FD_59098 | JGI IMG/M metagenome (GOLD analysis project Ga0065711, IMG submission 59098) | Hoatzin crop microbial communities from Cojedes, Venezuela - Epithelial fraction 12 v2 (version 2) | ecosystem: Host-associated > Birds > Digestive system > Esophagus > Crop | place... | reverse complement strand
GAAGGAGAACCTCCCTCCTCCTGCTAGCCACACTCTTCTTGATGCACCCCAGGATCCCATTGGCTTTCTTGGCAGCCAGGGCACACTGCTGGCTCATGGTTAACCTGTCGTCCACCAGGACACCCATTTGTTGGAGCCCTTGCTGAGCTGACTCAGACTAGATGAAAACAGTTCAGGGATGTGTAAGGAGACCTGAACTGACCTCTTTTCCCCACTCTTTCCTGCCCTTTAGAAAGGATATTTTTCCCGCTCTCCGGATTTGCTGATTAAATCAGTTTGACAGTGAAAGGCCAGATGAGTTGTAGTCTTGTGTGAGAACTCAACAGTACCCAGCCAGATATGCAGGAATGGGGGAGGAGTATTTGGAGATTTACTCTTTTGGCAACAGCAAATGATTAAAGTTCATTGGTGAAATTGGGTCTGTTTATTCAAAAGTAAATTCTCTTCCTGCTTTCCAAAGCATTTTTCATGCCTTAATGCGATTCACCTGTAAGTGGACTATATTGACACTTCATTTTTTAAGGTTGTGTAGAACTGGGCCCATGGCAGCACTTGAAACATGCTCAGATTTTAACAGCAAATAGTGTATAGTTTAAAGTTACACAATAATTTAAACAGTCTTTATCTTAGGACGACTTTATCTAGATTGTGTTCCTTTAGTTCAATAACAATGTCACATGGGTCAGCGTGAAGAGTTTTAGTGAGGTGAAGAGGTGATTCTTCTGTCTTCCGTAGACCAATCTCATGGTAAAGGGATTTGAACTTCTGTCCTTAGTGGAAGAAAATAATGTCAGTAGTTTATTAATTGATTGTCCTTTACAAACTTACAAATTTATGCATTATATGTCTCCCCCACATATTTCTCAGCTTCTCTGAATCCTTCTTGCTTCCTCATCTCAGTAAAACAGGTTTTTCTGACTTCTGTTCTTGGTCCTCCTAGTGTTCTGTACTCTCTGTGAGGTGGTTATTGGCTCATTCCATAAATTTTAAGGGTAGTTTTATTTGGTACTACTGATATGAATAATATTTATTTTTAAACATTTTATTTTATAGATATGTATTTATTTCAGTCCCAGAAATGCACCTTTTCGAGGACTTTGTTTCTTGTTAGAGGTAACTTGTTAGTAGTCTTTTGTTGTCATATTGGAGAAATGAATGTTTCCAAGACTATGGGTTCATGAACTCCTTATAAAGCACAATTAAAATATTGCATTCTTCCATATTGAATGAGATTGCCTCAGGTGAAAAGCAGAAGATGAAAAAAGATCTGAGAGACCCTAAATACACATGAAGTAACCAAAGCTATTGAATGAGGCAGTAAAATTAATAGATTTTCTTTGTCATTCAAAAAGGTTGAAAAATAAGGCCCTTTTTTCAGATCCTTTATTGAGGAAGGACAGGTGTTTATAGATAACTTTTCATATCGAGTGACTGATACTTGATTATCTGACCATACACCTTGCAGAAGTGTTGATTCTGTTTCATTCTAAGTCTTCTTGCCAGGTTTGTGTGGGTGGATGGTGTGGGGTTGCTGGTTTTTTATGATGAGCATGAGGAATCAGTTCTGGTGGGGAAAATTCCTCTGGGAAAATAGTTTGTTTTTTTTTTTTTTTTTTTTTACAGAGAAGCTTTGACTCTGGATACTTTGAATATAGCTGCATTTGCTGATTTTTGTGGTCTGCTTTGGCTTCTAAAATATCTGTTTGTGACATCCTGAAAGGTTTCCTTTTCATGAGAAGTTGGATAGGCTTTAGGCTATTTTTAGAAAAGTTTCTATAGAGAAAGTTTTCCCTGAAGAGAAAGTTATGGCTTGCTTTCTATAATGAAAGTAGCCGAAGTCCAGAGTGGAGCTATTTATTCTTATGTATTGTTTCAGTAGAGGTTTCCAGAAGGCACCCACAAGTTGATGAAGGAGTGCAACAGCTCAGCCTTTTTGTAGGTAGTTCCTTCAGAGATATCTGCATGCGAGGAGAGCCTGGGGCAGGGTTGCTGCTGCCTCTGCCAGTCTGGTGTTTAGTGTCTGTGTGCTGCTGCCATGGAGCACACCTTGAACAGAGTTTGTTTTCCAAAATCATAAAGCTTCAGTACAAAACTGTATTGACTTTTTCTGCCTTTTCCATTTGCAAACAGTCTGAGAGTATTTGCAATTATGTAGGCTTTACAAGAGTTGCAGGGATGGAATAATATTGCCTCCTTTTCCTAAGAGAAGAGATATTGCAAAGCTCTTCAAAGACTAACTTTAGCCTGGTGAAGCTAGTCTGCTTCCCACACTAAGGAAGTGAAAGACACTTCTGCGGGAGACAGTCTGTAGCATCTGTAGTTATTTTTTGGTGTGACTTGCCACCTAGAAGAGCTCTTCTCTCCTGTTCTCTCTGCTGACTCCTAAGCAGAGCAAGTCACATTCCTGCAAATCTAGCTTCTGTGAATTCTCCTCTGGGAATTCCTGAAGTGAGCCAAGGGATCTGCTCTCAGCATTTGAAGTAGTATTATTTTCTCAATAAGAGGTATTTTTGGGTTTTGCACATAAAGTAGTTATTTTATTTGGAACTTTAGGGGTGTTGGAGAATGGAAATGAATCATAGCACTCAGTTATGAGTTTGCCTATGGTATATAAGATTCCTCTGGTTTCTGACCTTTCCTAAAGTCATGTTCTTCTGTAAGAAAAAAAAAAAAATTCAAATAAGCCTGAAAGACACTAGAGGACACTCACAATACTGATTGTGTTATTTTAGTCTGTTTTTTTCTCTTCTAAAGTCCTCCTTTTATCGTATGAGAACAGCATCAGCTACCCTGAAGCTTTGTTTTAAAGGTATTATGGCTTCCAAGAATAAAAAGAAAAGTTCTGTTAGAAGACCTTTTTTAGTAAGATTTGCCACAATTTGGTTTATGTTTGAGTGCTTTCATACAGCTTTTATAAATGGAATTTTCATTAGTGCCAGAATGCTGATAATGGTAGCAACTCCCTCAAGGTGAAATCCGATTACTGTCTCAGAAAATTCACGCTTTATATGGCTCATTTTTTGTTTGAAGACTGGAAAATATTGCATCTATTTTAAGGAAACTTGGTTCAGTTGGATGGTTGGAAGAAGATAACTTTCCAGGACTGGAATACTGTATTTTAAACATAATGCTTACGATATGTTTTGGCATTTAATTTTGCAGGTATTAGTAGGTATGATTTTGTTGGTAAATTTGTCATGTCTGCAGAGGAATTTGGAGTAAAGATCATTATCTTTGTTTTCTGTCCCTGTGCATTGTTTCTCACCTGAACTACAGAATCACAGAATGGTTAAGGTTGGAAGGGACCTGCGGAGGTCATCCAAACCCAGCTGTTCTGGCAGAGCCATCTAGAGTCAGTTGCCGGGACCATGACGAGACAGCTCTTGAGTATCTCCAAAGTCAGAGAGTCCACAATCTCCCTGGACAACCTGTGTCAGTGGTTGGTCACCCTCACATGTTCAGAAGGAACCTCCTGTGTTTGTTTGTACTGGCTCTGGTCCTGTCACTGGGCACCACTGGAAAGAGGCTGGCTCCACCTTTTTTGCACCCTCCCTTCAGGTATTCATGTACATTGAAAAGTCCAGGCTGAACAGTCCCAGCTCTCTCAACCTTCTCTTATAGGAGAGATGCTGCAGTCCCTGCATCTTCGTGGCCCTTTGCTGGACTCTGTTCACTCTGCCCATGTGTTTCTTGTACTGGGAACCCCAGAACTGGATGCAGTACTCCAGATGTGGCCTTACCAGTGCCGAGTAGAGGGGAGGTATGACCTGCTTTGATCTGCTGGCAATGCTTTGTCTAATGCAGTCTAGGCTACCATTTGCCACCTTTGCTGGAAGGGCACATTGCTGGCTTATGTTCAACTTACTGTTCACCAGGACCCTCAGGTCCATTTCTGTGGATGGCAGCGCAGCTTCCTGGTGTATCAGCCACTCTTTGCAGTTTTATGTCATCAGCAAACTTGCTAAGGGTACACTCTGCCCAATTATCCAGATCATTAATGAAGACATTGAACAGGACTGGACCCAATACTGACCCCAGGGGTGCATCACTAGTTACTGGCCTCCAACTAGATTGCGCCAGTGATCATCACCCTGTGGGCCTGGCTGCTCAGCCAGTTTTCAGTCCATCTCACTGCCTGCTCATCTAGGCCATGCATCAACAGCTTGCTTATGAGGATCTTATGGGAGACTGTCAAAGGCCTTACTGACATCTAGGCAGACAATATTCACTGCTCTCCCCTTGTCGAGCAGGCCAGTCACTTTATTGCAGGAGTTCATCAAGTTGGTCAAGCATGAATTCCCCTTGGTGAATCCATGCTGACTATTCTTGGTGATTTTCGTGTTGTTCATATGCTTGGAAATGGTTTCCCGGATTAGCTGCTCCAACATTGAATTAAAAAGGTTTGTGATAGATTCTTCTTAATGCTAGGAACTAGCCAAGTAACTTCTTTGAGAAAAATAGTTAGGGCCATCAGGCCCCATTCAGCATGCTCTTGATTGTCATCTCTCCGAACTCTCAGGAGAAGAAAGGGATCATTGTAGTATGGCTTACATTACAGCATGAATGTTGAGTTGATATGGGTTAAAGTAGTTGCCAGGATTTTGTTGAGCTTCTCCTAAGGGTTTCTAGTCCTCAGTATCTTAATTTCCATTGCCTGTGTCAGTTTGGCTAAAGCTTGCAAGGTTGTACCAATCTATTGCACTTGCCTTTTTGCGTAGGTGAGTGTCATATAAAGGCAATTCAAGACATGGCCAGCTCAAGACTCCTGCACAATTTAGACCTTTTCCTAAAAACAGTCACCCGAAGCTGTCTTGACTTCAGTATTTTAGAGTAGTTGGCATTCATGTATTTAACTTGTAAGCCTTGAGGGTGAAATAACCACCCTGGGGAATAATTCAGATTGTGCAAAGCAGTTGGATTAGCACCTGTTGTATCCCCAGTGTCTCACTCTTCTGAACCTCGGCAATGTTTGAGTTTTACTGATATTTCTAGCAGCTTTTTCTAAAGAATTGAAGTCAAGTCTTATGAGAATGGGACACAAAACTTGAGTTACATCTTGAATTAACAAAGTGGCAAAGCAGAGCCCTAAATTTGTCATATGAAAAATGCAGGTTTGCCTCCTAGATCTGAATTAATCTGACTGTAGAGTACTAATCCCAAAAGTTGAATACCTATGAGTGCTGCTTCACTTGTGCTTTTCCCTTCAGTAAATTAAGGGTTAAATGTAGTATTGTTTTTGCTTTAGGAATGTCTTTTATTTACCTTTTTCAATAGTTTAATTTTCTCCTAAAGTGTTTGAAAATGATCAGACAAACCCTTCTTAATAAATTCCATTTCTGTAGGAATTGTGGTCTATTCCTTTCTTCCAACAAGACTAGACTTTCCCTAGTTTAGCACTAGATTAGCACGAAATTGTGCTAAACAATTGAAAAATACATATTTATTCAGAGTGATATTCTGGTCCTCTTACAAGTCGAAGGCAACACTGTCATTCACTTCACTTGACATAAAACTTCATACCCAGCTTTCGGAAGATATTACCAGGCTAAGACTTTCAGACATAGTTCCCTGCCCCCCCCCACCCCTCCCAACCTTTTCCAATGTGACTAGAAAAAGATCAGTAACAGAACATGATGTTTGGAATGTAGCCACAGTGGTAATAACTTATCTTTTCCTGTATTTGGACATAAGCATGTGTAACTAGTGTTTTCATTCTTAATTAAAAAAATGTAATTTGTGAGATCTACTTGCCCTGAGACTGAGCTTTCAGTACCCTTTCTGTCCCTTACGTGTTGTCCCTCACACAGCTCGTAGGAGGTTTGGTGTAGCCAATTGAAGTATTTTTCAAATTAGCAATTTCATAGCATCAGCTAGCATTGTTGTGATGTGCGTAAACAGATTCTCCAATGTGTGGCAGTGAGATTGAATAGCTTCAGTTATTCTCAGAGGTGTTTTATAGTAATTGACCATTTAAATCTCCTTAGGTAATTAGCCTCCAATGTATTAATTAATTTATAAAATCATTTAGGACACAAACTAGATGCACGTCATAAGTGGAGGTTACTCTATGTGTGTTGACAACTGGACATTAAATGCTTCTGAAGTAGTTCAGCCAATAACAACTTTTAATCAAATATTCTAATTGTTTCCTCGCTAGCTGTAATAGGTAGTTGCTAGCTGAAAAGCGCTCTTCCCCGTCACCAGTTGTCTGAAAAAATTTCTCTACTAAGAAACTTTCATAACTTGTTAAACCAGAATATTTGAACGTCCAACAGCAGTTTCCTTATAGAATTTACATGTTTTGTTTTCCTGGAACCATAGAATGATTCGGGTTGGAAGGGACCTTACAGATCATCTCATTCCAACCCCCTGCCATGGGCAGGGACACCTTCCACCAGACCAGGTTGCTCAAAGCCCCATCCCACCTGGCCTTGAACACTGCCAGGGAGTGGGCAGCCACAGCTTCTCTGGACAACCTGTGCCAGTGCCTCACCACCGTCCTTGTAAAAAAATTTCTTCCTTGTATCCAGTCTAAATCTACCCTCCCTCAGTTTAAAGCCATTACCCATGTCCTATTACTCCAGACCTTGCTAAAAGTGTTTCCCCATCTTTCTTATAAGCCTGCTTTAAAGTACTGAAAGGCCTCAATGAAGTCTCTCTGGAGCCTGCTCTTCTCCAGGCTGAACAACCCCAACTCTCTCAGCCTTTCCTCCCAGCAGAGGGGTTCCAGCCCTCGGATCATTTTTGTGGCCTCCTCTGGCCCCAGTCCAACATGTCCATGTCTGTCCTGTGCTGAGGGCTCCAGAGCTGGATGCAGGACTCCCGGGGGGATCTCCAGTAGCAAAAATGCTTCCTAGTTGCAACATGTCAATTTTAACATGATTTTTTGCTATCAGAAGTAGTGAAAAAAACAACATATATCCAAAAGTATATAACACTTTAGTGCAAGGGAACCAGCTAACTTTTGGAAAGCTGAAAATGTCACCTTTGAACTACTTTTTCCAGTGTTATGATTTGGCATTTGAAGTGCAGATTTTAGCAAGCTTCAGGAATGTGTTCTAATGCAAATGTAGTACAGCAGGTAGCAACTTGAATGTTGCCTTAGTGTTTTAGCAAAAGTCTTCTTAGTAGGCACTATAAAAAACACAGTTTTAAAACAATAACTTGGCTGAAAAGTAAATGTATTTGGGGGATTATTTTTTGGGTTTTTTGTGTTTTATTTTTAAAGTTTCCAGTAACTTTTGATAAGTGAATCTCTGCTTGGCATTGGTTTTATGTGGAATTAGTACAGGTAGCAAAGACTGCAAAGAAGTTGATACAGGTTTTTTTGGGGTGGTTTTTTTTTTTTTGCCTTTGAGATTTTACAAAGTTTGATGTATTTCTTGTTATTTGTTTTAATACTATTCATTCACAGATATAGAGGTGGCTGTGACTGATAATTGAATAAGCAGCATAACCTAGCAAATGATAGTCTGCATACTGCATTGCTAACAATTAAGCAGTTCACAAGAGTTAGGTAAATTAAGATTCATAAATGTTTAAACTTACGATGAAACTGATTTCTACTAATTTCTCCTGGAATTCTTCTTTCTCTCTGAAATGTTTAGCTGAGCAGCAGATGGAGATAAAGAGTACTTATAAAGAGAAATTGTGTCTTTTTTTCTGTTTTTGTTCTGTCTGTATAAATAAGCAGCACGTATTTTTATAGCTGGTTAGGATCAAGGACCTGATACATGCGCAGTGTTAAAGGCCAGCTGTTGACAAGGTCAGTATGTATAGAATGCATTTTTGTGTGTTACTTTCTCATCCTGCATGATATTTTTATAGTGAAATTAAAGAACCAAAACATCAACACCCCCTCTGCCCCCAATCCTTCAATGGCAATCTCTTTTCTCCCTTGCTGTTTTCCTGTGGAGAAATATATTTGAAGTTTGTTGGTAGCTCCTGAGTCTTCCAACCAAGCTCTACAAGCCTTCTTTATAGGCCTGGCTGGGCCCCCAAAACTGCTACCACTACAGGTAAATACGCAAAACCAGATGCGTGAAATGACATCTTATATTCTCGTGTGTGAGGGACCGCAGTACGCCTGGGATTTTCAAACACACGGGCACAGTGTAACCTGTAGCAAATATGATGGTAGATGATGGATGCACCTGTCTTTCTCCAAAGAAGTGACTTGGTCACAGTGATGTTTATCAAGTGAAGTACAGCTAGTAAGCAAAAGCTGCTAATGCTTGGTCTCGTGCACTGAATGCCGATGAATTTTTTTGGTGAAAAACCAACTTGTGTTGTTACATATGGTTAGCATCTACTGTTGAAATACGCACTGTTTTGTGCTAATGTCTGAATGGGTTTTTGTTGCTGTTGGCACCTGCGGGTAGGCAATCTTTCTTAAAATTAGCTGGAAAAGCCAGAAGAAGGTATTGCATCAACAGCTTTTCTGTATAATATGTAACTATTCAAGTTGTCATGTAGTTTGAAATAATGCGTTTAGGAATCAAAAGGATTTGTAGCCTCTTTTTAAAGGTAGAGTTCGTTCTTCAACATCAGTCTTTTATGCTCTTTTGTTTTCTCTAGCAAAGAGCTAAAGCTAGTGCTGTGGCAGGATTTAAAACACTACTGAATTTGCACATGGGTCTAGAAACTAGGAATTCTTGAACATTGGTGTTAGGTCTTATAACAGGTTTCACTACTTGTAGGCGAGTCATACAAAATCACCAACTCGTGTATAGGGGTGATGATGATGAAGCGCTCTTGGGAAGATAGTTTACTAGAAACCCAAAGCAGATGAGTTGTTTGGACTTTTCTCCGTAACGTGTCCTAAAAGTCTCTGAGCAATATAACTCCAGAAGCAAGAACTGCCTTTCCAAAATATGCACTAGTGAACAGGGGGGAATCCTACCTCTGAGTAAATTTTACATGAAAATTTTTCATATAATAGGTTTCAGTAGGAACAAAATAAATACCATTTTTGTTGAGGTATGTGGGCACAATTTTTTACTTTATGCTTTCTGATTTTGTTGTTGGTATTCTTTGTCCTTGCTTAATTAGTAAATAAAGTTTCTACCTGTTGATGGTTGGTGTTGCACAAAAAAAAAAAAATCTTGATATTATTAAATTAGAACCACTGAAAACTTTCACAGCATTATCAAAGCCATTTGTCTTTGACTCGGTTCAATTTCAGCTTAGGAGTTTGTTTTGAGGGAGTCAAACCCACATGGAATCTATCCAAAGACTTGTCCATTTTACTTGTGATAGCAAAGAAAATTATTACAGTACTCTTACTCGTTGTTCCATTTTCTCTGGATTTAAGGTCTGTGCTTTGTGGAACACATCCAGAAGATGATAATTAGTTGCTGTTTGGTAATAGGCTGTATTTCTGGGACAGTATACAGGAGCTGTGTATGCCACATGAAACAGCTTGTGGGAATTTGTATTTCAAAGCACCTAGTGGAGCTCCTGTTTGAGTCTCTGCTTAGCAGAACTGCTTCATGTGATTGATCAACTTTTAGAATAGTTTCAGAGGTTTTTAAGTCGTACCATCATTTGGGAAAGTTACTGTTTTACTGAAAATGTGCATTTTCTTTCTGAACTTTGATTTTAATCTGGAAAGTTGATTTTTACTTTAACATAGGAGAGCTGATAATAAGATAGACTCATTTAGGTTGGAAAAGACCCTTAAGATCGAGTCCAACCATGAACCTAACACTCTGAAGGCCACCACTAAACCATGTCTCTAAGTGGCACATCTACAGGTCTTTTAAATACCCTCAGGGATGGCGACTCCACCACTTCCCTGGGCAGCCTTTTCCAATGCCTGACCACTCTTTTCAGTGAAGAAATTTTTCCTAATCTAATATAAACCTCCACTGATGCAACTTGAGGCCATTTCTTCTCATCCTATGGCTCATTACTTGGGAGATGAGACCAACACCCACCTCACTACAACCTCCTTTCAGGTAGTTGTAGAGAGCAATAAGGTCTCCCCTCAGCCTCTTTTTCTCCAGTCTAAACAACCTGAGTTCCCTCAGCTGCTCCTCATTAGGACTTTTGCTCTAGACCCTTCACCAGCTTTGTTGCTGCTCTTTGGATGTGCTCCAGCACCTGAATGTCTGTCTTGTAGTGAGGGGCCCAGAACTGCACACAGTCTTTGAGGTGCAGCCTCACCAGTGCAAAGTACAGATTCCTGATACAAGCCAGGATGCTGATGGCCTTCTTGGCCATCTGGGCACACTGCTGGCTCATGTTCAGCTGGCTGTCCACCAACACCCCCCAAGATCCTTTTCCCCAGGCAGCTTTCCAGCCATGCTTCCCCAAGCCTGTAGCATTGCCTGGGGTTGTTGTGACCCAAGTGCAGGACCCAGCATTTGGCCTTGTTTAACCTCATACATTTGGCCTTGGCCCATGGATCTAGCCTGTTCAGATCCCTCTGCAGAGCCTTCCTACCCAGATCGACACTCCCACCCAACTTGGTGTCATCTGCAAATTTACTGAGGGACCACTCAATCCCATCATCCAGATCATTGATAAAGGCATTGAGCAGAACTGGCCCCAGTACTTGAGCCCTAGGGAACAAGATGATAGATTTAGAAACTACATCGGCGAAAGAATGAGAAATGTGAAAGTTCAAATATATTTATATTTACTAAGTTATTGTGTGCTTTCAAAGGAGGAATTATCCCAATGAAAATGTGAGGAGAGAGGGAGAGGAGAAATAAAATGATCAATCAAATTCAAAATACTATGGGTATCTGGGAAATGGGAGCAAGTGATTGTGCGATATTTATGAATTATTTCCAGTGCTCTGAACAATTTTCTTAAATCCTGAAGATCTGAATTTTTTTTTTGCCACTGGGAATCTGAGGAATACCTGAACAAAATGGAGCTTCATGAGGGGTTGATTGTGGTAGTTTGGCTGTCAAGAAATCGATGGTAAATAGGTCTGGTTTGAAGATGATCTTTATTAGTTAGGTCTTATATTATATTAATTTTTTGGAACAATGAATAACTTTTTTATAAAAAGAACATGCCAGAGATTTTTGATGTAACTTAAATTCTTTACTGTTCTGATTAGTAACTCTGAGATTACTGTGGTTAAATCATTGACTACATGGTAAGAAGTTATAAGGGACCAGAGTGCAAGGTGCTTTACAAAGTAAGCCATGGGCTATTTTGGATTTTAAACTTCTATGAAGAACATCAAATATTACATTAAATATGGACTCTAATATGATTTCACTAAAGAATTTGTAATGTCTTACATAACAACTGTTTTGGTGTATTGGTGTGGTTTCCTGTCTAGGAAGAGGCAAACGGCTTTAGCTATCTACACTGTATAATTTGATTTTTGTATAGCCAAATTTAGTTTTTCAGAAGCGATGGATTTTTTTTTTTTTTTTTTACATGTTAAATGTGATAATTCACTGACAGGAAATTTCAGTTTAAATCCTAGTATTTGTAATAACACTGTTTAATACAGTGTCTGAAGCTGTAGGTAGGAATTCAGTATGAAAATCTTAATTTACCTTTTCTTGCCCATCTTATGGTCTTCTGGCATACTTCATAAAACCTTAATTATATTGCAGTTGCCTTGTAGTGATACTTCCAGTATGGAAGTGATGGAAGAACAAATACTGTCTTTGATTAGGAAGAGACAAAATCGTTGTATGGTATAAAGGGATACGGCTCTGTAACAAGGTCTACTTTTTTCTTTAAATCTTAAATACGCCTTTTAGGCTGTTCATGGAAGAACAGAAAATGGGAAGTGTTTCAAAACAGGAAAGGATAAGATTTAAAGTAATGATGGGAGAAATAGTTCTCTTGGTTATTTGAAAACAAAAAAAAGAACCCCACAACCAGCAGATCCTTCAAATATAAACGTGCCTGCTGTCACACTTGATTTGTGGCTCAAAAGAGTGGTTTTCTAAATTCTGTTTTAGATGCAGCTTTTAACATGGACTAAATAGGAAAATTGTTATTAAAAATAATAGTTACTTTTGTGTAAATAGTTTTGTTATCTTGCTCTTTTTTAATGTTTCTGACACATAGTTTCTTATATTTATAGCGTAGCAGTGATTTAAAAAAAAAAATACATGGGTGTGACTACTGTGAGGAGTTAGAACTGTTGTCTCGCTGGCTGTGGCACAACGTAGTTGGTAACTCTTTTAAAGTCTGTTCACAGTTCCAAAGAAAGCTTCAGTGTGGAGTCTGTCTCTCCTTTGACACTGGAGAATTGTGTCCTGAAAGTAAGTCAAGAAGCGAAGCTTCCCGTAGCTGTGTGTGCGGCAGAACCGCCGTTCACACGGCGAGGTGCGCTGGTGCTGCACAGCCCTCGTTGAGCGCTGTCCGTGCTCGGGGTGAATCAGTTCACAAAACTGGTGGATGGCCCTTCAAAGGAATGCTATTTGCAAAAAGATCACTTGAAATAACTGTAGAGATCCTGCATGCTTTATGGACAGCACTAGTCCTGACTTTCTGCTGTCATCAGTGACACACTGCAAACCAGCACAGTGTGACCGGCTGATTAAACCCAAGCCTTACAGGAAGATACAATTGTTCATTTGCAGTAAACTATTACCTACCATTTTCACATTGTGAAGAGAATCTTTTGCTTTGTTCAGCGGTAGCTTAAAGGCCTTAGATAATTTTTTAGTTCTGAAATAAGTCTTGACACTGTGTTAAATGTTTTCTTGCAAAGGTTTTGAACCTTCCAGATTTTTCTGCTACTGCATGTTCTGTGCTTTCAACATTTGACAAATTTGACATACTTGCTCCGCAAGGGAAACCTTGGAATCAGCAGAACAGAAATAGATTTGTTATGTGCCTGTTGACAGGTAATGCATATAACAAGAGTTTGCAAGGGTCGCCTAAAAGAATCCTGCCATTCTGAGTTTTGTGTGCGGAGATTGTCATGGAGCAAGGAACAGCATGAGACTGGTATATTTTTTTCTTTACAGATAGACTAGGTAACTAATAAATACTGTATTTCTAGTTTTTATGCTTAAATATCATCACTGAAGTAACTTAGGTAAACTTTTATCGTTTATTAGACCATGTGGATAATGCACCAGCTGAGATGGTGAAATTTCTATGTGATTTTTGAAGTACACTGAAGTATAGGCAAAATAACTGTAGTGCTACCTGCATGGAATCTATTACTTGAAGCTTTTAGGCGCATTAGTTTATTCAGCTCTCTACTTCAAATGTCAGGATAATAGGCACCTCAGTGTGGCCTTCATTTGATTGTTTTCGGTCAGCTGTATTAGAATTTAACTTCTTAAAAATGTGTGATGTGCTTCAAATGTATGAGGCATGACATCTCACTGAAATTATAATATCTTTACTTAAAGATGGTTTGTAGAACTGTCAGGGATAAACTGATTTTTGAAATGAATGCGAGCTGGCTTATTAAGGCTGAGAGCACCAAGGAAACCATGTTATCCTTAGGCAAGCTGTAGTTTTGATGTGTTAATACTGAAACAAGTAGTCCAGGAGATGGTAAGCCTTCTGTACTAGTTAAAGAAAAATGTATCATCATAATTCTGCTGCCCAAAGGGAAATAAATGAGTCTGGGTAAGTTTTCTAAAACTTAAGCCTATGAATAGGTTGGCCAAGAGGGCATGGTTAAATCTGTTTTTAAATCTGTTTTTGTTAGAAATCTGTATCGTATGGTGCACTCAAGCCTTGTCTTGTATCAGTTGTTCATTTGCATTTTTGCACTGCTGCAAAGGGCCTTGGGGG
>Ga0065711_1045022_pt1 | contig 13740 bp, 6 predicted proteins | sample Hoacrofraction12_FD_59098 | JGI IMG/M metagenome (GOLD analysis project Ga0065711, IMG submission 59098) | Hoatzin crop microbial communities from Cojedes, Venezuela - Epithelial fraction 12 v2 (version 2) | ecosystem: Host-associated > Birds > Digestive system > Esophagus > Crop | place... | reverse complement strand
CCCCCCCATTCTTTTCCTTTATACTGGTAATGTTGGTATTATTTGCTGTCCTTTTACTGCAACAGCTAGAGAGATATTACTCGACTTGGTGCGTTGCAGAGTCATACCCGTGTGTTGGGAGGCATGTCGGACTGAGTGCCAGATGTGAACCTCACCCTTGCACCTGTTGTGGAGCAACAAACTTCAGGCCTTAAACTGATAGCCCAGGCTGCTGGTGCTCTTGCTTCTTGCCTTTTGTAACTGTTGGGTTGGTTGGGTGCTGTGTAGCTTGGCTGCGTAGCCAACAAATTGCATGGGTGCTTCCAGGCATTCCTGGACGTTTCTAATACCGTCTCTTAACGAAAGCTGCCTTGTCCCCGTTGTCCTTTGAATACCGTTTCTAGTTTGGTTGGAAAGAGGCTTCCTGTTTTTTCCAAAACCAATCCTAACTTTGCCACTCTTGCCTAGCAACAGCATTAGGCAACTTGGAGCTAATGCCTGGCGCTGGCTGAATGCATGAGCTGCCAGTAGGTCTTTGCTTCCCCATCTTTGCATTCAAGCTCCAATCACGCAGTCATAGAGGTTCCTGTGAAGCTCCTTGGTGAGTGTCTTCAGGGAGAAGCTGCAGGTCTGACTGCCGGGTGACGGGCATAAGGAGATGGAGCCCAGAAGCCACAACGGCGAAAGCTAAAGTCTCAGTGGGATGTATACTTAACCATGCAGGCAGCAGCGTGAGTCTTTGGCTGACTGTGGGGGGAATCCAAGGTCATTTTGTCAGCTAGCAAGGGCTGAACTGTGAAGCAGCTCTGTTTCCTTGGCCAGCAGTGCGTGGATCAGGAATGCTGGTGGGTGGTTTTTGGTTTTAACCTTCCTGTCCTTCCTATCCCCTGCTGCCCTGCAGCCCACGGCAGCAAGTAGGACCAGGCTATCAATGCTCTCTGCCTCTTGAGCCTGGTTTTCAGTCCAAAGCTGACAGGACTGCTAGGTAAGAAGTGTGGCGTTTATGTATTAATTTCTGGAGTTACAGGAATCAGCCACGGAGTATTAGCACCACTATACAGTATGTCTCCTGTTATTTAAAAGGGAGGATGGTGATTAGGTTCAGTTATTTGAGGTTTCAAGTAATCCAGAACAATTTTCAGTGTAATTAATACATGTCAGGAATTTGACCCTTGTTGGGATAACAAGAAGTTCTGGATAACTGAGGTGATACTGTAAACAAGTTGTGAAAATTGTGACAGAAAGCTGTCTGCACAGGTCAGTAGCACAACCTAATAAAATCTCTCAAGTTCTGATCCAGAAGAACAATTTATACAGCTTTTACTTGACATACGCAGAAGTAGAAAAAAACCCTTTCTCTTTGTACAATTATCGGATGTTTTCTTTCATTAAGTTTCTCCGGTTACCCCTAAAGAGGTCAGACAGTTGTTGCTTCTTAAACCGTAACAACTGCTTGAAAACTGTAACTTGAAATGTCCTGAGAGTGCCACATGCATCAGACACAGACACACTGTTTTGCTGTGCTGTTTATTTTCAAAGAAAAAACAAGCAAATTTTTTAAAAAAACACCCTAAACTACTACTACAGGCTTGATACTATGTATGGAAACAATATATATTCTGACATTTCATGAAACAAATTGTGAATAAATGAAGGAATTGCATCAATCACTGGCAAAACTGATTGCAAACTGGTAAATCAAATGGGATGGTCCGCAGAGAGCGCTGTCAGAGCTTTTGTAAAAGCCTATAAAGAGGCAAAGAGAGGTGAGTAAATAAATAAATGTTGTGCCCCAAAAGAGCACATAAAATTTGTTACTAACGTCAGTGTTTAGTAACAGACTTACGTAAAAAACAAACATGACAGAAAGTCTGTCATAGGAAGATGGGTTTTGTTTTGTTCTGTTTTTTTTGAGGAACAGAGCCAGGCTAGCTTGATCTTCCTTCTTAGCGTGCACGCCTGTATTTTATTTTTACAGTGCTGAATAGTGGCTGGGGGGAATCTGATATGTCAGTGGACTAGAGCTTTAAACAAGGAAGAAGCAAGATAATTACACCCTTTTGGAGAAGCGTTGCAGTCAAACAAAAATTTAAGTAAGCTATTAGCAGAATTGTATTAGAATGGGGGATACTTTGTCTTCAGGAAGACCACATCAGTTGTTACTTGTTCTTTCATTCTGCCTAGAACAACCAAGAGAGCAAAAGTCAATCTAATATTATGATTAGTTTGAAGGGAGTTTAGTAGCTGTATCTTCAGATATGCCTGGCCTCAGTTACTGAGCTTCTCAGATCTTTGAATGATACAGTCAACAATGATAAAAATCTGTTTTCCTACAAAATAGCAAGCGTACCAGTATGAGTTTCTGCCTTCAGAATTTTGTAATTAAGAAACAACAGATAGATGCAGTTAAAAAGGAAACAGAGAAACAAGTTATTTGTCAGCATAGTGTTACCAGCAAATCTGGGATGTGTCATTGGCTCTTTGTAGGCACGCTCATGATGCAGAGTTTTGGGGAGGCTAATGGAGTTGTTCTAGTGGAACGTAGAGGAGGCTACTCATAAGCATGAGGACTGCGCGTGAGAAAATACAAAATCCAAAATCTGCCTAGAGTCAGCACCCACAGTATTAGACTAAGTTGGCTAGTTCCCAGGGCTGTTTGAGACCTTAAACACTCTTTAGTCCTTACCCTCTGGTTGATCAGAGATTAATCATTTGCTTTTTTAAATACTATTACCCAATCTCTTGAGCCACACAATTCTGATTAAAATTTACTTTCTAAAATATGATCTTAGGGAAGTGAAACTCCTTGAATTCCAGGCTTCTACATATTTTTTTAAGAACTGTGAGTTCTTGGTGTTCTCGTAGTACTTGCATCAAAAATTCTTGCAGATAGTTTATGTTCCCAAGAGTAGTTTACCTTGCTTATTCCATTTTTTGGGCTGAAATTTGATGAGCCATATTATAAATCCAGCACTTAAGCCTGCGCATAAACTATTATGTAAGCAAATTGCAGACCAAGAGCTTCAAAGATTGTGGTCAGTATTCTCCATCACAGATTCCAGTATGATTTATTCTCTTTGTATAACATTGTACAAATATTCTTGTCCTTTATGACTTTACAATACAAGTTGGAGTAATAAAAGTGCCAGACTGAGGTTAGGAAGCAGATGGGAAGTAAATAAGAGGAAAACCAGTCAACTACTCTATTCAGCATAATGGAAGGTGGAGTTTGGGATATGCCAGAGAATGGCAAACCCTGGATAACCTCCGTGCTGTGGGTGTGGGTGGCTCGCTTGGGTTGGGCAGCCCCGTCTGTCACCCTGGCTGTGCACAGCCACGGGACGGCTCTTGGCATGGGAGCTGCTCGACGCCAGCACCTTTCCCATTCGGGGTCGAGTGGCCCAAAGGCATGAGACCAGCTCACCAGTGCAGCGTAGCACACTTAGGGATTTCCAGGTAGCCAAAAAAGCCCCAGAAAGTGGGCGCTGCTCACGTGCTGGCTGGCTCTCCAGGCCCTCCGCAGTTGTTCGCAGAGGCTGGGCCATGCTGAGGCCCCTGCGCAGCTCCGCGCTGGCTGCTGTGTACACACGTGGGTACAAAGAGCATGCGTGCCCACGGTCTGGTACCTCCTGGGTGGCTGGGCTTCCTGTGCTGCAGTTTGGCCAGCGTTCCCACATCACCTAAGGTGGCTGCATAGCTCTGTAGCCCTTGTCAACATCTGTTGACCTTGTAAGCCCCAGGCAGCTCTTAAGAGGGTCTCCAGATTTAAGGGCCGATTAGCTTCAGCGCAGTTCTGAGCCTCAGCTGGGTCCGTGCATTCAAGCAAGGCAGTACTGTGTCTGATGAACATTCCTCAGTCGCTAGGAAGGGCAGCGCAGAGGTGCTTGCCAAAACCAATAAGTCCCGCTGGCCTTGAGCTGATTTTGGGTAGCCGTGTGTAACATTTGCGTTCTCCAGAAATCTGCGCCTGTGGGAGTGACTTGGAGATGTGTGAGCTGGCTGGGACTGGGGCTCTGCAGTGCTTTAAATCAGCTAAATTGCTGGCGGCTTCTTGTTGGCTCTGGAGCTAGTACAGCTGCTTTCATGGCCCATGAAGCCTGGCCTAATAATCTTGCTGGACTCTACTGGTTCTGCTGTCTAGATATACCTCTCCCTGATCAACCGACTGAACTCTGAGTCCTGGCCCTTTGTTGAGGAAAGGAAAAAATTGCATCTACTTTAAATTTACCCTTTTCCTTTATATGCTCTCATCTGCCAAGTTTTATCTCAATCTATATAATGTGGCTTTAAATTGCAAAGGATTTCAGAAGTAGCAGGTGAGGATTTGGAAGCTTGTTGTTTGAGGGTGCATGAACATCTCTGCTAGCCTCATCTGTGACTGTTCCGAGCAGGTGCTACTGGTTATACCCAGGTAATCTGAATTAAAAGCACCATTGGCTGTTTTCCTCTACAAAGGAGATCTTAAGTCAGGTTAGGACAGAGGATAGGGTATAAACTGGAGTTTTAGGAATAAATTGTCAGTGATCGATGATTTATTTCCCCTTTTTTTTCCCTCCGACAACAAATGTGACAAGCTGTTCCTGCATCTCCACTCCTTGGTTCCTGTTCCTAAAGACTTGGTGTGATGCACGTATTCATCTTCCCTCGTTGCTTTGTGCATTGCTAGGGGGGAGAGGATGTCGCAGAAGTATGCCTCAAGTACACCTCTGGTGCGCTGACCAAAAACTGAACGACGGGAATATCTGTCCCATAGGAGGAGAGATGCTTTTCTGTCCTCTGTTCTGCTGCCCAGAGGAGCCAGAAGCAAGACAATGTGAAAGAGCTGGGAGAAAGCCTTGGAATAGGAATACACTGTATTAAAGAAGAGTTCCTTTCTTTTGCTCTTTGTTTTAATCATTGATTTGATGCCATTAATTTGAGGAAATTCTGCTTCTTAAATACAGTATATTATTGTACTACTTTTTATTCCTCCCAAAAGCTTAGTCTTCACAACTGCAAATGACTCTGCCATCCAGATGTAGTCCGTGAATCCTGCTTTCCAAAATGCCCTTCAAAGGCATATTTGCATGACCTCTGTAGACTTAATGAACAGTAGTAATTTAAGTTGGCTATTCTACGTAGTCCATCTAGGTTTGCAGCTACCATAGCTTCATGAATAATTGTGCGAGTTCTTGAATTACATCTAGGGAATGCTTTATTGATGGTTGAAAATGGATGGAAAAGAAATCACTGCTAGGCTATCGGGTAGCCATGCCTTGAATATTTAGCATAAAAAACCCTGCAAACCGGAGATATTCAAGAGGACTGACAGTTATGGCCACGCTACCTAGACACCAAATGTATGTTTTCAAATCTGAGAAAGAAATAAGACACATGGATTAAGTGTTGTGGTATTTAGTAATTTAGGCAGTTACACTATGTATGGTCAAAGTTAAGAATGGACGCTGATTTACTTAGCATCTTTTTGCACAGATACTTTGGTTGTCTCTAAAACGCACTTGCAGCAAATCAAAAATTACTGATTTTCTTCCCCTTTTTTTTCCTCACTGAAATAATTCTAGACATCTAAATGTGAAAGCTTTCTATTTATTTTTTTTACTGGAACTAAAACCAATATTCTAGGTTTTCCAAGTGGAACATACTGGAACTTCATTCAGTAGAAAAAGCCAATTAAAAAAAAATAGTGTTTTTTGGACTTGAACAGCTTCTTTTAGCAGTATTTGCAAGGAGACGCCAACCTGTACGGTAAAGAAGTCCAGTATGTTTTATGTAACATTGGCATGAAAATGCAAAGCTAAGAGTGGGGGAAAATGTATGTCAGATATCATATAACAGCGGCAAAGAGATTTCTGATGTTTATCAAACCTTGAACACCACAGATTATTAAAACATATTCCTTGGCAATAAAGAGTAGATGTTTAATTTGAAAGGAGAAGTGGAATTTGTTGCTTTTTTTGCAGAGGTCACGAACTGAGCAGGAATGAGTCCTCCTTGGCGGTTTCGCTGTTTTACTGTTTGCCTTGGGGAATAGAGATTTGGTCTGATTTTTAACAGCTACTGCCAAGCCCCTGGCCCCCACAGGCAGCTTTCTTGCATCTTTTGAGGCCCACCTACAGCAGTTGTGCTTGGACATTGGGATGCAGAGGCCCTCCAACCGCTCCAGCTGCGTGGTATCCTGATCCTCACATAGCGGATTCCCGTCTTTGCTGGGAGAAGTCCGAGCGTTGGCCAACTGTTACTGTTTTTTGGCTTTAAATGGAAGATAGCTTTGCTTAATATACCAAGCAAAAGAGAACATACCACGTAAAAGAAAGGGGCAAGAAAGTAAAGTCATGTTAGTAGTGAGTAGCTGCTGCAATTAGAAGCACTATGAGGCTGCCAGGCAGTGGTCATACATTCGCTTTCAGAGCTTTCACGTCACGTGAATTTTAATTTTAGGTACCAGTTTCTTTTGTACCTTTACAGTTTTAAACCTTAAAAATAAACTCTACAAAATTTCAGCTGTTCTCAGGCCCTGAATGTTCAAAGTTTTGTCCTCAGCTCCTAGTTCAATACAGCTGGATGCAGCAAAACTTCAAGTGAGATTCGCTGTGCACATATTTTCATTAAAATGTTGTCTTTTCTGGCATTATACAACTTTAATGAAATCTGCGTCTGTGCCCAAGTGGGAAGACAGCTGATAAATGACCAGAGGGAGGTAAGAATTGAGGCTATAACTCTGGTGTAGTTTTGTGTCTCTGATTAATTAGGTTCTTGTGTACCAGAAAAGCATCGGGTGTAAATCTCGCTATTGCTCATTTCCAGTTTCCTTTTTTTTTTTTTTTTGTCTTTGCCATCTGCTTTGGATGTAGTGAGAGAGGAAAACTAGAAACAGTCGGTAGTGATCATGGGTTGAGAAGTAGTTTTTCAGACAGTCATCTCTGAATGTGCACGCAGGTGCACTAATCAGGCTTTAAGTTACCTACACTGGTTTATAGTAGATTATGCTGGTCAGGTAATTAATGACCCTCAGACACACCTTTTTAGGTGGACAGGCTCATGATGCACAGGATTTTTGCTCTTTTTCTTCTCTGCTAGCCCCACTCTATCCCAAAAGTCCTGTGGCAAGTTGTATCTGGCAGTTCACTGGAGCTGGGTCCCTTGAATAGTCACCACTGCTCTTCCTGGAAAACAAGGTTATTTTCTCTACAGTCAAGTCAAAATATAGAAAGCAGGCATTGGGTAACAGTGCCCTGAGATATCAAATGTGATCAAAGGGATCCCATACAGCTTGGAATCTGCAGGCAGCGAAAGGAAGGCAGGGTATGTGAAAAAAAGATAGTATCTTTTAGTAGACCTGCTAATATAATTAAGGAAAACATGGAATAAATCTTAGCACATAAATTTGCTATGCATAGGCAATCTTCTTCGTCACCGTAGTACAATATCTTAGCAGGAACACATACATAAATAGCTTTTGAGAAGCATCTGTTGTGCCCTGGCTTAACATGCAATTGCCCTGATAGCAGCCGGGAAAGGCAAAGGCTTGTTTGGCAGTGTTTGATGGCTACGCATTAAGGCCGTGTCCGTGTTGGAGTTTAAGCTATTTGCAGTGTTCCTTTGGATTGCCCCTGGGCTGTACTTTTTGGGTATATCACTCGGGAGGTAATTCAGCTTTATTTATCTATGATTTCCCTTTTTTTCCTGTGTGCAGGTTGATAAGGTTTAACAGTACATCAAGTGAAAACTGTACTGTCCCATATTTAATGCTTGGGTTACTTTCTTTGGTGGTCCCTTTGCTTAAACCCCCTGACTTACACACTGGTTTTGTTTTCACAGTGTCTGGTGTAGTAGTTCTTATTACTTATAATTCTAGATTTAAAGTTTATGGGCTGGGGTTTTTTTTTGTTTACTTGAAGCAGTTTGTTTGGGATGGCTGCCTTTGAGATCTTCTAAGTCTGTAGTCAGACTGCGTACTTTGCTTAACACTTTATCATGTCCTGATAATTACACACAAATAAACCAAACTTAGGAAACAGCTTGTTCTCCTTAGCTGTCAAGAATTTCTTGCCCATTTTTATATTTTGCTGTAGAGCTCAGTTGTGGGGTCAGCAGCCACAGGGATGTGCTGAGAATGGAGAGTGTCCAGTTTCCCCAAGAAAATGTCCTGGGGGAGGCACTGTGGCACTAGCTGTGGTTTCAGGGTTCCTTGAAATCTGTATTTTGCCTAGCTGTACTCCCAGCACTCATAACATGAATGCAAGTAAAGGTCAGATTTGTCTCCATGACCTTTTTTCCGCTCCTTCAGATAGAGAGAGCACAACTATTGCAAGGAGGATAGGTAAGAAGAGGTAGACACCACAGACGCTGAGCTCTGGTTGCACTGAGAACATTGCTGTTGTGATGGTTCTTCCATTCTCATCTCTTTTTGTAGCTCTTTCCTCAACCCACTCTGTGCTATGTTTTGTACTGACCCACATCGTAGCCCAACCAACGAGGCAGAGTGAGCTAGATAACAGTCCTCTCCATCACAGCGGAAGGAACGAGGCTTTGCTTTTTGGGTGGTGTCTCCCCTCTCCTTGTATTGTTACCCAGCTGACTCTGGATTTGCAAGGTGAATTCCCAGCAGCTTCTAGGAGTGCTTGGCTGCACTTCACTGCACGTGAAATTGATTTTAATCCTGTGCTTGGTGAGCTTTATTCATCAAAAATGTGAACAGTGAGTGACAGAAGAAGCCATGAAACCGGCGCAAGCCAAGTGCTATTGTCTGGTACTAAAAAGCTGTGGAGAGGGGATGGCAAGGAAAGGTTGTCCTCTTCCTTGGTCATACCATGGCTTTTTCCATAGAACATGGCATCTGATAGGCATCCCTTCTCCAAGACTGGGTGGCATCTGACATCTGGTTGACATCTGGCTATGATTTCATCAGCATCAGAGCCAGTGAATAGCCTGGAAATGCTTTGGGCTTTCTTCCCTGCCTGCCTATGTTCTGTCTTCATTGCTGTAAACAAAGCTGCCTTACTCTGGGTGTATCTTGGGTTTGGCGAATCTGAGGGAATGCACATCATCTGATTGCTCTCTCCTCCAAAGACAAGGATACTGACTGACCCCCCATTTGTTTAAATGTTTTATTTGTGCCTTCAGGGATAATGACCTGATGCAGCAAGCAGAAATATCAGGACCTACTTAACTAGTGAAGTCATAGGGTCAGCCTTGCGTTCGTGCTGTGTGCACCCCTCCCAGCCCCCCGTGGTTTGCGTTTGCCTGCAGAGTTGAAGGCTGCTCTTGCTCATGTTCTTTCGCATGGTCCCCTCCCATTATTTTCTTCTCTCTTCCCCTGTTATCTTTCTCCTTTCCTGTCCACAGTGTCTTTTCCCTCCTTTCACATCACACCATGCTGCAGGGATTTTAAGCTCATTTTAAAAATTTGCAAAAATAAGATTCTGTACCCACCATGAAATTTTCACTACCTGCCCAGGACCTGCAGTGCCATTTTATATTCTGAGCTCCTTCCATTTGGCTTTCATTATACACAATATGTCCGTTCCTGTTTGGGGATTTTAGTTATAACCATCATACAAATGGTAGTCATGCACTGCATATTGTAATAAGCTTATAAACGTGGTTGATATTTGTTACAGCACAAAGGTCTTAAAAAGCAAGTAATCTGATGGGGAGGGACAGATTTAGGAAAATGTCGAAGACAATTTCTGGAGTAGTGTTGCTGCACTTCCAGTTTTCTCGAAGAATTGCAAACTTTTAATTTTAAACATTGTGTTTTTTGATATCTGGAGGACAAATATACTCATAATTTTATTTTCTTAACACATTTTGTTTATTTTGGGCTTGTTTTTTAGATACCCCCCTCCTCCCATCCGTTCTCCTGGTGTGATTTTGAGGGGGTTTCTGTTGCTGCTTATTTTCGGTTCATTAACGTAGTTTGAATGTGCTTATGTTTTGTGTGAGACTAATGACTGGAACTCTTAGCAAAAGATTTTGCTGGATGCAGCTCTCTGAGAAGATAGATGGAGCACCTTCTCTCCTTTGCCCAGCTTCCCCTTCGCACCATCAAAGGAGGGTGAGTTTTATACTAACAGAGTAGCGTGAAGTGGTGGTATCAAAGCTGTGCGCTGTGTCTCCTTGCTCTAGGCACCTGCGGTTTTCCCGCCTACTGAGCCTGGTTGGAAGCAGGAGGATCTGAGGGCCTGGGTAGGAATTTGGTGCTTCCAAGCTAGATCTGCGGGGTCTGGTACTGAACGTCTTCTGGCCGTATTAGATATCATTTGAAGATCGCGTAGAGCCACGTCTGGGGTTTCCGCTGTGTTTTGTGTAGTTGCAGGATGCTCCCAACGGGCCCGTTTTCTTCCCAGAGCTTTTAAGGTGTTTCTTGCCTTTTTGTTAAGTGAGCGGGGGGAGATGGTTTGAGGAGACCAGTCTTCTTCTCACCGATGGCCAGCCCCAGAAAGAAGTAGAATGAGGCCTGGCTTTCTTTGCAAAGCCAGTCTTCCCTGCCTTCCCCACAGAGCTCTGCAAGGTGCCGCTTGCCTGGCTTTCAGGGCTGCCCCCGGCGAGCCTGGCCCTTCTCCCAGCTTCACTTCCCGCCGGCCTGCCCGGCCTCTGCCCGATCCCTGCGGTGGACCTTCCGTCAGCTCCGGTGGGGCTCGCCTGCAGCTCCGGTGCGCTGTCATCCCCCGGAGAGCCAGCGCGCCCGCAGCCGGGAGGTGACTGCGTCCTGCCCGTGATCGAGCTCCTTCCACGTCTGTCAGCTGGGGATATGCGAGGGAAAACAACACTTTGTGGAAGTGCAAGTTTTGCTGTGTGTACAGTACAGCATGCTATCTAAACAGTAAAACATATATATATAGTAAAGCATACACAGCAAGGCATATTGGATAAATGGTAAAACATATATAGAGATTTGTATATAAAAATATATATAAAAAATTTGAAAGTTCCCGGCCTCTCTCATAAAAGCGCTTTCCTGGTGGACTTGAACTGAGTGTTCCAGTGTTTCCTTTCCGTCTGCTTGTGAATCAGTCAAGACCCATTGCTTTTATGTAAATAAATTATCACCACTAATTATTTCTATAAAATGGAAGAACGAGGGAATTGGGAAGAAACATTGAGAGTAAGCAAGAGGCTTTTGAGAGTCTGTATTGCAAATTGCTCAGAAAAGCACTTTGGAAAAAAATACATATATTTTTAGAAATCTTCCAATTTATTCTGGAACGGGGAAAACTTCAGCATTCCAGAAATGAAAAAGGCCACCTGTTTGTCTGCAGCTGTCCTGCAAAACAGCGCGGTGCTGCTGGCGACTAAGAATATCTCCACTTGCCGAAGTGGCATGCACTTGGCATTTTATTCGGCGTTCGGTGCAGACAGAGAGCTTGGCTGGCTTTTGTTTTCCCCGAGTTTATCTGTATATCTCATCCAGGCCACGCAGCAGCACGTCTGACAAACGATGGTTCCACAGGAATAAGCTGCAGGTCTGGTCTGCAGTGTGGATACAGTGAGAATATTTTGTATACTATTGTGGCAGATGAAAGGAATGGAAGCGGGCCAAATTCACGCTGTTTGCCATTGCATCTGATCAGCAGATCCTATGGAGGGAATTTGCCTGCTGTGAATATTTGATTCTCGCTAGCTTGAACTGTCTTCTGTGTTGGCAGTGCTACTGTGTGAATTTGCAGTGGCTTTCCAGGGTGTCTGTCCTGCGCAACTGCCAATTTCTGTGGGGTTTTATTACACAGTTCAGGGTTTTGTGCTCCACTTTGTGTGTGAGGAAGATGACTTCATGCTATACAGTGAGCGTTTTTTCGTATTTGTAGCACATGGGTTACAAGTCTTTTGAAAACAGCAAAAAATATTATTACAAGTGAGCAGCATATTATTTCTCCCCCCCGCCTCCCTCCCTCCCTCCCTCCCTCCCGCTTTGTGGAGGGGTAACCCCTCTGCCTCCCATTCTCTCTGCGTTACCTGCAGGTGGTTGTCCTGGCAAAGTGATTTTGTAGAGGCGGGTCTGTGAGGTTACACACCAGAAAGGATGAAAAGGTGAAGGCGTTGAAATGCATTTGTGAGAGCAGGAGCAGCTTTGCGGTCCCGTCCCTCCGTGCATCCTTCTGACTCGGGACGCGGGGAGTCACTGCCCCGCACCCCTGTTCATCCTTCCCTGCTCCTCCCCGGCCCTTCTTGCTGGTTCGTGGCTGGCTTTGCCCGAGAGTTTGTAATGGTTTGTGTGTTGGTTAGTTTTTCTGTTCTGAAATTCAGCATATTTATGTGAATAACTTTTGCATTTCTAATGCTGACAAGTAAATGGCGTTGCTTATAATGCTGATGCAATAGCAACTGTCAGGACTCTGCTTAGGCAGGCAGAAAAGGGTTGGGGTTTAACCTGTCAGTGCGTCCTGTGCTTGTGCCCTCTGTCTGTCACCACGCTGAAGCGTTTGTCTTCTGTGAGCAGCCTGTTTGGAGTTCCGGTCATTTTATAGATAAAACATAGATAAAATTTGGTAGCTATCTATAGATTATAGATTTCTAGATACGTATAAATATCTAGATTTGTAGATTGAAAAATTTACAGATAAAAAAATAGATAAAGTTTGCAAAAGAAACGTAGACTGTAACCTGTAAGCTCACTTCTCCTCTGGGTGTATGAAGGACAAAAGCCAGAAGAGTTTTGATCGAATAGCAGCGTGGGCTAAAACCCGGAGGAGCCGGTTGCGGGTCCTCTGGGGCTGTAGGAAACGGCCTGCTGACCGAGTGACCCATCCTCCGTCTGCTCCAGCCCTGTGACTGCAGCGAGTAACTGCTCAGGGAGAGGCAGGATCATCTCCATTGAATGTATTGAGGAGCCAGGATGTTGGTGCCTTGCAGGGGCTGCTGCTCTTGTGTCTTTTGAGACCACAGTAAAAGATGCCGCCTGCTAGCTGAGGCACGGCGGCTGGCCGGGCTGCGATCCTTGCCGTTGCAGTGTGACCCATATGTGTGACCTGTTTAACTCTGCCAAGTTGTAAGGAGCTGGGCATGCACGTAAGGTGTGGGTTTTCAGTCACGTACGTGAAGTAAGGATGTTTTACATACATGGCTGCTTGTAAACATTTTTTCCCCTTTTTGAGTTTCTTCAACAGCAACAAAGAAGTGGCACTTTAGAATAGGTGACTATAAAAAATGAGTAGTTTTAGTGAACAGATATGAAACTATAACTTCTCTCAAAACATGTAAGCAAAGTTTTCTGAGAGCTGAAGAAACCAGGACTTGGCCAATGCAAGGTGTAGTAATCCTGAGAGAAAGCTTTGTGGGAGCTGGGTCTTAATAGTAAGGCTCCTTTCTCCGTTTAGTGGCTTAGGAGTGGATTTCTCCAGTGTCTTCACAGAGCTAACAAATATGAATTTCAGCTGTGCTGGAGTGAACCAGCAGTTTAGTTTTGCAGTAGTGTGAGATACATTTTGGCTTGGGGATAGGCAGCCTAGGCAGGTTTACTTGAGTATCTGGTTATTGTTTGGGGTTTTTTTAAATCCTTTTAAACAAATTGCCATATTTAAGAACATTGAGAAATAAAAGCCGTGAGATTGTTAACAAAACCAAAAGCTTCTCTTGGTGCTCGCTGGTTGCATCCTGTTGGCATGCGTGGTTATTTGTGCCCATACAAGATACCAGCTTTCTGAGGAATTGTGTGGGTGATGTGGTGGTGTTTGTCACTGTTGGCAAACGTTATATTTATGATGACCATCAAAATAGAAACATGTACTAATAGGGTTGTGATACTTTTTTTTTTTTTTTTTT
>Ga0065711_1007970_pt1 | contig 13740 bp, 6 predicted proteins | sample Hoacrofraction12_FD_59098 | JGI IMG/M metagenome (GOLD analysis project Ga0065711, IMG submission 59098) | Hoatzin crop microbial communities from Cojedes, Venezuela - Epithelial fraction 12 v2 (version 2) | ecosystem: Host-associated > Birds > Digestive system > Esophagus > Crop | place... | reverse complement strand
TTTTTTTTTTTTTTTTTTTTTTTTTTTGCAAAGAAAGGGCAATGTATCTCCTGTTCTGTGGCACTCCCATCATTTTCACAATTAAATCCATGAAGCTTGCATACTTGGACTTTGGCCCCATTTTTTTTCCCTACCTTTTGAGGATTGTTACCTTATTGCAGAAAAATGAGTTGGGTTGTGGGTGTTTGTGTTTTTTAATGAAATGCAGGATCATCATTTGAGGGATTTCCCCTGCCCTACCACAGATTATATGATGAGCAACAGCTTTCATGTTATGACGATAGGGCTGATGCCAGGTTGCCTGTCTCCTGCTTTCCTGTTGAGTCTGAGAATGGGAAAGTCCCTAAAACCATTGCTTAAAGGAGGGAAGTGTTAAAACCCCTTCATAATGGACTCTATATGGGACAAAATCCAGAGAACTTGGTTCAGAGCAGAGAGGTCATCCTTTAATGACGATTAACATGGGTCCTCTGGTCACCATAGTATGTGTGCTTCTATGAGAGAATGTCTTCCCTGCTGCTCACTTAGTTTGGTTTTCTGATAGAATCCCCAGCTGCTCAGCTGACTGGATACTGACATGAACTATTGGAAGAGATACATACAGGTCCAGTAGTTTAGGCTGTTGACTAAGAACTGCCTCAAGAACTGCAGGCTGCACTTGCATGTATTTGAGTGGTGCGAACATCAGCCCAAAACAAGAATCAAATGGGAATCCAAAAGTGAAGAGGCAGTCAGTCCCGATGGATGAACAGGAAAAAGGGAAATGGAGGAAAGGCTTAAATCTCATGAGATATCAGAGACAACTCTTGTATCCCATTTCAATAAGATGGTAAGGAAGTATATTAAATACAACATAGCATGCTTGCCCTTCTTGCATTTTGCAAGTCTGACCAGACATTTGATTTTTACAACCCTTGGTTCTGCTTGCTGGTCTGAAAGCTGAATTTCCTGAGGGACATGCTTAAAAATGTCCATATTTCCTCTAGTCATATTTTTTTTAAGCCTTTTTTCCTTTGTGTTTTCCATGCTGTTATTACTCTGTTACCCATGCAGTCACCTAAACACTGTGCATTCTGCAAAACTTTGACCCAGTATTCATCAGACTGTCAGACTCCCACGGTACAATTACAGAATGCATGAGGGAGGTTTAAAAATGATTTGGTCCCCTAGTTTTTAACAGTTTTGCATATGATTAACTACTAACTGTCTCGAAATGCTGCAGTAAGCACCATCTTTATATTCCACCAGAGATGTGCTCTCAGGAGAACAATGAGACATTTATGGTATTTGGGTGGGAGGGAGAGTAGAAAGTGTAAAATAATTTCTTACTCATAAACTCCCAGTAAATTATCTTTTCATTTTGTAATAAAACACTTAGTTTCAATAAAGATATACATTAGTGGATTGCCAGAAAATGGCATTGTATTTCTAGTCCTTACTGAAGGATAACAGTGAAATAATCAAATGTTTTGGGAAATTGTTTCTCACAAATCTTTGGATCTTTATTTGTGGGAATTCTGGTACTGAGCCCTTTCATTTATATTCCCGTCTCATCATCTCACTCATTAATTCAGAACCTCAAGTTACTGAATTGTAAAGTCTGCTTTTGTTTTCATTTAAATTGCAGATCATTAAACAGTGATATGTTATACTCAGATGGCAGTGCTATTTTTCTCCTGAAAACAGAAGACATACAGCCCAAGACCCAAATCTTCCTCTGCCACAAAAGAATAGATGGTCCCATAGAAAGACAGGGTCCTGCTCAGCCCCGGCCATCTGCTTCCCTTACACTCTTGTGTTGTCTGACATGGAAGATATGTTCACAGTCTGTGACTGTGTCACTTTTTGCAACATTCTAGGTGATGGCCCTTTTTCTTGGCCTACCTGGTCTTCAGCATGCTCTTCTAAAATGCTTCCTAGTCTGGATTAATTTTGTGTGGAAAACTAATGAGTGATGGATGCTATGGAAGTGTGAGACCTCTTTCTACCTCTGTAATTTTACCTTTCATACATAAAGCTACATGGAGGTGAGGTGATTTGGGCACAAAGATGTTAGGACACAAGCTTTTCATGTGATTCAAATGACTGGTGCTTTTCTGGTTCTCTTGCCAAAGTGGAGCAGCTCACTTTGAGCAGGATCATCAGGCTGCAGCATCACATTAGCTCAAAACTTGCCTTGTGGGTTTGAAATTCTTCAGGATGAACCCTGGGAATGGAGGTAGAATTACCTTTACAAATGACATCAAAGACACAAGGTAAAGAGTCTGAAGATCATGTCCTTGGGCACAGAAGTGATTCTTAATTAAATCCTGATCTATGTACCATGCTTGTATTATGGATCTTTGTCTTAAAACTCTGACCTTTGGAAAACCAGCCTGCAACACAGCTGGTAACAATTGGTTGGAGGTCTTCAGTATCTACAAAGCATGCTTTTGATGTAGCTCCATGCAGTTGGATAATGTCTAATAGATAAACCGTAGTACAGGTGATATTCCCAGTGATTAATGATCCTCCTTCATTCATTATAATACTTTTTTTTTTACTCTCTAATTTAAAACTAAGAAAGAATTGCAGTATTTACTGACATTATTACTGTTTAATTTTGTTTAAAAAATTATACACAGTCCATTCTTACGCCATCTAATTCTGCACTAAAGCAGAATGTTGGTAAGTTTAGTTTTCTGAATGGCTATTCTTTGGCTTCAGACTTTTTCTTGTCTCTGGTTGATTCAGGTTCGTGGTGTTTTCACTTAACATCCTGAATTCAACAGCCTAAACTACTGGACCTGTATGTATCTCTTCCAATAGTTCATGTCAGTATCCAGTCAGCTGAGCAGCTGGGGATTCTTTCACCAGTGACTCTGCCCAGCATTTTTTGAGGGGTGTGCAGTACTTGACTGATCTGTAGATATCTTTTTAAATTGGGAACATTTTAAATGGACAGAACAGATTTGACAAAATACATACTTTTCTGAGGGAAGTTAAACTATTTTTTTTCTCTTGTATTTATGAATTTCAAAGTATATGGCCAGACTTCAAATAGCTGATCAGCTTGCTTGATAGAAAGAACTTGCATAAAATTACAGTCATGTTTCTACACTTGTTTCTTTCAATGCAATAGAAAATGAGAGGTGCAATATGTGAACAGCATACTCAAAGCAATAGCTTGAGGAAATGGTCACAACTGAGCACTGTTGCATTTATCAGTCTTGGAAAGAAAGGTAATACAATAATCAAGGTGCTTGCTATGGGCTTGCATGAGCATTGTAGCCGTGTGGATGGATACAAAACAGCCCTATCTTCCTTCCTTCTCCCGACACTCAGACAGCTCATTCTGTCTCCTTTTACTTGCACAAGTGCCTCAGTTTGTAAATCACAGAACTACAAAAAAAAAAATCAAAACACCCAGACCACTCCAGAACAAAAAAACCCCAAACCCACAAATGCTACATTCGAAAATGCTACATATACATACAAAGAACTAGACACTATTTTGCTATAGTGTCATTCCATGCTTACATGAAAAGTAATTCTCTGGAATTATGCAATTCTTTGTTTTATTCTTAAATAAAGGATCATACCAATTATGAGGTCTTCTATTCAGTTGTTTTGTTCATTTGTAATATAATACATCTTTATAAACTAGTAATACATATTTATGGATTGCTTCTAAGACAGCAAGTATCCCACAGTTTGTGTAGAAAATGGTTCACAGGGCTCTACTATGTAATTTTCAGAGCTCGTGGAAAAATAACAGTATCTGTAAACTTCTTTTGAAGAGATACAGCCTTAGCAGACTTCACTGTTAAATTAAAAAAATTTAGAGCATATAGCATACTAAGGCTTTGCTTTGGAAACATGGCAGGAATTCAATTGCCCCAAAATAGATTTGATTTTTTTTTTCTTTATTTTTCTTTTTCCATGCATCCCCAAAGCACAAGAAATGGAGGAGGAGTGATGCAGGTAACTTGTAGCCTTTCCACTAACAACATGTAGTACAATCCACTGTCTTTGGGAGGAAGCCTGTGGACCAAACAGAAAAACTGCTCTGGCTATTGTGGGGTAAGAAGCTGTACTCTGGTAGCTGGGGGAAGGAGCTGATGTGAGTTAAGGAGCATCCTCTAAGCAGTTTAATCCATCTAGGAGACATAAAAGTGACTTTTGCGTCTTCATGCTCCTGGACTTGAGTCTACGCTGCTCTACTTCTTAATTCACCCAGCACAGGATATAGCTGTTGATTTTTGTGACCCCAATTAAACAGAACTAAGCTTGTGAAAAGGAACCAGACACTTTTGATACATGTCTTTGGGGCTGCTATCTTAAAATTAGCATATTTTAGAAAGAGTTGGACAACAAATGGCTGGAGAACAAAATAAGCAAGTCCCTGGGAAGCTGTTACCGGAAAGAGTTGTGCCTGCTTTTAAGAAGCAGATAGCAATGGCAAGGAGTAATTTCCTAGACTTTAAATGTTCTACCTTCATACAGCAATCAGTAATATTATGCTAACTTTTGTGTTTCACTTCCACAAAGGAAAAACTAGGGTTGTCTGATTCCTCAGCTGATTCATGCTTGTGGTGTGATCGTCTCTCCCTCAGGGCTTGGTTCAGTGGTCAACAGCATGTCTGCCCCATCCATAGGAGTTAAAGATTTGGATTACTGTGGGTCTTACTTGCTCAGAATACACATCTTCTGTCAAATGAATCTAAGTTCACCTAGCACTTCAAAAACAGCTTTTCCTCTTGCAGGATGAGGAGTTTATTGCATATGTAACTGGAGAGAACCAGGTACTTCTGTTTGTGCTGAAGCTCACACTGAGTGAATGGAGAAAGTGAGACAGATGAAAGCCACCTCCTTCACCTTTGCTCATCCCTAACTTATGAGTCTTCTAATGTCCCAGCTTCATGTTGGGACAAGTCTAGACCACACAATCATTCCTCCTACTCCTGTTGCCTGTTGTTTTCAACCTTTGAAAAGATTTCCCATCTTTTCCCTGCACCCACACATGCTCAGGTTGGGTGCCCTGTAGTTCAGACACAGTCGTCGTGACTAACAAGCCTCAGCGCTGATGGGAATCTCCAGCTGCCTTGTTACTGCAGCACCAAAGGAGCTCACCATAGGACTACAAGGCACATTTTGTTCTATATAGAGAGATTTTTATGTTCTGAAATGCTGTATTTCTGCTACATCTTGAAAATTTTATCTTCTAAGCTGTATGATGGTAGAGCTGATGATTGTAGACAAAAGCAAGAAACCACAGAACAAACTAAAACTACATAATTTAATATCTTTGACTGCAGCAGTACCAATTTGATGGATCTGAGAACAGAATTTCCTGTCTCAGCGTTTGGCATGTAGTCTAGGAGCATAATGCCTGATAATTAAAACCATGGGTATGAAACTGTATAGTGTAAACTAAGCTATGATTCTCAGCAGTGTTTCAGGTATCAGCATCCAGACAGGCAGAGAGCTGAGGGTTGTCACGGAAGTGAGCATGTATACCTGCTGGTCAGCAAGGGAATTTGTAGAAAGGCTGAGGCATTAGAGAGAAATACAGGTGGTAGAAACTTTGTTTCCTATCACTTTCAGGGGAAAGACTACTGTTAAAATTTCAAACTGATCTGTACACAAGCTTGGTAGGTGTTTAGGGTCTCTTATTTCTTAGATGTGGTAAGGGATTTCTGCTCTTTATCTCTTCCTTTCACTTTCTTAACTGAATCTGTTGCGTGTAGCAGGAATGAAGAGTGTTGTACTACCAGAAAATGTACAAAGCGTTTATGGTGCCAGTGTGTTCCAGGTAATCAGCTGATACAATCCTCTGCTGGGAATGATATTCTTTGGTTGCCACTGTGTTTTCTTAAGGCTTTGTGACTGTCATAGTAGCAGTCACAAAGTAGTGTAGTAGCATAGTAACATCATGGAACTCATTTCCATTTTAAACTACTCACCTTAGTGTTGGTAATTCAGCAAGGTTTGTTAGTCTTAATGGCTGTAATATTATATGCTCTCTCACCTTCCCTGCCCCTCATAATTTATATTCACTAATGTTGTCATGCATATTTTTGCTTAGAGTGTTGTATTTATGTTTTTGGGTGGGGATCCTGTGACCTAATCTGTGGTGTACACATCCACATGCGAATTCAGCTACCTTTGCAGTTCATAGAAGTGGCACTTGGAGAAAATGATTCACACATTCATCCTCTGACAGATGTCTAGAGCTGGGCAGGTGAATCATAGCCCAGAAATGCCTTTCTCTCATGGTGAGTCTAGGCAGCTAAGCCAAGTTGTGGGAGTCTGTATTACAGAAGTCTGAAGCTGTGTCCTTAAAATAAAATAGTCATTGCTTTCATTTCCTGAACAACACAAGCTATGGTATTCTACCACTGTTAGGCTATTTACATAACTGCACAAAAAAGTTTGCTTTCAGAGTCTGAGCTTTAAGAAAATAATTTAAAATGACAGTTGAGTAAGTTACATAGATGAGAAAACCATCATTTTAAATAAATGTGCTAAGTGATATTAGTATTTCCTTTATTTGTTTTGGTTTTTGTGAGAAAAGTAGGACTTGTACCTTATATGTAATATGCAAAATATTTTTTGCATATTATATGGAATATGTTGTAGGCACATAGAAACTTTTGTTCAGTGACTGTAAAGGCACATGCTCCCTCTAGTGCCTAAGTCTATTTTCTTGTAACGGCAATAGCTTTGTTGGGCTTTCTGCCATGTTTTAGTATACGGTTGTTTGAGTCCCTCAAGTATCAATCTTAAAATGGGTGTAATATGAAAAGGGGATAAAACCTTTAGTATTGTATGCCTTCTGCATCTTTCCCCTTGTGTGTAGCCAAGGGAGTCATATAATGCATTAGGATAAAACACATGGGAATGTTAGTCTAAATGTATTCTTTTGCATTAATGTAAAGTTTCTTATAGCCTATCAGGTCAGTAAACTGTTCCTTCACATTAAACATCATCTGGGAAAACCATGGAAGCTCAGGAGAGTTCATGGCATACGCGGAATCTGAGGAACTCAAAAAGTACCTGGACCCTAATTTCAAATTCAGGTCATCATTCCCTTTTTAATATTTTTGTTAGCTGATGTTTTTAATGTGGCTGTTACGGCTAGCAGACTAAAGTTATATGACGTGTTCTAAATCAGTATGTAACATCACTGCGTAGAAAGAAGAATTGCCTGAACTATCTAGACAGCTATATATGCTGTGCAGTGAGAGAGTGTAAGCTGTGAGCATCTATGCTATCATCTGAGAGGAGCAGAGGGGAGAATGGAGTCGATTTGTGTGCCGTGTGAGATGACTGAGGATGCATATCCTCCTTGCTTGTTAGGCGGTGGCTGCAATCGTCCTGGCACACAGCCCTTTCTGAAGGCAGCATTTCGATGCGGTGCACGTTCTAAAGTTTTTAAATGTTATTTTTAAAAATATGCATTCTACAGTTGTAAACCATGCTTAAAAATAAGTTCGGTTAGAAATATTATGTGTAGGGAAAAATATGTATGAATCAATGTATATTCCCAGCAACATTCCATGATAAATTGTAAAATCCAAGGTGATGAATAGTACTGCAGTAATGCATTGACTACACCATTATCAAGCTCTGGTAGAGGTGACAATAGCGGCCTTTAAGGGGATTTGAGAAATGAGAATGGGTAGGAGTTTCTGAAGAAATTTCTGCTAAATATGATGGTGATTGAATATTCTTGTGCTTTGTATTTATTTTGACTAAAAGCTGTCTGAAATGGTGAGCTTTTAGTTTGAGGGGTTTTCTGTTATTTCCCCCAGTCTTTCTCCCCACAAGGAAAATAAATGAAAAATCTGTTGTAAGGCTTTGTGGACATCAGCGTTCAAACGCAAGAAAAATGTACACAAGTAAAATGCATGTTCTACTGAGGTGCACTGGGAATATCAGTCATATTTAATATTATGTAGCTTGCATTTATACAGCTGAATGGAAGAGTGAAATGGTGAAATTTGAAATAGCGGCCAGCAGCAGCCTCTCTTCTGTCCTGGGTCTTTGAATCTTCCTCTTTCCCAGGGGAAGGGAGGGAGAGAGGGAGGAAGTGTTCACGTGTTTTAGCAATCTTTCTTTTCAACAGGTACCAATACTCAGTGTAAGAAAAAGTAACTGAAAGTAATTAACTATGCTTGATTACATTTTAAAGTAGTCTGAAACTAGAGCTGAGTACAAAAAAAAAAAAGCCAGTAACTTGTTACAGTTATAACTGATTGTCTATTAAAAGTTACTTTCTCAGCATTGCCATTGGCAAACCCATTTGCCTGCTGTAAAGATTCCTTTTCTCCTTGTGGTGGCATTTTATCAGCATTAGTGGGTATGATAGTAAACAGCAAAATTATGTCATTTAAGAGCTAGATTCTGCCACAGATAACCCCTTCATGAAAAGGATGCTTCTTAGATTACCTCTCTTAAATTTTGACAAGATGTGTTTACATCCTATTTGATGTCTCCATATGCCTTCAACCACTTGGAAGTTTAAATGCTGTGCACTTACTCTTTTGTTTCCAGCTGTGCGCTGTAGATTTTGTGCAATAAAATGTTCCACTTATCTGCTTCAAAATTACTGGGTAGGCTAAACCCTTAGCCAACTGAGTGTACATTTTACTGTGTTTTTTTGGGTGGTCAGTGACCTTCCCAAGAAATGCACATCTTTCCTAGGAGGGGAACTTGGCCCATAACTTTTTATTGTGTGCTACATGATTATCTTTGGTGAGGTTCTCTAAAGAGAAATGCCTTTTCTTGGTAATTGCAGTATAATGTCAGTAGAGACAAATATCATTCAACAGAGTCATATTCAGGAATTTTTAAGATAAGGTAACATGTCAACATCCTGAAACACAATATGGAAATGATCATTCATGAGGATGCTGTTTGCATGCGAATATCATGTTTCTTTTCTTTGAGGAAACAGGAAGGAATTTGGCCATTATAAGCATTTGCATTCCTGCTTCAAATAGAGGGGTTTTTTCTTCAAGCTGCATTGAGTCAGCAGAATGTGGCCCATCCCTACAGTTCCATCCTTGCTGCTTCTTCACTCTATAGCAATTAGCTGATAACCTGTTGGAATATTGAATTATTACTCCCCCTCCTGCTGGCTCTGCTTAAGGAGGGAAAAAAAGGAGGATAAGATTTTGGATATGAAATGCTGAATTATCTCCTTTTTTATCTGACGATCATCCCTGGTGTATTCAAACCACAGATGTGGGTCTGTTTCAGAAATGTTTAATGAAGTAGACTTTTTATTGTAATCGCTCCTTGATGTTGTCTTATAACCATTGCTGTTGCAGAACCAAGATGCTGAAGCTTGTGATCTTAGGCCTGTTTCTACTCTACTGCATGTGATTAGCATCGTGCTTCTTAGTTAAAATTGTGACATTCATTTAGAAATTACTAAGAACAGAAGTGCACAGCATGATGCTGTGCTGATGCAGTTATTATTTCTGTCTAAACATCAACTGCTATGAGATCCAAACTTTAGCAAGATTTTTAGATTTATAGTTTTGTTTCATTAGTAAAGGGTAAACTCTGCCTTGCAACTCTGAAAATACACATTGGCTTTTGGTTTTTGTACTGTATAGTAGTTTTATCAGGTAAGGATAGGAGAATGTCATGTAGTTGAATATATATTTTAAAAATGACTGTTTCAGTAATTATTCCTTGGAGCTATTTTATTTTTGCTTCCCCAGTCCTGGGAATGTCTGAGCAGTGGGGCACTGACCTGACCTGTAATTTTGACATGAATTCAGGTCCCATCATAGCTGTTCTGATTTATGTCGCTGCTGAAGTTCAACCAAGACCTCGACCATTTATATATCATGTGGTGATTTTTTTCATGTAGTTTTTCTTTTGTTCAAAAAAGATGACTGCTGACTTTCTTTAAATTGTAGAATTCTTAATGTTTTCTGCCAGTCCTGTTGTTCTGAGTTAGTTTGCCCCTGAATGTGTTTGTACACTGTGTGAAAGCAGATTTTTCCATGATACAACGTGAGGGCAGAACTCAGCTTGATTTTGTTTCATTCTAATAGCGACCTGTTTGACACAGTTTGATGTTTGCCTTTTTATAAATATAAACTCATACCTTGTGTCTTATATTTTTGTATTTCATCTGGATTTTCTCAGGATAGACCTAGACGAAAATATTGTCTTGGACAAAAGACACATTCCGCAAAATGAGGCAGCCAAAATAATGAAACAAAACCCCATCAAACCGCTAGCATTACCCTACGTTCCTAACTTAAAACTGTAAAGTAAAGCCACTGCTATTTCTCTCAGTTTTCTTCTTTAACAGTTTATCATATCAATAATCTCGTTTACACCATTCGTCTGACATGTGCTACCAGAGGTTATCTTTTAAGTATAAATCAAGCTTTTGGAAATGTTCCAGAATATATCACACTGTGAGATGTCATTGCATAAACATGTTGGCCGAGCTTACTCAGTATTAGTGAATTGGAACTATGAACCACTGTGTTCATGTATTTCCAGTAGCTATTTTTTCTTTTCACACTTTTGTGATACTTGACCTGCTTATCTTGTATTCTTTTCTCTGATTTGCATGCTATTTCTCATTTTCCATCTGAGTGTTATAGTGCTGTATGCATTTCCTGACAGCCAATTAATTGGCTAGCTATTCACGCAGCCAAGAATGGAGGCAGCAGTTCTACATGGACCCCTCATGTCCATTGATGTGTACAGCAGACATCCTGAGAAAGGGGACATGTTTCCCTGGTCTTGTGGCTGCATGCTGTTCACATCAATTTCCCATTAAAAGGTAATTTAAAGGTATAGCCCCAGGCAGACTCAGGAGAGAGTTATAAAAAGAGTTTAATTAACAGTTCCGAGTAATATAATCTAAGGTTGAATAGTCTGTAACCAGCTCATTTTTTTGTTCACATTTGTCATTTCCTTTACTTGCAGATTAGAGGAGATTTCCTTGTTTGGTAAAGAATGCAGTGAAATAAGTTTTCAAAGAAGCTTTGCTGTATGCGTCTTGGAGCTAGATCACTGTGTTGTCACAAGCTTTAAACCTGCCACTGCCTATCTCCTCCCTGCATTAGCTCACCTCTTCTGGTCAACACATTTTAAGGAAAGAGATTCAAGTCACCTCACTGTTGGGCCCTCCATGCTTTTTGAAAGCTTTACCGCTGTTCAAAAACGCATTTAGCCCAACTTGTTCCAAAATACTCTAAAGAAATCGCTATTTTCATGTGCAGAAAATGGGGCTAGAAGAGATATAGGAGGCTTTGGATTCAAAAGCAAGTACTGTTGTATCTCTTGTTGGCTGCATTTTTGAGAAAACTTTCTTTGTGGGGATTTTGTTTCATTATTTTTTTTTTCTCTCTCCTCCTGTGTTTTTGTGTTGTGCAGGTTTCTGCACACATCCAGCCATGCTGAATATAGCAGGATGTGTTACTTTCATGAGTCCTAACAGCCTTCAAATCAGAATGATTTTCTGTCATGCTGGCCTGACCTTTTCCTGGAAAAATTTATTACCTAAAAGAAGAAAAAAAAGACAAGTAAGGGGATCTGAAGTACTGTCTTCCTTGAGGGCTAAAGATATACAGTGCTTATTGTCATTTAACTGTCCACCCACCTAATTCATTCTAAAATGCCAGCTACAACTGCAGCAATTTGTGGACACAACATATCTTGCGTGCTTGGTACATTAGGACTACAAGGCTGACAATTTTGTTCTCCCACAGAAATCTGTCTTACTGCTTTCTTACATCTGCCTCCTTTACTCTTCCAGCAGAAAATACATAGATTTCTTAAAATCTTTTGGTTTTTTACATAGATCACTGCTGAGGTATAGAGTGGAAGCGGTGACTGAACTCTTGTTTTGCCCTGTAACCTACTATGTTAAATCATTCCACAGTTAAATACGGTTACGCTTGGACATATTCTGCACCAGTTAAATAAGCCTGACTTGTCAAGTACTGAGTTTGTTTTGATTGCAGAAAAAAATGAGATGAAGCATAGTTTGATCTTTATTCTTTTGTGTGCCAACTTTTTAAGTACGTTATGACAGTTTAGGGAAAAAAAAAAGAAGCAAAATGGGAATCTTTTCATATGATTGACAGAAAAGACCTGTTAAGAAGTGCTGGAAGTGACTACCTCAGTGAAAATTACTGTGGAGCTAAATCAGCTTTTGCAGTATCTTATTAACGCTGCCACAACATCCAGATAGTTTGTTAATTACCATTGTGCTTCTCCCTCCAGTTGCTGTGTCAGGTAGGCATGAAAGTTAACATTCACCTCCATAGTATACATCAAATCTGCTAATTTTCATCATGCTCTCACAATGGAAAACTGTAGAGCTGATCAAAATAAATGTTAACTATAGCCATTCTGAAGGCTGAGTAAGCTTATGGGGCAAATGTTAATTTACACGTCTATTTCAAACATATGGTGGGTTTATAATTGTAACTGTGGAATGGTTTGGGGGGCGGTTCTGTCTTGTAGAGCTCAGACTAAAAGCAACACTTTTCAAACAAGCCTGAAAAACTCCCATGGTGCTGACAACAGGGATTTTCCAAAGTGAGCATAACCCAAGCAGCCTTGATGTTCCGTGCCAGGAAACTCTGACTTCAGGGGTCTCTAGGATTCATGAGTTCCAGGGAGCGGGTGAAGGAAATTAAAAGTAATTTAAAAATAGAGCTGTGTTTCTCAGCTGTAGTGTAGACATGCTGTCTCACGGAAATAGTCAGTGTTGCTCTTCCCCCCACCCCCCCACAAGCTGCAATGCCAGGTTCCTGATCTGTATCTGTCCTATACAACAGACCCTGTATATCCAAAGCCATGTTTCCATGCAGAGATGAGGGCACTGCAGTGAAAACAGACTGTACTCTCCCGTATGCACACACAGCGCTTCACTGCAGGATTGAGCACTGCTGCAGAAGAGGTCTAGTGCTTGACTTGTAACGCTGCTGAAGGACACCAGAGGTGACCTGAGCAGGAGCAGGCACATCAATAGCTGCATTTTATTCTTAGCTTTCTGTTTGCTCACAGGTAGTTGCTGACCTATGCAAACAGTATATATGCTATTTACTAAGCAAGTCTGGCTAGTATATGCAACCATCTGGAAACAAAAGTTCTGCTTATCTGCGGTAACCATCTACTCTGAGAGGAATGAGCAGAAAGCAGTCCAAGTTTTTCCTGTGATGTAGGCTTGAGGACTTGATAGCCCAGGTAAAGATGAAAAGGAGGAGATGGGTACCTTTTCCCTGGGTTGCATAGTGGAAATCACTGTCTAGCTGTAACTCGCATAGGCCTGAAACTAGCAATTTCCAAGAGTAACAGTAAGATTCATCTGTGTCAAACTCACTCTGTCTTGTATTACGGCAAGAACACATTTAGCCTTGCCCAAGACAGTGTACTGCAGACAGTTTACCTGCTGAGAGGGGTACTCAACAGCTTGTCCATGGGAGCTATCACAAGGTGATCCTGGACATCAGTTTGGCTTGTCCCAAAAGTTGGCCCAGCTACCAGGGACAGTGAATCTTCTGAGGAACTGGTAACTAGTGGTGTCCCCCAGGGGTCAGTACTTTAAACTGGGCCCAGCCTTGTTTAACTTCTTCATTAACGACCTGGATGAAGAGTTAGAATGTACCCTCAGCAAGTTTGCTGATGACACCAAACTGGGAGGTGTGGTAGATACACCAGAAGGCTGTGCTGCCATTCAGCGTGACCTGGATAGGCTGGAAAGTTGGG
>Ga0065711_1045021_pt1 | contig 13741 bp, 10 predicted proteins | sample Hoacrofraction12_FD_59098 | JGI IMG/M metagenome (GOLD analysis project Ga0065711, IMG submission 59098) | Hoatzin crop microbial communities from Cojedes, Venezuela - Epithelial fraction 12 v2 (version 2) | ecosystem: Host-associated > Birds > Digestive system > Esophagus > Crop | place... | reverse complement strand
GACAAGGGGCAATGGGCACAAACTGAAGCAGAGGAAGTTCCAGCTGAACATGAGGAAGAACTTCTTCCCTCTGAGGGTGACAGAGCACTGGAACAGGCTGCCCAGGGAGGTTGTGGAGTCTCCTTCTCTGGAGATATTCAACACCCGCCTGGACAAGGTCCTGTGCAGCCTGCTCTAGGTGACCCTGCTTCGGCAGGAGGGTTGGACTAGACGACCCACAGAGGTCCCTTCCAACCCCGACCATTCTGTGATTCTTAACCTGGTAAGCGGCCAAGTCATTCCCAAGCATCAGCTTCTTCTCAACAGCAGTCAACATCCTCCCGCCCCAGCAGCAATCGAGCTCACCGGGTGCTCAAACCTCCCCGCCACTTGAAATTCAACAACTGATACTTACTGTGGAACTGGCAGTGTTTTTGACAAGGCAACGTTGCCGTAGTGCATTATCAACCCAGATTTTCTAAGCCTTTGAAATGCACGCCTGGACTGTGACAGAAAGCGAGCCATCACAAATGCATATGTTTTCACGTCTCCAAAAGCTGTACCTCACTGTATGTTTCAAACCCTTTACATTCAGTGGAAGAAAGCAATTAAAGAGATGCGGGGAATAACAAGGATTAACACGTACGCTCTTTATTTGAACAGCCTGGGGCCCTGTAAGGGTTTTTTTCAGCAGTTAGTTCCAGCCTACAAAAGGCACAGACATCGATATCGCATCTTCACATTCTCCTTGCCAAACCAGACACCGTACTGTGATCTCTTCATTTCTAAATCGAGTTCACTTCCAAATATATCCCCTGCCAGGTGCGCACATGCAGTCCTTTACCACCGGCCAGCCCCGTCCCTGTACCAGAGCAGGTCGCGGAAGGGTAGCTGCTGGTCGAGGACCCGGCCGCACACGATCGCTGCCCATGCTGGGGGCTCATTCCCCAACCCAGCCTGCAAGGAGCACAGCTCGTAGCAGATGGGCATAAAAGCTCCCCGCGTGGGGCTGCTTTTCAATCCGCCCGCTGGCCCCAGCCAGCAGCCGTTCGGCGCTCCTTCCAGGCTGGCAACACAAAGCTGCACCAGCCGGGAATAATCCCCTCCTGCCGATCCCTGCATCCGTCCCTTCCTACAGGCACCAGCTCCGCAGCGCGGGAGAGCCCCGTGGCACTTGCGGACGTGCGGGGAGGTTTCCTTCGCGCGGCGATAAGGGGTTAGACAGGACCAGACGCGACTTGGCTTCTCCCTCCATCTGCGCAAGAGGGAAAGCAAGGGAGCCCTCAGACGCATCTGGACCAGGCGATCCTGCTCCTGGAGGCCTCTCCACGCCTCCAGCAGACAGCAAAAACAGCTTCCAGGTGCGCAAGCAGCAAGCCAGGACTTTCCAGACACTCTGCAGGCATCTACCATCCCCGAGCGGACTTTATGCTCTGCCCGACTGTGCATGCCTCCCCCAGGGCTCACACTGCCAGCCTCAGCGGTGTTCAGCTTGGCTGGCTGGAGATGCTGCTGCCCCCAGGTCATACAAGCCATCAGCTGGAGATCGGTGATCACCAACCCCCCCAACTCTTCTGCAGGAAGAGCAAATGCAAGTACTGAGCCAGACATGCAAAATGGAACACATGGGCTGAACTCCGCTGGCAGCTTGAAAAAACCTGCCCCTCTGGAAGGGGTTTGGGAGCGTTCAGAGGACTGGCTGGCTGTGGGGAGGGCGATGAGCAAGAAGAGCAGCACCGTGCAAAGTGAGTTTCTCCACGTCCTCATCTGTGCTTCACTCTCATGCAGTCTTCACTTTGTGGTACCGCCAACCATGCCTCCGAGGACCGTAACACACATATGGGAAAATATGGAGACTGCATACTGTGAAGCTCCTGTTCTTCACACTGCATGCAAAATCAAGCTGAAAGAGTGAGGTTTTTGCAAATGAGACAATCGAGTGGCTCACTGCTGTCCTAAAAGCTGGTCCCACTCCTGGCCGTGCTCTTCTGCTGCCAGCCTTGTGTTGGCTCTGGCTCTTGACAGACTATAGAAACCTATTCACTGTAACTCAGCAAAGAACGAACTCAGCAGCATGGTGTTTTGTGACAGTTTAGTGAGGCAGTTCAGCTAAATACCTACCCAGTAAGAGTTTAGGGTAGGTAGCCGAATACTCATCCAACTAAGAGAGCCTACTCAAGGGATGCAGCGGAAACACAGGGGCAGGAGTTCAACCTTCCCCTTATAGTTGGTGGGAAAGTTCTATTGCTTCTGTCACCTTACGAATCTCCACTCATCTTACAAAACTTCACTCCTAAATGCTAAGAAATCATTGTCCCACAATTCTTTCCTTCGCCCTGAGCTGAAGCACTTCCACTACCCAAAATATAAATATGAACTGAAATGACAGAGGTTTGCTGCCCTTCCCTGGCCCACCCTACATCTCTCCTCAAAGCGTAGATCTGTATTAGAGCATCAACTAAGGTGTTGATACACTACTTTGCACAATAGTACCCTATTTTTAGTCACATAAAATGACTGACAATTAAACAGACAATATTTTTCCCACCATTAATATGTTCTGCTGTGGTTATTTTAACCTCTCAACTCTTCTCCTGTAGACCAACACATTTCAAACAGCTAAAGGCTTTTTGTACCTGATGTTTCACAACCTGCAGTTCTTAAACTCTGCCACATTCTGTCCATTTCCTTTGCTGAAATGGCTGACACAGCTGCTTTCTACACATTTTTTTTTCTTTTTTTAAATAACCGTTTAACCAAACTGGCCAGAAACTAGCTCCTTACACAGCTTACACATCACTGTACAGTCGTCTTTTCTGGGTATTCAGACTGCAAAGGGGGACTGAACAAAAGCCTCCTGCCAGATCCTCACATTAATTCTTATGGGATTCCGATTTCTCTGGGTACTCCCAAGCTCCTGCTCTCAGGAACCCCACACAGACAGTAAGGGCAGGAGGGAAAAAAAGGTATCACAAAAATCAGACCAAAATTCATGTTTTCTGTAAACCTCCCTATGCTTTTATGTTCTTGCATTTGAACTTTATGATGTTGAACAAAATCAGAAAAACATTTTCCATCTGGGAAGAATATAACCTTTACCTTTAAACTCAGCAGAAAAGCAAATCTTTCAAAAGTGAATACCTGAAATAATAAAACGTGTCATTGTAAGAGCCAGTCCAATGTTTTTTAAAATTCTGTGGTATTTCAACAAATATTTAGTTGAGAACAACCACCAATTTCAGTGGTCCACTGTTAATCCTCCTGTGCCTCCATGACAGCTTTCCCTTGTACGACATACAATACTGCACGTCTTACTGCCAGTGACAGATTGTCTGTACCTAGAGTTTCCAGCACGGGTACACCAGGCTTCGAAAATACAGTGTATAAAAAAACTCAGAGCACATAGAAGTTTGACATCTGTGGATAATCGACAGTAGACAGAAAGGACTGGCCAAAAGCAGCGGAGGTTGTTGCCAGAAGGCACGCAGCAGCCCCGCTACCGCCGCAGCAACTTTCCACATTGGCTAAACAAGAATAGTAGTATCAAGGGGAATGGCAGGCAAGGTGGGAAGTTTTCCAGAACCAGATTTACAATCCAGCTATTTAAATACACCTTGCGTAAGAGCAGACAAAAAGGGGACAGTACAGGGACAATTCTCTGCCAGAATCAGAATGTAAAAATAAAGCAGACAGCTTAAACATGAAGTATGATTAGCAGACTGTTGTGGAGAGAACCCTTCCTTTTCCAATACCATGTGGTTTTTTGTCTTTTCTACAAACCTATAGCTCATTTGCCCACATCTGCCCCTTGAAAGAACTATAAAAATCTGCAGGAGGAGAAGAAAGAGAAAAAAAAACCATGAGAAGGCAAGAAGGCAGTGTGTGCTGCACCAATTACTCAGACTCTGAGTTTATAAAAGGTAAGCACAGGGTCTCTGCAGGTCTGGGGATGATCACGCCCTGGCTGATGGGCACCGCTGACCCCAGTGAGATTCTTCTCTCCACCACCGCGAGTGCTGCTCTTTCTCTGCTGTCTCGAGAGCTCACAGGCTCTCACAGGCACCACCGAATTTCCAGGCTTCTTTTAACTAAAGGCCAGGCTTAATGGAAAAGGCTTAGGGAAGCCAGCAAGAAAGGTGGGGAGCAGCCATGGCTGCTCTCACCAGCCACAAAATTAGTGTCTCCCGAGTCTCTCCCAGTGCTATCCATCAACTGTGGGTTTTGGTTTTTTTTCACAGGGCTGTGAAAAATCAATGAGATTTGTGCTGCAAACTGATCATTATGACGGGGAAACCTCTGCAATGAAATTGATTTAAGTCTAACACCACCACTTAGACCCCCCCCACAACTCTGGAGGGCAGACCCTCAACATCTCAGACTAAAAGGTATGAGGGCTAAACCCCCTTGTTATGCTAATTAAATGAGTCTTTATTATTAAAAAAAAAAATGGCTTCAGACCAGTTAAAATGAAGGCAAAGCAGCAGAGAGTGCAAAATGCTCCAGTAAATGAATAAAACCAGATTAATACATTTTATAAAGCACACGCAGCAGCAAGGATTAAAGATTCTGATCTGTCCCCTGTGTTTTGTCCTCATTTCACCCTCTCACAAGTCTAACACTTGACTAGCAGTATTTCCATAAAATCTCAAACGCTATATATGGAAGGAGTCTAACATGAATATGGAAAGGAGAGAACCATACCGAGGCACAAAAAAAGCTCGCTGTCATTTTAACTCACAGCTATTAGCTACATAGCTCCTCCTAAGGGAAATCCCCCCTGGAGTAAGCACCTTGGTGGGTTTAGCAGCTACAACAAACAGCAGACAGAGCACCGGAGCAGGAGTTGAGAGCTGTTTTCTGTCCTTGATGCTTCTGTTTCCAGCACGACCTGGGACAAATTGCGTCTCTTGTGAGTGTCTGTTTCTCCTTCCACAACTGTCGACTCAAACGATGAAGTTTTTGGGGCACGGACTGCCTGTTGCTTTGAACGAGCAGAGTGATGACTACAGCGGGGGTCTACCCTGAGGTGAAGATTAAGCATTGTTGTTACACCGCTAGTAACGAAACAACTACAAGGGCGTCTCGTCATCTGCCTTGTCACCTAACGCACTGGAGCACACAAAGTACGCGGGTCCCAGCACATAGGTACCAGAACTCCATGGCTTTCAGCATCTGTAGTTACAGGGCAGCGAACAGCAGACGCCAACCAAGGGCACAGGCACGCTCCAGCTTTTGGAAGCAGGGCAGCACACACAGACGATTCACAGATACAGCGTGCAGCTGAACGGCCCCTACCTACCTGATTCCAGGAACAGACAACTACAAGTCCAGACACGTGTGCCATTACACGTACAAAAATCCTCAAAACATCACACAAGTATCAGACATCCATTTCTACCCTCTTGCACTAACCATATTACCAAATCGCTAACCTCAAGCAGTAGGAACTTCACTACATAAGACACTGTGTTACAGTTAAAGAATTACACTTATTAGTTATACAATAAAAGTTAAAGCAAACAAACCCCACCCAGTTTCATTAGGTTAAATGATCTTATCACACAAGCTCTGCCTCCACTACCACCGAGCAAGGAGACTCAGAGCATGTTTCAGCAACAAGGTGACCAAGCCCACCATAACGGTTTGATGTGCTCCCAGTCCGTAGCTGCCCTCCATTCTGGGTCCCTTTGCAGTCATTCTCAGAGAAAAAGCACAAAATAAAACCAGAAGAGTGGATATTATCACGAGACAAAATGTCTTTACTAGCTTTTTTTCCTCCCATTACCATACTAGCAGAGCTCAAAGATCGCGCCCACCACTACTCAAACATCAGGAACGTATTGTGCAAATGTCATCCAGCGAAGAAGAGAGTTCAGTTTCCCCAAGAGACACTCCCACAAGAGAAAATGACAGACTTCATAACAAGTTTGCAATGAAAATTAGTCAGTTAAAAGCCTTAATGGTATGACGGCACCATCTCAAGTGGGCAAAAGTGTTCTGTTGCGTCCCATTGCTAATTTCTTTTTAAACATTTGTTATACTCCAGTGAGAGGATTTCTGTATCTGCAAGCAGGTATCGGTGGCCTGTTGAAATAATCATGCTGCAGTACATTGCTTCATAAGAACAGACGAATTCCTGTTCTGTGAAGACCACATTCATTGGTACAAGCATGTACATATCCACATATTCATGATTACACAAAACATATCATATAGCCTCTTCGGTCAAGCAAGTCAGGAACACAAGAAGTTACAGACATGCAAGACTATTTAATTTCTATATTATACATTCTGTTTCTTTCAGAAACGACTGGATTAGCAGACCCCTACGCAAGAAGATTGTTCACCTTCACAGTGATCTTTTAAGCACACTTCAGAAACAGAAGGTTTAAATACTGTGTTTGTAGCAGGTAAGCATCACAGCAAGCAGCTTGGTGCCTACAGCTCAAGAGCAGACCATAGTGAGGAACAGAGAGCAGACACAACCGAGCCTCAGAGGAAACCGAAGGAGTTTCTTAGGGACAGACAGGACTGCACAGTTTTATGCAACTCAAATTCACGAAGTTGGATAAAAATCTGTTCTCAGGTTAAGGCACACCTGCAGAAATACAGCAGAAAACAGCAAATTGCTCAAATTTTTTATTTCCATTTTTCTTCTCTAGCTGCTTTGCATTTTTTCTATGTAAGAAGTTAATTATTCCAGTACACATTCAAATCAAATATTGCTTTCAGAGATTAAAAGCTTTTGGGTCTTTTTGGATGAGTTCACCATAGGAAAAGGTCTTAGCACGTTCAACTCAAAGCTCTGGTTAATTCAGCGTCCTGTTGGTTCCCAACAAAAAAAAAAATATATATATAGGCATTTAACTTGGTCCTACAACCAAATTCCCAAATACACAGAAGCTGACAGTTTGCTTGGATGATGTACCTGCCGCACAGGTATGTAACACACAAATCCAATATCTGAACTCGAATGAATGCTTGAAATCATGATCTTGTCTTTCTGTCAGAAGTTCAACCATTGTCAGACTGGGTTTTGCAGCACCAAGGAAATGGAGAACCCTGAGCAGGATCTCTGACCAGGAGAGGGGTAGGTGGCAAACTCTATGCGCTTCCACAGTTGAGATCAACATTTCAGTACGACCAAATTCCAATGGCCACATCGTGCTTGCTGTTCTATCCTTCAAACATATGAACCAAGAGTAAGCTGTCCAGGTTCCTGAGGTGTACAAGGGATCCTGTTTAAGAAGCAGGTTTACCAATGCTATGGAGAGCTGAAGTAGCAATACCAAATGCTGGCAGAAGCCACACAAGTTCTCCACCTGTAGACCCCAGGTGTATGACTACACTGCTGTGACATGCCCATGTTACTCCCAGGACAATACTAATATTTCTGCAAAAGGTTGTGCTATGTGAATGTACCAGAGGAGGGTAGTATTTGCTTGGGCATCTCTGTATGGCAGTTCATTGTGTTGCTTAGGAATGCCCTAAAATAGCAGATCAACTGCTGAACAATTTCACTAATCTCCATGTCAATGATTTACTCAGTCTGAAAAGTGTTTTGATCCCATCGAGTCTGGTATCATTTTTTAACCTTTTTTTTATCTCCAGATGCCATCCAGTTTGGAAGAGTATGTTGGGCAATGAACCTTCTTTGGTTCCCCCAGCCCCAAAACTTCTGATGGAATGCTGATCTTTGATGTACTGCAGAGTGTCTTGTCTCTAATTTTAATTTCAGGATATATAAGGGTATCTTCAGCTTACTAACTTCTCCCATATTTTTTTTTTTCCCCTGATACTTCATTGAAAGTCTGTCGCCTCTCACTGAAAGGTTAGGAACAAAACCACACCATTTGTACTTCTGTAGAACTCCCCTTTCCTTACTCTGAAAGAACACTACCACTTCTTATCCTCCTGTTTCCTCATTAAGAGAAAAGCTGGGCTTTTTGAAATCTCCCCATTATGAAAGCAATCACAATTTACAATCAAAGTAAGATAAAAACCCAGTTAAACTAATTCATCATGCTGTTTTTCTCAACAAGGCAAAAGCTAGTGGCATGCTGAAATACAGCATTCTCCTCACAGCAGCAAAAGTTCTTTGCTTTATGCTGCTCCAGCAGCTGCAGCCCATCTATTTGTTTTATTTGGCCTTTTGAACATCTGCATAACTTGCATTCTTCAGATACTAGGTTACTTCTTTCTCTGGGTGTGGGGGTGGAGAAGAGGGGAGGGGGAACAGAGCACTGCAGTTTACCTGGTTTTGAAACCCACCATACCTGGAGTCAGACACATAGATTAAAGTGCTTTAGATATTTTGTCTCCATACGAAAAACAAAGGAAAAAAAAAAAAAAGTAAAACTTTTAACCATTTACTTGTAGGTATGTATTACAAAATTATTAGTAAGAAAAACACCCCAACAACCATGCATCCACAGCTCCAAAAGCGTTCATTCAGCCAACTCCTATGGTTTAACATAAGTTAAACTGTGAAGAGCCAGAAGAATAATTAACAGATTGTCTCTGACCTGAAGTCTACTAATTATTACAACCAAGTCCCTTAGCACAGTGGTAGCACAGTAAATGGGCATAAAACATGCAAGTCTTGCTACAGATACTGCTTAGGACTATTGCGACCACTTTGTCAGGAGAAGAGAGGGTCAAACACCACCACCTAGAATTCCTTGCTTGATTTTTTTTTATCCAGCCAGTACTCCATATAGGCTTCACTGCTTCCTCAAATGGTTTGTGACAAGTAAAGGAAATGAGAGAACAAGAATTGGCGACACCGGTGACAGAAAAAGCCAGGCAGTGAGAAGTTTGCAAGATAAAAAATTGCTACTGTTATTTGCCTTGGTGTATGAACTAATACCGCACCGAAATGCACGAGTCCCTACCTACGCTCATTAGGAAAAGCAACAAAAAGACGCTCTAACCTGAACATCAGTATAATCTACTGAAGCAAACGCAAATGCATAAACTACAGATCAGATTCAGAGCCACTGTAATCAAAGTTCCAGTTCATTCACATCAATTTACATCATTTTTCTTAGAAGTTCAAATACTGGTAGTTTACCAAGCCCATAACACAGACCAGTAACGAGACTAGGAGGAAAGCCTCAAGTTGGGGTAGGCAGTGCCAACTACCCAGGAAAGGAGGAGAGGCAATACTGCAGCAAGGAAGAAACGGAGCTCCAGCAGCAGCTGACATTTTCAGAAGCAGCCACGATCAAATCCATCAAGTTAAAATGCATGTAAAAACAAAGTCATATTTCCCACTATGATGCAATCACATTCGTTTATTCAAAAAACAGGCTTTTACAATTGGCTTCAAGTTTCAAAGTCACACCTCCTTCCCAGCTAGTCACAAAGATCAGATGACAAACTCTCCGGCCTTTTTACACATTGCAACAGTCATTTAAGAAGCAATGACTCCTGACCTCGGATTAAGAAATCTAACTGCGGCAGGTTAGACTGTCAGCCTGAAACTAATGATACCTCGTTGCTTCACCAAGACATTAAATGTAAATCTGAAGAAATGGTCACGTCTACAAAAGTTTATTTTTCCTACTATGGCAGATGACCTAATTAAAAGCCCTCTACCTACAAATCTTGTCCTGCCAATTAAACAGAAACCCCTCTGCCTATTCATTTTTACACTCAGTAAATTTCTAAAGTGGAGAAACATCTAACCAAAATTGTTTCTTTCTAATTTTTTTCTAGTATTACTTTAACCAACAAATACAGTCCCCGAAGCAGACAGCGAGCGGATGGAGGCACTACAACTGCTCCTGTCTCTTTTCATCTGGTAACGCTTCAAATGCCTTTAATCTCCTAGAGCCACAGGGGACTTTGAAGGAATCCGAGAGAAACTTGTATCTGCTACTGAAAATCCTCAATAATTGCAACAGTCTTCTGGTTTCATCCGTATTTACCATGAGCATCTTCCATCGCATAGGAAGAGTGGTTGTAAATGACAACAGGCATTTCAAAAACCGTTTCACATACCTACTCCTTCCCTCCAAATAGCTGGTCTCCCTCCACGCATGTCAGAGTTGGATAAAGCTGCAAGAACTCTTACGTAAATGAAATGATATAGAAACAGGCCAACATGCGATCCCCTGTGTCAAGGACATTTTGCTAGGAAACTCGGGAACTAAAACCTATTACCATAATCTACAAAAGACTTAGAAAAGACCAGTCTCAGGTAAATCGCTTGATGCTTCCTGCATTTGTAATTAAAGAATTCTCCATCTGGGAAAGGTTATTAGGGGAAGGAAAAAGAACAGCAAGAGAAAACAGACTGGTATCTGACTACACAAGCAATTGATCTGGACCTTCTAGACAACAAATCCAAAACCTGCAAGTGGGCTGCTGCCTTCATAATGGAAATGCCGGTCAAGTCTAGATGTCCTCATCTGCAAAAAAAATGGCACCAATAGACATCCAGAGTGTATTTTGATATTAGCACTAATACTCTTGCATGAGTCTACAATATATTACACTTTCCTTTTTCTGAAGAAACTATTTTTTAATCAACTACAACCTAATCTAGTTGTGATGTCTTGATACATGAAAGGAATGAAGGATTTTGATTCCATTAGTTTTATTTTCTTCCTCTTTTAGCCTGTTTGAATATATGTAAAACACTGCCTAATCCATTTAACCAGTCCCCCACCACCCCACTGGGGAACATAGTAGCTGCACTTCTGTTAAGCACAGGCACAAAGCAGTCTGATGAGCACCAGCGTGCTACAGCCATGGATGTTGCAAATGTTGTTTCATTATCATGGCAGCGAGTCACACTACAAACTGCAATAATATCTATTAACATTTTATTCAAATTCATGGTCATATGAGGTCAAGTGCTTGCGAATATACTCTAAGAGGATGGGAGGACTGGCTTTAAGACTGCTGTTACCAACTGGTCACATTTTAATAGATTTATTGTTCAGCTCAAATTGTAGAGCTATGATTTAATTTCATCAGGGACAAAATGTTTTTAAGATAAATTTGAAAAGAGCAAGAGAGAGAAAAATAAATATGCGTCTATAAGTATCCACAGTGTCATCAACACCATACTTGATGAGGACTTTGTTCTGGTAACAGTGATACCACCCTGTATGCATGCCTGAAGTTACTTCATTAGTAACTGTCCTGGTTTCGGCTGTGACAGAGTTAATTTGCTTTCTGGTAGCTGGTGTAGTGCTGTGTTTTGGATTTGGGATGAAAATAAGGTTGATAACATACTGATGTTTTCAGTTGTTGCTAGGCAGTCAAGGATCTTTTCAGCTTCTCACACTGGGCTGGCCTGCCCGGCGCACTGGGAGCCGGGGGACACACACAGCCGGGAGAGCTGCCCCAAACTGGCCAAAAGGACATTCCGTACCACACACCGTTGTGCTCAGTGTGTCAGCTGGGGGAGCTGGCTGGGGGGCAGCGGTCACTGCTTGGGGGACAGGCTGGGTATCCTTCATCAGATGGTCAGCAATTGCACCTGTGCATCACTTGTTTTGTACATATTGTAATTACTATTATTATTGTCTCTTCCTTTGCTTTCCTGTTAAACTGTCTTTATCTCAACCCACAAGTTTTCACTTGTTCCCATTCTCCTCCGCATCCCATGGCAGGGAAGGGAGGAGATGAGTGAGTGGCTGCCTGGTGCTTAGTTGCCGGCTTGGGTTAAACCACAACAGTAACCGTATTTTGCCACACAAAATGCTGACCCGTGGTACTGATAAAATCATTTACAGTCTTCAAATACAATATACAAGAACGGATACACCTGTTCCACAGAAAATTCCTGTAAATACTGTTTTTCTACAACAATGTGGCACAAACACAGCGTTCTTGGATACTGAATTCTAAAAGATTGTCAGCTCTTCGCACAAAAACCAATCTCTTGTTTTTCTGATCTTAATGCTAGCCACTTTGACAAAAGTATTATTTAATCTAATTACAGAATGTATTTCATAATATAAATAACCCAAGCTCTACAGCAAGATTCCATTTGTAACTCACAGTAGCGCAAAAACAAGAGTTAATTGCCTGTACAAATATTTCAGGGTAGCGTTTACGTAATCTACAGTACATTAAGTACCAGAGTTGTGCTCTACTGATAGGTGAAAGAACAACTTTGAAAGGCAACTGCGTTGCCAATTAGCTTTCAACAAATATGTACACAATCTGTGCTCCAAGGCTTGTGCTCAGCTTCCTCATTCTCCCCAGACTGCCTGCTTTTATAATGGTGAACTCCTTTCTACTCCAATACCCAGCTAACTTCGCACTGCTGGAACAAGGGAAGGCGGCATACTTTACTCAGCTGGAGTTGTAACCCACCCAAATTTCACAGTTTAAGATTGCGATCTTTGACCAAAGCCACACTCCAGTCACAAGGACTGAAGACAAAACCCTTAGCCAGGTCTGAGCAGGGAGGAGGAACAAAAAAATTCCAAAAATCCCCTATCGCAGTTCGTCCAAAGAGGATGAGAGCTTGTCTGTAGCGCTCAAACACATACAAACATCCCACAAGCCCGGGCTCCTGTGTGTCGGCCCTCCTCAAGGAGGCTGAGCCAAGAACACGGACGCCCACATGCACGCTCTCTGCGGCAACATCGTGTTTTTGCCTAACAGAGCTGTACACAAATTAAGAAACAAACCCAAGTTCACAAAACCACATAAAGAGATTAATGTTTGCAGTCTTTGGGCATATCTGCATGGTGCTCCACCCAGAAAACGAATTTTTCTTTTTTTAAACTCAGGAAAGGTGATTACTTCGGGCTGAGCCCTGCACCCTCGACACTGCGCTGCTTCACTTTAGGGATCCGGATTCGGCACCAGTGGGGGTATCACTGGCCAACAGCGTGCAAATCCTTTGTTTTTTCTTCATGTTTGGCTTTGCAGATCACTGCTACCAGTGTTAGAATAGACTAGGTCTAAAAGAAATACTTTGCAATTAGCTTTCCAATAAATGTTAAAACATAGCTTTTTGCAATGCTGCCAAGCTTCAGCCCCTTCCCGTAAAATATTTTTATGCACACACTCCCCCCCCACCCCTCGAGTTATCGTTGCAGTTACTGAGATGGAAACAGTCTGCAGAAACAGCAGAGTTAAAACAATTCTGCTTCATAAATTCCCTTAACTCACATAATTTATGTTATATAAATTGTAATTTTGTTAATAAGGCAGCTGAAAATAAGTCTAGTCTTGTAGGTTGTGTGGGTGTATGGTTATGCTTATATAAGTTTAGATATCCACACTATAAGCATATGTTTAAATATGCTTTCATAGATATCTATGCTCTCTCTGTGCATGTTTTGTTTCAGTAGTCAGGAAAAATATCATTATGCTATATTGTGTAAAGCTTGAGAAATTTTTTTGTTTGGTGAAAGTGAATAAAGCCAGTTGTTCAGCTAGTACCCTCACGCTATCAAACTGGCTGTAGAATGAGGAAGGAGACGTGGTGAGGCATGAAAGTACAGCCGAGATCTGTGTGGCCTCACCACTGGTGATTTAGAAAAGTAACTTCTCTCGCGTTTTCTATAAAGCGGTTCACATCTGGAGGCTGTTACAACAGGAAGGATTGCCTGACGATCAGCCACAGCCAGCCTAAAGATCCCAAAGAATAAACAACCCTTCCTTGGATTCATTTATGTGTGATAGACAGCTTAACATACTGCATAACTGTAGGTCTTTTGTTTGCTAATGCAGTGTATGACGCAAATAAACCCCCTTACTTTTTTTTTTTTTTTTTAATTAAATCATT
>Ga0065711_1007969_pt1 | contig 13741 bp, 8 predicted proteins | sample Hoacrofraction12_FD_59098 | JGI IMG/M metagenome (GOLD analysis project Ga0065711, IMG submission 59098) | Hoatzin crop microbial communities from Cojedes, Venezuela - Epithelial fraction 12 v2 (version 2) | ecosystem: Host-associated > Birds > Digestive system > Esophagus > Crop | place... | reverse complement strand
TCACATGGTATGGAATACCGGGCTCTGTTTGGCCAGGTGGGGTCAGCCCCCACCCCCCGGCTGTGCCCCTTCCTGGAGTCCGGTGAAAATTAACCCTGTTCTGGCCAAACCCAGGACAAAAACCTTGACACAAATTTATTATCACTAATGAGAATCAGCACAGCTCTTCAGTGTTCTATCATATTAGCACGTTTCTCTCAATAAACAGACCTCAATAGCTGAAAAGAAAATTACGTATCTACTCTTCAAGCATAAAATGTTATGAAAGGAGGCCTTAGAAAAGGATCAGTAAATTAGATGTCACTTCTAAAGACAGCTAGTACTTGAAATGTATCACATTGTGTGGTGGATACATTCAAAGAGAACAATGTGGAAATACAAGGAAAACAAAAGCCAATAAACCAAGTCATAAACAAAAGTCATAAGCCAAAAACTGAGGACAAAAATCAGATTAATTAGATGAAAAGTTTCCTTGAATTTAAAACTATGTTCCTAGAAATATGTTTGAACAACAGCAAGATGCAGGTTGGAAGGAACCAGAAGGCAAGCAACAGGAGGAGAAGGATACAGACTTTTCTAGAGCAGTGCCTTTGGGTCTGGCCTCCAACCTTTAGTTTTGTGGTGGTATTCTTTGACAATTATTTTCCATTCTTTTCCAAACTTCATGATTAAAAATTGTCCCCCTAAAGTTCCTTCCTAAGATGAGAGCCATAGGCATCAACCAGCACTGTTCTCAAGCACAAGTCTATTCTTTTTCCTTCCTTTTCTAATAGGTTCGGGGGCCTCACATCCTGCCCAATACTTACCTTTCCCATAAGTCAATAAAGTCGTGCCCTTCACAGTGAGAGAGGATTTGACTAGGGCATCTAAATCTAATTTTCTAAATGCCAGAGGATAGTTTACGTACCAGGCTCCCAGTGCCTTTCATATTCCCTTGGCAGGAAGGAAGTAGCTGTCAAATGATTTCAGCATCCAGGCTTGAAGGACAACCCCTGAGAAAAGCGAAGAAAGCAGGTTATCAAAAGAGCAAATTAAAACCATTTCATTTTAACATTGTGTGTTTACAAGGATTTTTTGTGTTTTGGTTTGGTTTTGGAGTTTGGATTTTGTTTTTTCTTTTTCCCAGAGAGCTGTGTCTGAAAGTAAATGAATTAGTTATAAGCAGCAATTAACTTTTAGAGCAATGTCACTCAACAAACACCACAGTTAAAAAAAGAAATCAAGTGTGTTAAGGTTAGACTGAAAAGCTCATTACAGACAGAGTTTCCACCCATCTCCAATGCTTTGCAGAAGAGTTTTTCAAAATCACTTGGTGTAACACCCAGAGATACACTAAATGCTTTTGCTGTTGGGATACCTCAAAACTCAGGGGCAGTAACACCGGGCAAAGGCCTGCCATCTTCTCTCTGTGGCCCTGTGTTACCTAAATGTGAAGCAGCTCCCTCCTGGCTATAGTGTAACTGTCATATGCTTCTCACATCAGCTTTGCAAAGCCACTGTCACAGGCTGCTGGTGCTGGAAAACGTCTCTCTCTGACATAACTGGGGCATTTCACACCACTTCAAGTCCTTGCCTTGCCACATGGGACAGGGACCAGATGAGCAGCTTTCCCTCTTCACTCAGCTGTTCTTCTCAGGAGGCAGAGCTCTTGTGCCACACTTTGCTTTAAGCCAGAACATTTCTTACTACTGATTGCAATCCAGCTTCCAAATTCAATGGAAACTACAGAAAATGTTGAGTGATATGTCTTAGGGAACACTTGCAAAAATATTTTTTTTTAAAAAAAGAACAGCCTACATAATCTTCCACCGAAGAGTCCTAAAAGAGCTGGCTGAGCAGATTCTCAGCTTCCTGCTCCAAGCTAAATTAAAAATACATACTAAAGTGTTAAGATTATGTTTATTTTAAATAATTCTCTGAATGTTTGCATAGTTCTGAGACATTGAAAGAAATGCTGGTCTGTACCAATATCCAAGATGTCAAGTGTAGAACGGGGTAAATACAGGTTGTACAAAACACAAAGTGATCATTTATGATGTTCAGCTACAGGAAGACTAAATCACAGAAGTACAAATAAAGTCAAAACATTTTAATGAAAAAATGTTAAATAAATAACAATTTCTTTAGCAAAGGCAATTGAGTAGATATATTTGGACAGTAAGACATAATGAGTACCACTTCATAGGACTGTGATTACAAAACTGCCATGATACAGTATCAAAGCCAGTTAGTAGATGGGCTGCAAAATTACTAAAAGCCACTTCAAGAAGTAGCAGGCATTGGGGTATCTTCATTACGAAAGAGTCCTTTGAAAGGGCTGGATCAGGACAGCCCAGTGGCTGGTGCAGTTCTCAGCATCAATCAATGTTTTCAACAGTGTCCTAAATGTAAACGTTAAATTATTGCTGATAAAATGAGATAAAAAGGATTAGCAACATTGTTAAATGGCGATAAGTAGGTGTCCATTCAGTGAAGATATGTTTTCCCACAGGCGCTTAGAAGAATGAAATCTATGGAGATGCTTTGCAGACCATATCTGAAAAACAGGGAGGGGGAAGTGAAGGGAGGGTACCGTACTCTGGAGAGCAGTAACTCAGGAAAGGTCAGTGACTCTGCAAGGCTAAACAATTCAACACTAGCTCCCAGCAGCGCGCTATGACAAAGACAACAAACATAGTATTCGTACAACCATGGAACAGTGAATAGAATTGAATGATTTTGCCACAGTTCCAGACAAGGGAAAATGCAGTTTGAAGACAGTGGATGAAGTTCTGGTATTTACTGTATTTAAAAGGGTGTGGAAAATCACTCAAGCTGATGGATAACTGAAAAATAAGATGAGAAGTAAAGAAGCTTCCTCAGCAAGAGACTCAAGCAACTTACTTGTTTAGTGTAGCGAAGAAAGAAAACTGCCTTGTATAAAAGTCTTCACGGGGAGAAAATGCTAAATATCTTTATAGATAAAAAAATAGCTTTTTAATCAGACAAAACGATGGCTACATGCAGGAACCAGACCTGTTCAAATGGAGTAAAGTGTTTGCAAATGCAGAGACATAGAGCTCCTGTTACCCAGGGAAGTAGCACATGCTCCTTTTCTTGATGTTTTCCCATGAAAACTGGTATGGCAACAGCTCACTTCCAATTTGCTAAAAGTGTATCTCAGCTATATGCAGACTAGTTGCAAAATCCCTTCATGCTGCTCTTGCCTGGGGACAGTTACAGACCCAGAATAGCAAACTTCCCATGAATTATGAGGCTTATGTCTTAGGACATATGGATTCAGTCCTTGCCTCTGCCAAACATGATTTGTATGCCATTGAGCTAGTTACTTGAAGTAACTTTCATTTTACCTAGATTTAGGTATCTAAAACCTAGATGTCCATTCAGCATGTAAATGTCTGAAACATTTTTATGCTCAGCATCTCTAACAGCCAGTGGAGAGAAGCAGGCATTGTTGGAGAGCTGTTCCTCTGACAATTCTTAAAAAAGTCACTATACAATGAGGAATTTCATGCTTTGAAGAAATCTCTGTGCTGACTGAATGAAAGCAGGAAGGTGACTGGCTTAGACTTGGACAACGACAGTCCAGACATATAAAGAAGGGAAAGTCTGCCTTAGCTTCTGCTGAAGAGGATATTAACATTTACAAGCTACTGTGAATATAGTATCTTACCTTAAAGACTTAATATTATTAGGAGATATACGAATAGCTATGATAAATAGCATCAAGAAATCACAGTGTTCAAATTGTTGCATAGCTGTAGGATAAAAGAAATCTGGATCTTGAGGTACTTCAGGACAATATTCAGACTGTGAGCCGAATCTCCGAATGCCATGAAGAAGTACTGAGGGTATTGAATCCGTGTACACTTTCCTTAATGGCAAAGATAGCTTAAAACACCTCAATAGCTTAAAAGACTTCTTTCCCATACAAAGGTTTTATCCATTTTAAAGGGTTATTTTTCACCAATCTGGCTTTCAGTATGGCAATAAAGGCGTGCCAGCACAGCTGACAGGACCATGAACTGCTCTGTGACAGCGTAGGCCTTTTAAACCAGATTCATCACTGTAAAAAATGACGATGGAGTTACAGTATAATGCAGAATAGTTAAGGAGGCCAATGAAATTTCAGCATAGCTCTGCAATGGCACACAGGAGAGTAGAGCTGATTCGAGTAAGACGGTCGATCTTACGACATGGAAGAAAGGTTGTGATATCTCTCTTGGCCAAAAGGTAGAGTCTCTTTCATCTACACAACTCTGGTGGCAATGGTTCAAGTAACCACCCTGAATAGCCACATAAGGAGTATATAGCAGTGAGTTTCCTATCTGCTCATAGGAGCAAATCCTTTCATAAAAATATATCTGTGTTTTATTTTCTTTGGATTTGATGCCAGCAGTCAGATAGGGAGGAAGTGTTGCACTTCCTTTATAGTAAAGCTTAAGCAGTACGAGAGATTCTTTCTGCAGCCTTCCCTAATACCACGGTAGTTTACTCCTCAAACACTAGTCAACAGAAACGGTGGCCCTGATCTGAGGATCAAGTGTGACTGTATCTAGCAAAGCTTCATGTGACCACAACCTTGTAGCTGACTTCAGTCCAGCTCTCCAGCACACTCCTGCCTGTCCCTCCACCCAGAGTTTCTCAGGAATTTCAAAGAGCCACGTTTAAACCCATATAAAAAAGTGCTACAACAATAAGACATCTCTGTAAAGAGCTGCTTTAGGAGGCAGAGGAGAAGAGTAACACATTAGCAGGACCGGAAGCAAAATTCTCTCTTTTTTTCAAGCAATTTACATAATGACTTTTCTTATTTAGACTTTTTTTGCACTAGCTATTTAATATAGCTAATATATAATATAATTCACACAGAAAAGACACAAGTGCATTACACCTATTCCCTGTACTTGCAATTTATCAGCCAGCGTGCCAAAACTTTCCAATCAGTACCCTAGCTGATGTTTCAACGTATATTAAATACATGTAAGAGATGAGAATTGCAGAATAGAAAGGCATACACACGTTGGATGTGGACATGTTTATGAGGATCAAATTCAACAAGAAGCAGAGCCCTAGGTGTGAACTGGGGCAGTCAGGAGACAGAAGCCTACAGGGCAACAATAATACAGCACGAAGACTAATACCAGGGTTGCTATCGTGACAAGCGCTGCAGGGAGAGCAGACTTGCTGTGGCTGGTTACTAGCTGGCCAGGCACCACCAGGAAGGGCTTGGACACAGAGCTGGCTCAGCACAAGTCTTCACTGCAAGAACAGATCTTGTGTGCTCGATTGCAAGTATAGACCTAGAGAAGAAATGTCAGCCTTGCCACAGGAGTGTGATAAATCAGAGCAAACTTTTGTGAGAGAGAAATATCTTAACTCCCAAGAGAGAGCATTTAGCTAAACAGTTATTTTAAGACATCAATTACAGGCGGAAGGAGAGGGGAGCTTAATTTTTCTTCTACACAATTAATTATTAAGAAAAAATGTCAAAAGGTGACAGGAAATATGAATTCAAAAAATTCCTAGAGCAGAACAAAGTATTAAAGAGCAAAGTACTGTAAATAGTCTAGCCTTAGTTTTGTTGTTTGATTGGGAAATTGACCTTGCTTAGGTAGTTAACTTCAATAGAAATCACTTGCATATTAAAAATTTCTGTAATTAATATGAATGAATATAAGATTCCAAAGTTCAGAGTTCCATGTTTTTCTTCCTATGCCATTTGCCTGCTTTACTCATAAACTTAATGCAACTTTCTGGTCCCAGTTCATTTAAGTAGAGTCTAAGCAACATCTTGTCTCCACTAATTTCTCCATTTCCAAAGATGAACCTGTATGTCTAGAAAGTTTGAGCATCAAACAAGCAGTCATTACAGTCACAGCTTCAGGCTGCAAGCCTGATGAGCCTACCTGGTGTGGCCTGGAGTAATGGTGCTTCTCCTTTTCCAACCATTCACGTAACAACTTTTTCTCTTTGCAAAATAATTTGCTACTTACCAGTAGTTCAGTTCAAGTCTTTTTACCTTCCATTTCACTATGACTATGTAATTTTTTTCTAATTGTTTTGATGAGCTCCTAGATAAAAGTAGAGAATAAAAAAAATCTTCTCCTATGGCAAGAGCAGACAGTCTAGTCTCTTCCTGAGCCAACCCAAGCCTCATACAGCTGTCACTTCCTGTATCCCATGTGCTTATCATAAGAAAGGCCTGTTGCGTTGGAATAATGTTCTTGCCGCTATCTTCTTTAAGTAGAAGAACTTCAGCATGACATAGATTTTTGCAGTAGGTAAAGCCTCCAGCACAAGACACATCAGCAAGATATCTTCTCTGACCCTCCCAGAAAAGTGAATATCTTAAAATCCTTAATGTCATACATTTGTCTCTGAAGAATTCAGCCTTGCCTGCACCCTTGAGAGTGTGGAAACAGAAAATCACTTTAAATAAATACATAATATACCATAGAATAAATATAATGAATTAGTCATTACTCCTTACCATGATGTGATGACATTCCTGAAAGCCAGGCTCTATTATGAAGAGGTGTTGAGACAAGGATGGGTGTCCTGGAGATTACTGCAGTAGGAAGAGCAGACGAGACAGAGGTACATCACGAAGTGCAATCAGGCTGTTACCACAGACTCTGCATACATCCCTATTCATTCCTGCAGTTTTGTTTGTAACTTGACAAAGAATTACCTAATAAATTAGCCAAATGTTTGGCTCTTTTTCTCCAGTGGCTTGTACAGATGCACATTCTTAAACAAACTTCTGGGTTCAGTGACTCTGTAAGTGAATAGCTCCTTTGGATACTCGTTTTACTGTTAAACCAAAATAAGATTTTTATACAAAGAAGCAAAAACAAAAAAGCAAAACATATGTAACACAGGCAAAATGAGCAACTGATGTCATCTACCTGGACTTGAGCAAAGCATTTGACACTATCCCACACGACATACTCGTCTCGTAATCAGAGAGACATGGATTTGATGGATGGACTACTCGGTGGATAAGGAATTGACTGGATGGTTGGACTCAAAGAGTTGCGATCAACAGCTCAATGTCCAAGTGGAGACCAGTGATGAGTGGTGTTCCTCAGGAGTTGGTACTGGTACCGGTGCTGTTTCACTTCTTTGTCAGTGACATAGACAGTGGTAGTGCACCCTCAGCATTTTCCAACAACACCAAACTGAGTCATGCAGTCAACACACTGGAGAAAAGTGATGCCATCCAGAATGACCCAGACAGGCTTGAGAGGTGGGTGAACCTCAGAAAGTTCAACAAGTCCAAGGGCAAGGTCCTGCCCATGGGTCAGGGCAATCCCAAGCACAAATAGAAAATACAGGCTGACAGAGAAGGGATTGAGAGAAGCCCTGAGAAGAAGGACTTCAGGTGCTGGTTGATGAGAACCTCAGCATGACCCGGCAATTTGCACTCGCAGACCAGAAAGCCAATCATATCTTAGGCTGCATCAAAAGCAGCACAGCCAGTAGGTTGAGGGAGGGGATTCTGCCCTTCTGCTCCGCTCTGGTGAGACCCCACTTAAAGTACTGCATCCAGTTCTGGAGCCCTCATCACAGGAAGGACATGAATCTGTTGGAGTGGGTCCAGAGAAGGGCCACAAAAATTATCAGAGGGCTGGAACCCCTTTCCTATGAGGAAAGGCTGAGAAAGTTGGGGCTCTTCAGCCTGGAGAAGAGAAGGTTGTGGGGAGACCTTATAGCATCCTTCCAATACCTGAAAGGGGCCTCCAAGAAAGCTGGAAAGGGACTTTTTACAAGGGCATGCAGGGATAGGAGAAGGGGTAATAGCTTTAAACTGAAAGAGGGTAGATTTAGATCAGATATAAGGAATAAATTTTTCACTATGTGGGCGGTGAGGCATTGGAACAGGTTGCCCCGAGAAGGTGTGAATGTCCCATCCCTGGAAGTGTTCAAGGCCAGGTTGGATGGGGCTTTGAATAACCTGGTCTAGAGCAAGGTGTCCCTGCCCATGGCAGGGCGGTTGGAACTAAATGATCTAGAAGATCTCTTTGAACACTAACCTTTCGATGATCCAATGATTAAACGGTGCTGTCAAGTAATGCTTGGTGCCCAGTCCTGCAGTCCAAGGTTCATGCTATGAAATGGTATGAGTTGATACCGTTTCATGATTTATTGAAATATCTTTCCTTATTCTTAATTGTTGTTCCCATCTTGTCAGTTCTTTGTTTTTATTAGTTTCTGCCCATGGGTGCAAGTGAGTGTGAGTAGGGGATATCCATAGCTAGGCTCTCAACTGGCAGATAAACTCACATAGCTCCAAAGCATCCATAAACATGCACACACAAACACATAATCTGTCATAATAACATGAAGATCTGCAGATCAGAAACTAACAGGCATTAATGCTTAAAATCATGATTTACTGCAGAGAATACCCAGTAATATCTGCAAATCTAAGCCATATCTTGCTTTTTTATGAGCCAATTGATAAAACATATGTTATGTATATGGTCTATGGGCAAGTACTGTAAATACTGTTCCTGTAAAAGCTGTTAGCTTTAAGAGTTATGATAGAAAAAATGTTGTATTTCCACCATAAATTTTCTCATTCTTGTTTTCTTTACTTTGTTGGATGTGCCCCTGGCCTAATCATCCCCCTCACCAAACAGTCTATTTAAGATTCTGCAAGTGAGCTAAGCGGTCCCTTGATTCAAACACTATTTCAAAACTATGTCTTGCTCAGCAGAGACCATGACACACCTGGATGGGAAGAAGAGTGCACAAAAGCTTGAACTAAGCCACACTACTACGCTCTGCTACAGTGAAAAGATTCCACACCTGGCGGGAGAGACTATTGTGTACTCTCTCAACCTTCAGTTCCTCAAGGGCTGAATATTTTTATTAATATCTCACCAGGATGAGACAGATGCACTAATAGATGCTCTAAAACAAATTCATCCTCATTCATCATTGAAGTACTGTCATTGAACAATTACTGAGAATGCATGGAACATCTGGATGTCCTTTCTCTTTGATCAATAACACGTTCTCATCCCCCATTATTAGTGTAGTTATCAGTAATAATTAGATGCTGCTTCACTGACTCCAAAAGATATGCATTCCCATGCACTGAGTCTAACCTGAGGTTTCTTTATATCTGTGAAGATATGAGTGATGTTGTCACTATGATAGATAAACATTATAAGAAAAAAAAGGTTCCAGACAGAGAAAACATCTTTCATTTGATCCTGTTGTGAAGAGCAGACACGCAATTCCTTCATCAGATCTGAGAAGGAAGCAGTGAGGCTCATGCTAAATCCAGGCTAGGAGCAAGAGCTCTGAGCACTTGGTTCCCCCAGCATCAACATCAGTGCCGTGCACTTCCGGGGTCACCCAGCAGTACAAATTTGATCTGACTTCAATGTGGGCACATGATTTCAGCTCCCTCGAGTTAGTCAGATGCTATGGAGATGCATTCTTTTATGCTGGCTCTGTGCTGAGGGAGGAGGCAGGGGCAAGAAGCACTGAGCTGACTCAGCAAAGATTTCTGAACAAAGATCCACCAGAAGCTCACCCCTTTGCACCCTATAGCTATGGAATTTTGGAGTGGACTTCAGGAGCCCTCAGCCCAGCTGCAAGCTATTGGCATATCAATAACACCATTAACTTAATCTGTTATTGAGCTTTGAGAGACACTTTGTTAGCACCTGCAGAGCAGAAAGCATTGCCAAAAGGAGAGAGGAGAGGTCACCAGCATTATGAAAGAGCGGGATGACCAAGCACCTAAAAAATACCAGATGTATAGGAATCTGCCAAAAGCAGTTACAAGTAAAATAAGTATTTCTATTTGTAACTCACAATCATAGTGTTGATATTGCAATTCCTGTCCTGCTTTCATCCTTCTCTGATATCTGTACCTGATGCTGAAAATACTATTGTTCATCTGCAACTGGAGAGCTCAAAGTTACAGTCCCCAGTAACCAGCAATCCCTTTAATGCAGTGATCCAGCACTACCATACCATCTCTTCCAGCTGCACGATTTTCCCCAAGGTAGTGTCAGGATTATGCCTCTGTCCTCTTCTTGCCACCACTGGACCACAACATCTCACTGAAGCCCTGAACTTTCAAAGATGGACACACAGTATGTGGTCAATATGCCAAAGCCTTTCAGGGTCCACCCTTAGGCTACCTCATTTTGCTACAGTGGGAGAGAGTCTTTGCCCATGTCAACAACATTGATTTCAAGAGAAAGATGCAAACGTCTACTGGTGCAAGATACTGGGACTGGCCTTTCTTTCTCATTCCCCCGCCTCCAAAGCGCTGCTGAGATGTTTATGACTTGGGTGTCTATCTGCTGACCCATCTAGTATAAATTTGGACTGAGGCGAATTTTACAGTTCAACAAATATAAAATATTTTTTAAAGTCACACTTGGTCAGATACAAAGTCTGCAAAAACATCTGGCCAAAAGTTATCATAACTGAAATAAAATGAAACCATAATTTGGTCAAATTCAGCATCACTCAATACAATGGAAAGTACTGCTTCCACAGCCTGAATTTGCTTCCATTTCATGAGTTTCTCTCTGCTGAAGACTATAAATCCTTGATCAGATGATCTTTCCTGAACTGTAAAATATATTGAGTCAAGTTCAATTTGGTTAGGCAAGAGCAACACTTACTGAAATAAGAAAAAGTTCTAGCAACAGGCAGTCCTACAAATTAGCTGCCCTGGCTTTGACAACTTGTCATACAAGGATTGATAAAATCTTCAATAGAAATGGTTATTTGGAAGATGAAGTCTGTACTCAGTAGGCCTGGATCCTTCAAAAGCATGAAATGACTTGGCAAATTGAGGGGATACATTTTTCCCAGCTACTTAGGTGGTCACTTGTGTACCTCGTTACACAGCGAAATACCTTTGAAAATATAATCGTCAGTCATGCTCTCAAAGGAGGCAGATTTCTAGAGGTGCACAGATGTCCATATGGTTTACAAAGTGCCCAGTTGTTCAGTTCACAACAAAATCAATGAGAGTTAAGGACCTCATATAAAACCATGTCAATCAGCCTAATTAGAAAACACAGCCCCTAAGATCATGTGTCTTGTCAAAATCAATGAGCTTGGAACTCTTGCAAGCTCTCAAAGCTACGCTTTGGCTTTTCATGATATGGTCCACGGGCAGCTACCAGGGGCACCTGACTGAGCGGAACAAGGACAGGAGAGGTGTTGAGTCTGAACCAGCCTCCAGGCATAGCTGGGCTGTCAGGATGGATGTCTTGCAACAGCGGGGAATGGAAGGTCTGTAGAAAAGCCAACATTAAAACAGGCCTGTCCAGACCTTCACAAAGACAATTGAGTTGTAGCTGTGCTGTTTAAAGCAAGTCATGAGTTTGCTTAGACCGTTTGACAAGGTGTTTGTCTTTAAAAAGAAACTTAGGATGAGAGTTGTTACTTCCAATTTAAATCACCCTTCTTCAATATAGCCTGGTGCTTTGCAGCTGGGTAATTAACCTTGATATTCATTTGGACTTCAGAACACACAACTCCCATTGCTGTCAATTAGCTGACAATGTCGAGTGCGTGTTGACAGTAGATTTTTGTGTGACCCTGGTAATACGGCATTTGGGAAATTTCAGTAGCTAATACAACCATCCTGCTGGAGAAAGTCCTTCACAAATTACTCTAACAACTTTAGAATGGGAAGTGAGATTGTGAATTTGTCACTGGGTTGAGTTCACTAAACAAAACAGGTCCACGTTAAAGTTTACCCTATTTTCTGTTCTTTCTTAAAGATCCCTCCAGATAATTGGCAAACCCTCTTGTTATCATGGTCTTGTACAGCTCTGAGCACAAGGAAGATGCCTTGATCTCAGCTAGAGCATTCAGAAGCTACTGTACTTTTGAATAATAACATAAGGCTGGAGGCACGGTTATAAATGGTTCCTACAAAATAATTTTTGATATATGAGGTGGCACAGTAAACATTGCAATATTAAAATGGGACACAGTATGGGAAGGGCCAGTGGCACTTTACTTTTCCCACTGACTTCTTTGCATTTATAATAAAAGAGTCGCAGCCTACTGGTAACAAGATTAAATCAGTGGGCACCTAGAAGTTTGAATCTATTTTCCTGTTATCCCACAGTGGGTCACATTCTGCTAATGAGTGTTAACCCTGCAATCAGGCAGACATTCATCTTGAGAAATGAGCAAGCTCATTCAGGGTTTTAAAGCAGCCAGCATAGTCAACAGCTAAAAAGAAAGTGGCTCAAACACAGTTTCTTTCCTTTTTAAATATTGTTCTTACTCCCTGATGAGAATGGGATGATGTAATGATGTAAATGAAACGTTCTTGTAGTAAAAGCCAGGACCAGCCCAAGTCCATTTCAGGTCAGAAGCCCTGCCTTGTGACAAATAAGGAATAGCTGGTGTTTAACCAAATGCTTTTGCCCAGGCTAGCTAGAGCCTTTTGTGAAGGTTTCTAATGTGAGCTCACTTTGACCTCCATATTTTCAAAGCACATTGCCTTATCTGCTGAGTGAAAATAGCAAAAAATAGAAAAAAATATATTGGTCTGTTGTGCTTTTCACTGGATTTGAGAATGACATCAACCTTTGGGCCTTTTTCTGAAATTTTCTGACAGTAATAAAAATACTGACTACTCCATTTTCTACACAGGGTCAACATTACGAAGAGGAAAAACGAGCATTGAGCCATGAAATAATTGCACTCAATAATCACTTAATAGAGGCCAAGGTGACAATAGATAAGTTGTCAGAAGACAATGTAAGTATTTAATTATCAATACATCTTGAGATTATATTCAGAAATAAATTACGCCATGCTGTTTCATGGAATTACAGAATAATTTCTTACTGTTTACATAAAATGTAACTTGTCACCTCGACAGTGAAAATTCATGTTTGATGTTTTCATCGTTTTGTAAATTCAGTTTTCCTTAAGCTATGGGGTTAGCGTGAGATTTTTCATTGAAATTTTTTTCCTTATGTACTATCTAAAACAAATTTTTTAAATATTCTAAGAAATGGCAATGTTCCCACATTGACTTTGCCATCAGTTAAAGTCTAGTACAGCAAGCTGGTGGAAGCATGTATGGAGAGAGGATTCATCATAAGGCATAGTGTAGAGCCCTACATTTCCTGCAGTCCCTCTGACCTTTCAGTCTTTTCTCACTGAAATGGGATGCCCAGCACAAGTGAGCTCTGCTAGCAGAAGGTAGGATTGACCCCACCTCGTCACTCAGATCATTGCAGGGAGTGGGAGCCAGGTTGTCCCCGGCTGTGGTTCATGTGTAACAATTTACCTATCGCTGTGTGGAACAAAACAGGGAACATCTCTGGAGATTGTCACCCTGCATTTCATTAAACACTGCTGAAAACTGGCATGCATACTGCAGCTGGCAACCAAGCTCACAAAAATCTTCCAGGGATAAACCTAAAAAGACAGCAAAGAAAGGAAGATTGCAGGCATTTAGTTCATTATTGTGCCATTCCTTAGACACTTATTAAACAATTCATCTGCAGAAGGCATACTTCTCTTTAGCATTTATTTTTCAGCATCTAGCATTCAATCTTCCCATATTTCATATGAATTCTTAATCATGGCAGGGAGCATTTGATCTCATTACAGAATCACAGAATAGTAGGGGTTGGAAGGGACCTCTGTGGGTCATCTAGTCCAACCCCCCCGCCGAAGCAGGGTCACCTACAGCAGGCTGCACAGGACCTTGTCCAGGCGG
>Ga0065711_1045020_pt1 | contig 13742 bp, 6 predicted proteins | sample Hoacrofraction12_FD_59098 | JGI IMG/M metagenome (GOLD analysis project Ga0065711, IMG submission 59098) | Hoatzin crop microbial communities from Cojedes, Venezuela - Epithelial fraction 12 v2 (version 2) | ecosystem: Host-associated > Birds > Digestive system > Esophagus > Crop | place... | reverse complement strand
AATCACAGAATATTGGGGGTTGGAAGGGACCTCTGTGGGTCATCTAGTCCAACCCTCCTGCCGAAGCAGGGTCACCCAGAGCAGGCTGCACAGGACCGCGTCCAGGTGGGTCTGGAATATCTCCAGAGAAGGAGACTCCACAACCTCCCTATGGTTTGAGGCAGTTTTGATTTGGGGGTTTCTTATTAATTTATATTGACAACTCTTTTTCCAAAGGAATAAACTGATGGGATAAATTCATGTAATCTACAGCATTTCGCGATAAGCTCTTGCAGTTTTAACAGCTCTTGAACCTTAGGATTTTTAAATATTGATGTATATGAATTGCCAAGGGTTTGTACTTGTGTAGTTTCACTTCTGAGTGATTATCACATGCAAGAGCAGATCTGAGCTGGCCAGGACATGAAGGAAAAAGCGTGCTTCATTTTTGGAAGGCTTACGGGATGTGCGTACTGCTCAGACCTGGAGACCTCACGAATCTTGTAGCTAGCCGATATTAGCAGTATTTATAGCTGTGAACAGTTAGGCTGTAATACAGATGTGCACAGTCAGTTCTGATCTACTTGTAAGATTTTGTTTCTTGATTCTGTAGTTTATAGCTGAGGCCATACAGCAAGGCCATAACTGATAGGGAGAGCTTATCAGTTTGAAATAGTCGAAGCAGCACACAGGGTGTACTGGTTGTGCACAGATGACTTGGCTGCCAAAGTAATGAAGCCACAAAAAGCACAAGGTATTAGCAAAACGTTGCAACGTGAGCTCTGGTGGAAATCTCTGCGTAGTTGTCCACAGTGAAGAAGCATGAGCTAAACCTGAAAGAGGTGCTGAAAAGGCGCTGCTAAAATGACTGGGCTTCTGTGACTTGCGGACTAGGCACGGATAACTAGAATTAAGGTTAAAGGGCTTAGTCACCACTAGTTAAAGTATATTTTCATCTTCTGTTTGTGGGATGGTTCTGTTACGTACTACATCCTGGCCATAAAGAGCACAGGGGGCTTTCTGGTGTTCTTGGTAAGTGCTGTGGCATGCTTGCAGAAGCAAGAAGTTAGGCTTTAGTCCCAGGAGGCTTTCCATCCTGTGTTCTGGGATTAGCCAGTGTTAGCTGAAAATAAAATCTTCCCTCCAATGTAGGTACTTGACTGAGTTATTTCTGTTTTCTTCCCTGCACACAACAGAGCAGAAAATGGGAAGTTTTGCTTAGGCAGGGCACAGGGCAGGCAAGAAACATTTTAAATGAACCTGGGAACCAAAATTTGAGTCTCACAACAGACTAGGCCATGCTTACAGAAATGCCTTTAAGGGTGCTCAGGTGTAGCAGCGGGAGCAAGTCTGAGCAGAAACCCAGATCCTGGGGAGTCTAGGGTTGTTCAGCAGTTGTTGGCATGGCACAAGAATCTGCAGGGGAAGTCAACAACCACATGTTTCGTCAAGTAGCTTCTGTATAGGCCCTGCATGAGTTCTTACTCCCCATTTGAGCTCGCCCTGTAAGTTAACCAGGACTCACAGTTGCTACCTGGTTGTCAGAAGTAGAATGGAGTGTGCAAGGTAATCATGGTCCAGTGTCCTGGCAGAAATGCTCATCTGTCGAGTAATGTGGCAGAGCAGAGTGTTTAAAACCAGTTTAAACTTGCTACTTATATCTGCTGCTGATAGCAGACAGAGCTCAGAGATGTGAAAAGCTACCTGTTACTTAAATGCTCTTTATCTGTCATATGTAGTAGAGGTTCCTGCAGCAGCCTGTGCTGTCATTCCATGCACCTGCAGTCGTGTAGTGCCTGGCCCACCTTACTGTGAAACAGACTGAGTTCACGCGTTGCTCAAGGCAGGGCTTTCTTCCTTTCCCTTAGGAAGAGTGGACTGATGATGATCTTGTGGAGTCGGTGTGACTGTGAAGGAAGATGGAACCCTACCGCTGCAGAAACTGCTGCTCGCTGTCAAGCCTGAACCTGTCTGCCACAGGTTCCTCACTCTGTACCATGAGGTATCTATTCTGTCACTTTTTAGTAACTTTGCAATAAAGCATTTGGCTTTGCCAAAATAATGAGCTACAGCATTCCATTAAACCCTCAAGGGGGTTCCATTAAACCCTCAAACTTCTTACTTTGGGAGTTCCCTAGTTTCACCACTGCATTTTGTATGTAGTAGGTAAATAGCCAGCCAGATCTACCAGTTATGCTACCTACACCCAACACAGCCAACTGAACCTACAACATCACCTGCTTTACCCACTCTGGTTTTGACAAACCCTTCTACACCAGGGCCCTTGGCCGACTACTCAGGGAAGAAGAGCAGCTATTTTGATTTCACTTTGGAAAGCCTGACAGGGTTTACGCACCACCTTCATAACCGAGCGCAGGAAGCGTGATGTAACTGAAGCTGTGTTAAGCCGTGTACTCAGATTCTGATCAGGTCGGGAGCTATTAAGCAGAGCATGCCACGGTAGTTCACCACACACAAACACAAAAATGTTAGAAACAGGGGCTGTGGCTTGTGTGACCTAACGGTACAGAGAGAGAAAACTAAATGGGGCACAAAGATATTATCAGTTACCTTCTCCTCCGCGATGCAGTTTAACACAGGCTTGGCAGCAACAGGTCAAGCTGTGGCTTTAAGGGACCATCTAAAAAAAAGTGAGTAGTGCCAAGGTGTTGCAAACAGGTGTGTCCTGATGAGGCTGTATTAAGAGCATCACCTCTGTCTACTAAATGTAGTACCTGCGACACGTGGGAGCTCTCAGCTGCAGCGCTGGGCACCCAGCTAGAAGAAAGCTGGGTCAACTGGGGGGACCAGGGCAGTCCAGCAAGAGCCAACTGCAAACCCCAGAGGCAACAGCAAGGACCCACAGATAAAGTCTCTGCAACTCAGCGTGACAGTGAATGGAGAAAGCCGTTCTAACAGACAGGAGATGCTGCGTGGTGGTTCTAATGGTCTTAACAGTTTTAACATCTGCTTTCTCACCCCATGAGAGGTATGTATAAATACAAAGTAATGCCGTTCTGAGGATTCATGCTAAAAAAGTGACACCGCATGAACATTCCTAAGTACATCATCACGTGCAGACAACGTAAAAAATTCCCACAGCAGCCGAAGGTAGCCAGCTTCCATAAAGAGTTGATCTGCAGCTTATTTTAGAAACTTATTTTTCACTTATAAAAATAATATTTATGCTAGACTTATAGGACACAAAAGACCAACACATACCTATTTTATAAAATGGTTTAATGAATGCATGCATGTCTGATACAACGATCAATAAATTTACTGAATTCAAATTATTTACTGTTGTAAACATTTTACAAAAGCATTGTGATTTCTCTGGATATACAGTCCTTGATGGAAGAACTATTCAGACTGAATCAGTGACACATCAAAAAAAAAAAATAAAGCTGACGAGACCCATTCTGCATATTCTCTTTCAACATGATTCCAGCAAGAGAAACAGCATGGTATAAAAAGTGTACAGTAAAGATTGTTCCTACCATAACATCAAATTCTGGAAACTGTAAATACAAGTTAAAGTGGTTGAAACAGTCGGAAGTCATAATTATTGTAACCAGTCAGAAATTACAGTAAGAATTGTTATCCAGTTATATGTGGCTGTCAAAACATCGCATTTCTTTTCATGTCAGTTGATAATTCTTTTCCAACAAGACAGTGAAACTTTGGCAATCAGAGGTGCTGAAAATAATTTTCAAAGTTCAAGACACAGTCACAGCGTTTTGTTTGCAGAAGGTGAACTGTACACCAAGGCTCAGAGGTTGTGAAAACTGCTTCCAAGTGGAAAAAAAGTGCAAATGTCCTGCACAGATAGCTTAAAAAGCTGCTGGTACAATCATTCACCAACAGAATCTTTGTTTTCTTTTTGCATAGTTCACACATCACTGGGAATGTGACAGGGTGTGCTATTTTTGGCAAGAGCAAGAAGTGATACTGGTGTGAGTCGCCATGTTGGGCATGCTGGATCCATGCAGAATTCAGGTAGAGGGCTGCTACCTGATGTTATTGGACACTGAATACTGGTTTTGTTTTTGTTGAAGCAGTTCAGTAATAGCCAAAAGCTTCTTAAGAACGTGCTGTAGAAAGAGAGTCAGTAGCACCACGTATTAGCAACTGGAAACGGAACAGTCTTGCCTGAGAAACATTTTAAGCATTATTAGCCTATCAGCCTGCTACTAGGTAGTTTAAAACATATTAAAACAACAAAAAATAGAAAGGAACCAGCTGGTTCCCTAGTCAGTAAGATGTTACCTTCAATCGGGAAGTCTAGAACAGCGCTATGAACTTTGCCTCTCCACCCATGATCTTTCTGCTGCTTCGTGGTTTAGCAGGCAGGCCAAGACTGTACTGCTAACGCACTGCCGGGGTTTGCTCGCAAAGTCTGCCCTGTCTGCTCGCAAATGGACTGCTGGCAAATTAGGAAGCAGAAATGAGGTATCGCTGGAAGGCTAGCGGAAAGTAAATTTAGTTCTCAACTGAAAAAAAACCCCAGGTCCTAAAACTAACATCCCAGAGAGCCTGTTGAGAGACAGTAATTCTGTGGGTTTAGGCTTCCTCTAGAAACTGAAACCTCCTCTGGCAACTTCAAAAAAGCCTCTTTGGTTTTTCTGCATGAAGAAACAGAACTACAGACCAAGTATTGACCTTTACAGCTAATAACCTCCTGGTGAAACGCACGTATTCTAAAATGCTTATTGTGCTGCCAGCCAGAAATACTACAAAAGCGTGCTGATACTGGGGGGTGACTCAGGACATAGTGTCCATGCCTGCCATTTGTCCGCTCACCTGCATGACACCTCGCTCGTTGCTGAGTGTCCGGAGCTCATCCGAGTGCGCCACGCATATCTCGTGCAAGGCTGCCAGGTCCCGGGACAGGTCCGTTCTCGAGTGCTCTGTAGTGTCGGGAAGCTCAGGAACGTTCTTCAACAAAACAGACGGGAGCGGATTTAGGGTGCCAAGTGCCCACGCACATGGGAGGAGAAGTTACAGCTCTGCTGACAAAACTGCAAGTGCTGCAATGCTAGTCCACCAAGCTAAGCCTCCAGAAGCCTCCAGCCCATTTTTCTACTACAAATTATCGATCTCCTCTCCGCAAGCATGCATTTTATGAATATACTGCCATTTTTACTCCTGCTAGAAGGGTTCTTACGAAAAGGTCTGGTATTGCTGCAGTACCACTGAGCTGACCAGAAAGGTTCTGCACACTGAGACTTATAACCTTTTCTTAAATGAGAGGGAATCCATCCATCTGGAGCTTTTTTTTTTCAGTCTAGATGAGAACAGCAGCAACAAAAATTGAGCAAAGTCTGTGACTATTGAGTAACTCGTTAAACTGGCCATAAAACAATGTTGTAATTGAAACAGTAAATTAATCCAACAGTTATTTTCAAACCAGCAGTTTTCGGAGACCTCATGGAGAATCTGCCTTTTAAAAAAAAATAATATACCGCAATATGCAGAAGTTGCAATTTAACCAGAAAAAGGTGACATATGGCAACCTACCCGAATGCCACGCTCATTTTTATATCTTATCAAAATATTCTCAGATGTCTTCTAGGTCACTTTCAATGGATCAGTTCAGAAAGCCTAGCACATTTTTTTTGTCTTCATTTTGAAAATGAATTCTTGGTTGAGAACCAGACACGCACAGCATGAGGACCTAACTCCTTTTGTAGCTCTCGTACAAAAGCAGTAACAGTTTAAAGAATACAGTAACTGCAGCTCGCTTTCAGGCTACAATATCTGAAATGAATGCAGCGACACATTTGGTAACACAACTGAAATTCAACCCAGTATTTTTTAAAGCAGAACATAATTTCAATCTCTGGTCAAAACCATATGGCAAATTATGTATGTGAATTTTGGTTTTAAAACATATTTTTAAAAGATCTGAATTTCTGGCCAAAATCTGTAATCTCCACAGGTATAAAATCAATTTGAGCTTCTCACACCTACAGAGAAATGACTAAAGTCTAAGATGACATTTGATGGTTTTAATTCCGTATGACAGGCCAGCACTCTGCAGGCTCTAAACATGCATAAGAACAATTTATTCATTTACAAGCATTCAAAACTGTCTGGGAGCGGATGTGTTTTTGAGCATGTCAATATGAATTGTAAAGAATTTTCATTTACAATGTTGCTACGTAACTTCCAGTAAAGATTTTTTTAACCACTTACCCCAAGTTCATCCAAGAACATGATCATGCGATGTTTATTGCTCTTGATGAATGGATTTACTCCTTCCATATATGGCTCCTAGTAATTTTTAAAAGTATTCATTAGAGCAAACCAGTGCCAAGAGTATTAATTGTCATGCTTGAATAATAATAAATCTAACTGTCATACTTGAACGCAGTGCAGCCAGACAAATGACACTGCAAAACAAGTATCACCTGGAGTGATCAGAAATTCACTTGAAAAAATAAAATGTCTGGTGTGCATCCAGTTAAAAGACTACAGAATCAAGTATTTTCTTACATTCCCCGATTCAAGAATGTTCTGACACATGCATACTGAAATCAATGTGCAGGAAGATGAATATGTCTCAATACCTAGCTGCAATGAACAAATCCTCTACTTTCAAAGGTATGATCAGGACTAAGTGCCCTCCTTCTTGTTCTTTCATTAACGCTGACATTCCAAGTTACCTGTGTCAGAGAAATCACTTTATAATGCCAGCCGGAAGTCACTTTCATTACGCTTAAGTCAACACATTCATTTTTCAGCCACATTTCGGCCTGGGAATTGAGACAGACCAGTTGTTGCTGGCACTGTCTTGGTGTTACAATAGAAACTTTTTTGAAAGCTGGGGCTTTTCAGTGCAATACATCCACTTGATTTACAACATTAATTATGTCTAGCAACATGAGAGCGAATAGTACAAATAGAAGGGGTGCTTTGAAGTGCCCTACGACAGAAAACACCAATCTGAAGAGTAAACACCGGTGAAAGCAGGGGAGGGGGAAGAGTCAGAGGCTGGCAGTTCTTCAGTTGTTTCGGAATTGGTTAATCTACACCAAGCTGGGAATTTAGGCCTCATCAGTCTCAATCTGCAAGTTAATTACTGCATATAGATAGAACATGCATAGGGAATGCACTTCAAGGTTGTGTACACAAGCACACCAATATTACGGAAAGACGCCTCCCTTTTGGCAGCAAATAATTCATGGAAAAAGAACTCTCCATCATCTATTTAAGGTGGAATATTTATCCTCATTCTTTCCCATCACAGATTCCTGCTTTAGCAATTCTCCATTGTGTTTTTGATGTGGATATTCCAAAAGAAAATGTGCCCAATTTACCATCGTGGACACTTTTGTTGTGATGGGATGTCTGCCTGCCTTCCCTCTCCTGCTTCTCCCCTCTAACACAGGAAATACTGGAGTACGACTGCTACCTTTTCTGTTGCAAACAGAAAAAAGATTGCTCCACATATTTCCACTGTTGTCTTTGGAATAAAGGTCTGCTGAGTTTATCTGTGTTCTCGTAGCATCAACACATGGTTGCATCACGCTCTCTAATACCTGCTGGCATGGTCATTCGTTCGTCTATTATTTTAAAAGACCATTGCTGGTGTTCATACTACCAGATTAAAAAACTTCATGGGATGCAGGAAGTCATCAGTGTGAGTTTCTAGATCACTTCCTCTCAAACTGGCTCCTCCTCCCAATTCTACCAGACTTTCTGCTGCTGCTCTAGTTCAGATCAACACCCTCTTCAGCTCTAAATGAAGAGGACAGAAGGAATTGCAGCAACAAGGCTTCCTTGTGGATGAGGACACACAGGTCATGTGTTGGGCTTTGCATGAGAAAATGGCAACAGATTTTTGCACGCATTACACAGGAACAAAGGAATGTGCTGGAAACATAGTTCTCGGCTGTTTTGTGTGTGTAAAATTATATTCACCTTAGCTCCAAATTCAACCAGATTTGCTAAATTCTGCACAGACTTGGCGACCAGCGTCAGTGTTCTTGCAGCAGTAGGGGAAGGAGAATCTGGCAGGAATAAAAAGTAGAGAGTTACTGGGCACTCCATGTAAAACTAACAGCAGTCACATGGAAGTAAAGCTCTTCTCCATATCTTTTCATGGAATAAAATATTTTTAATATTGTAACAGAACTGCATGTGGAAGATGTCACTTGGTGAAGTAAAACTTCTGTTGCTTTAGCAATGTCCACAAGAATATATTAATATGAACATCTGATTTTCTGTAATAGTTGCCTACAGAACAAGTATGCAAAAATAAAGTGGTGTTAGTAAGAGTTAGGTGAAGTAAGAACCAAATGAAACAGTTCTGTAGAAAGGAGGATTATTTGTTGTTAGAATAAAAAAAAAATTACCTTTAAAATTAAAAGAAAAAGGCAGGTTTACCTTTTTCTTGTGCATACCCACATAAGTGGGCTGTGACTAGGTATACAAATTACACTTTGAAGTTACTGGCATCAGGAAAACAGTAAACATTACAAGGAATCGTGGCTTGTATTTCCATGAAATTATAGTCACTTGCTGTACCTAACATTATACTTAACACTTTACATTAACCATTCAGTCAGTTAAAACTTCCTTTTCCAACAAGTGATATTACCCAGCAGTATCTTACAAAATTATTTTTCCCTCCAGTTATGGCAAATGGCCTGGCTGAAAGCCAAGTTTGAAGTGTCCCAAAATTGACATGGTTATTATTCAAGCTCTAAATTTCCTAATTTTTCATAAGAGTGCTATATGCTCTTCATTGTCTACCTGCATCTTTTGTAGTTGGTTCTTCCCCTTCTCCTCCAAAATCCACTGAAAAATAAGCTCTAACTTTTCTTGCACAGCTGGAGCTATGCAACTAATGTCAGTTCTTCATCGTAACTAGTGCTTGGTACAAGCCTTTGAAGCAGCAATGCTGGAAAACATTACCAGCCTTGGAACCTGGAACTTCAGGTTAGGAGAACTGATCTAAAGGAGCGAACACTCAGAGATGCTTGAAACAAAGGATTTAACTTTTGGTACTTCAACTTTTTTGAACTTTTTGAATTTTTTTTTTTTTGTTTTTAATCACAGTTGTTGAGGTGATAGGATTGCTGCTGATACTGAGGTGTACGTACACACCCAGCCTTCAGAATACTTTTTTCCCTATTATGGGAAGAAGGTCTCTTGGAAGCTTTGCTCCAAAAGCAGTGCTTCCTCACCCCTTTTTTTTTTTAACAGCTCTAAAAGCCCTACACTGCATCTGTAAGTTTACCTTAGCAGTAATCAAGCATATTAGCTGGGTGTAACATGAGCAGGACTTCAACACTGACAGACAAGCTTAAAAGGGATTACTCAAATTCATAGGCAATTTTTTACACCTGCAGACACAGTGCAGCCCAAGTTAGGAGGTACCTAACTTGCAAATTAGCTGAAGATCGTAAAATCCTAAGGAAAGGATCACTGTGTATCAGGCCACGTTTGTGAAATGCTTTCTCCAGAGCATGTATAGAAATGATTACTGGGTGAGAGAAAGGAACTCGTCTGTTCGACACAGCCCTTCTCATTTAGTATAGCTTACAGATAGACGATAGAAAACACACTACTTTGTCTTAAAAACTGTCTGTGAATAAAGGCCTTGCTGAATCAGATTTCGAACGTCCTCCTGTTTCCAAATGAGCATTTTACTGGTACAAATCAAGAAACTGCTAGGGACAGAAGGAGGAAGCGCAATGGCTAGTGCAAACTACCTGCCTTCTAGATGGGGATCTTTGCCAAGAAAAAACACAAAACAAAGATCAAGTGTAACATGTATTAACTGATTAACCAAGCAACTCAGATGTCTGAATATTTTAACTTTAGTGATAAGAGTTTTCAGTACTGTACCGTTTTCCTTTTTTGCTCCCAGAGAAGTTAAGTTAAAAATTTGCCACAAACATTTCTAGATGCTTAAGGCAAGTGCTATGGGATAATCCAAACCCTCACCATCAAAGCTTCGCAGCAGGCAAGCCCAAGGCCAACAGCGTGTCGGATGTGGTCCCTGATGCGTGCCCCCATTGTGACCTCCCCTACGATGTGTTCTGGAGAACACTGTCTGACACCCTGCGCCATGCAACCCAGCTCTTCCCAACAGGAATGTTCCCTGCCGCTGTACTAGTTAAATACTGTAGATGCACTGTGCTGTAGGAGCATCAAAAAACAGGGTAAGACTTTATGTGGTGAGAACATCCACTCAGGGAAGCCCATGGGCGGTCTCCTATAGATGGTCTTTACGTCAATCAAGATTGCCATCTCAAGTCTGCACCACTCGCCCTTCCTCAGTGCCACCCCTCTCTCATCTTTCAGATTCGGTATTTGAGATGGACTGTACTTCCTGAGTCAAAGTGAAGACCTCTCCAATGGCTGGACACTATCTAAGCACGATGTTCAAACTAGTTATTAAAGCATTAATTTTCTAGGTGCACAAATGTACTCCAAGCTCTGCAGAGATATTTTCAACTTTACAAATCTTGTCCATTTAAGAAATGCCACTGAATTTCAGCCATTAACTTTGGCATTGTGTTCTACTCAAAGTGACATCTGAAGATGACACACATTTTTCAGACTGCTAGAATATACTCCACATTGTTAGACTCAAAATTGTATTATTAAATACCACAATGCATGTTGTTCTGGACTTCAAAACGACATCAGGGATAACCACAACCTAACCTTTGAGGGTGAAAAGCATATGCTGGCTGCCTTAAGGAGACATCAGTCAAGTGACGTCGATAACATGACTTTGGACATAGCGTTCAAAAAAACTTCTTACTTTGCTACATTAGACACTACAGTAATTTCATGCCTACTACTGTATAAAGTATGAATTCAATCTGAAGCATATAGTCACCTGAGATGATATTAAACATCCTTGGGTTCAGGATAGCAGGACAAATCAGTCGAAGAAAAACAAAGCCACTGAAATGGGAAGAAAATTGTATTTTGTTCAATAAAATTAGAGAATGTAAAATTGTGTAGTCTTTAAGGATTCAAGTTAGCACGGAATCTTTTTGAGACAGACACCAACCAACCAGCCTGCACTCTGTGAATACATCAACAAATTAAGACTATCACGCTATGACTTCAACTATGATACAAGCTGAAAGAACAGGCATATTGATTTCCCAGTTAAGGTGAAAGGTTGAAACCCTGTGGGAGGAACTTAACTCTAAAGTCACACTGAAGCCTATCTCAGACCACACCATCTGCAGAAAGGAGGAGCCTCTGGTCTCCCAAAGGTTTATATTGCTACAGCAAGGCACCCATACCACAGCCACCGCTCCCCCCCAGGCAACGTCAGGAGGAGGTCAGGAGCCGGTGGGCAAAGGGAACCTCTCTTTTGGCAGCAACACAGCCTTGGGGCAGCTTAAGCCAACCCACATCCCGATGACAGGATGCTACAGTAGAAAAATAATACAGTATGTGCTGCTTTCCTCCCTGAAGTAACTTCTGCCATCTAGAAAGCTGGGAAAAAAGCACCCTGAACGCAGAACTAGGAACTCATTCAACAGAAACCCAGAACAACCTTCAGCAGCATGAGAAAAATCTAACTTTCTGTTAATAGCAGAAGGGAAAAACATCCACCTCAGGTTAATCCCAATTCCAGCTAATTGCTATACAATGAAGTGATGTATGAACCAACTAAAGCAATCTAAATCATCTTCAGTTTTTTTCAGAGCGCTTGGACACTGCCAGCAGACTGGTCTTCACTACAGCAATACCACAGCCTGACCACTTGCAAAAGAAGGAAGGGGACCTCACACTGCCTTGCAGGTTGTTAAGTACACAGTGGTGGTAATGTCCATACTTGAAAATGAGAGGCATAGCAGTGAGGTTAATACACCCTCCACATGTCCAAGACATCCAATACACACTGCTATAGATGTTTCTTACTTCTCCAAGAATCATGAATTATAGGCTAGTACAACACCAGTTCTTGGCCATATATGAAGCTAAAATATTTTTTATGACGTGAATTTAAAGCTATGAGCAAGTAATTTTGAAGTCATGGCATACACACCAATTCCTCTGTCAAAGTGCCTAAAGTTGAAGACCAATGAGGTATGAATCTAGGACGGACTTTGCTGATACAGAGGATCTGGTGGTGCTTACCCTGGTCAACCTGCCTAAATTAAGAATGAGACAATACATACATGGTGGTTTTACGACCCCAGAGAAACAGCAGTACCTTCTGACTCATGAAGCAGAGAAGATACCCAGAAATCTAAAAACTGTCCATCTACCTCAATATTTAATCATTCTTGGACCAAAAATAGTGCAATAAAAGAAAATAATCATCAGTGAAGGCTGTGAAACTCTGTACTCTAGAGAGGAATCACTTGTATCCACTTGTGAAGACTAACATCACGAGAGCAAGGTATCCAGTATTTATGGCATGATGTGGAGACCTCTGGAAAGCCCTGAATGCCTGCTGTGCCCACCAAAGAGAGCCACGTGGTGTTCTCTGGAGCTGGGGAGGAACAGGAAGCGATACGGCGTTCACTGCCGAACTCTGCAGCCTTCCGGTAGGTTAGACCCTCCAGGTAAGAGGGGCTCTCACAGTAACAGCAGCCTTCATTTGCAGGGTATGGCCCGGCGTGGTACCCGGGACACCACAGAGCTTCTGGTGTCAAAGTGACAAGCACAGCCAAAGACAAATCCTCTGAGAGGCTCCCTCCATGGAAGACTAACCTTGGCAAATCACATGACTGCCAGGCAGTGTGAAAAGGGAACAATGTGGCTCCGATACCCTTAAAACCCCCAGCAGTGTTTAGAAAAACAGCATCAAGACCACAACTTTGTCAAAGATGTTTGTTCGACCTCCAGTGGAAGAACTTATGTATTGCACTGGTTTATGAACATGCCTTGGAGTTTTTGTGGCTGGTCTGAGTTCAGAGGAGCCAGGTTCATCGAACTACCTCTAGGATTTTTAGAGGAGCTCTGGAATGTTTCAAGATGATTGGGCTGGAGCAGAGCAATGAAACAAAACTGGGACAGCACCAAAGTGTGTGTTTTCAGAAACCTACACCAAGTGTTGATTCATAGTGATCAGAACGAGCAGCCCAGCACCAGCGACCGGGAGCCTTCTCTGATGCAGAAAACTGCACATCCCAATGCAGACAGTACGAGAAGACCTTTATGAGAAGGTATTAGATTCCCTACCATGTGAAGTCTGCATTTTAAAGGGCACGGATCTTAAACCATGTGAGATTTCTCCAGCAATCGACACAAACTACGTAAGTATCCCTGGGTAAGGCACAGTCCTCCAAAATGGCATTACGACAGGAACACAATCTTCAGAGGTCACTGCTCTCTACAGCTATCACAAAGGTTAACAATTGTTTTGAGAGAAGTTCTTTCTCAGCATGAAAAAGGAAATTGCTATTTTAGATTAGTTTGTAAAACTTGACAAAATGCATGTACATTTGAAGTCGAAACTATTAAGTAAAGGTATAATGACTTCTATACTACATCATCTTACTCTGCCAAGGCTCTAAGAACATGATTATCTAGCAAGCTCATAATCCTTAATTGGGATATCATGCCTCAGCATCATCAGCATCTTAAAAACTGCTGCAACCTATACAAGTACTATACAGTTTTGTCACTGGAAGAAACACAGATAAGCACACTGAAGTACGTCTTCAACAAGACTTGAAAGGATTATTTTCAGAATAAAGCAACAAGTAACTTACCTAACAACTCTGGTTCTCATGGTGGTATTAGCAGGCCATTTGTTTTGAACAGATTTC
>Ga0065711_1045019_pt1 | contig 13742 bp, 11 predicted proteins | sample Hoacrofraction12_FD_59098 | JGI IMG/M metagenome (GOLD analysis project Ga0065711, IMG submission 59098) | Hoatzin crop microbial communities from Cojedes, Venezuela - Epithelial fraction 12 v2 (version 2) | ecosystem: Host-associated > Birds > Digestive system > Esophagus > Crop | place... | reverse complement strand
AGCCTGCTGTAGGTGACCCTGCTTCGGCGGGGGGGTTGGACTAGATGACCCACAGAGGTCCCTTCCAACCCCTACTATTCTGTGATTCTGTGATTCTGTGAAATGCTTAATTAGTGTGTGTGTACTTCGTGGCCATCTGGCTTGATCAGCTTGCATGCAAATACTTCGTGGTAGTGAGAAATGTGCCTTCTGAGCAGCTGGCCAGCCAGTCAGGAAACGTTTGCATTGGAGGTCTGCCACCTGGTAGGGACTTGTGCTTCTTCGCCTTAAATCCATCAGTGGCTTCTCTGGTGCCTGCGGCCCGGGGGCTGCATGCGTCCTCAGCAGGGCTTGGCCAGCAACTGTGTGGATTTCTGTGCTTGATCAGCTCTCGTATCTCCAGCCCGATTCTGTCTGGGAAGGCTGCTCTTACAGCGAGGTTTATATTCAAGCAGGAAACCTCGAAGGAATGGAAATAAATTTAATGCTTTGAAGATGCGCGGTACCTTCAGGGTTGTTAATATGCATAGCCAGATTAATGTGTGCAGGCAGAGGCCAAGGAAAGCAGCATACTGTGTAGGTACAATGTGTTTACAATGGCTTTGCAGCATTGTGCTGAAAAAAGCCTTCTGATTTCCTAGAAGTTTTACTGGGTTTATTTACTTTGTGCACAGGGTGTTGTTTGTTTTTTTTTTTTTTTTCCCTTAACGAGATAGTTGGTGGGGAAAGGGGAGGGAGCGGAAAGTACCAGATAGAGTACTAATAGTGTTGATTGTGTCTGAATACATGCAGGCCAATGGAGGAAGGAGAAAGGAGAGAGTGGGACTCCAAAAACAGTCACAGTGATGTGATACTTACTGAGGGAAATAATATGTGGGGGCACTGCTTGGCTGAATGTGGCTACAGAAGGAGCAGTGAGGATGGAGGAACTTCATACTTGGAGTCATCTCGTGTTAAGGGTGCCATGAAGGTGACTGCCTGCTTTACCAATCCATCAAAACCTGAAAGATCTTTATTTAAAATAGAGACCTCGAGTTCAGCACAGTCAGAGGGATCTCGTCCAGGAACAGAGCCACTTACTGGGTAGGAGACACTGACTTTCATGGTGTAATCTATTTTTTCTTCTCTCCTACCCCATTAAAAATGCAATTCCTTTTCTGTTACAGGACTTCTGTCCTGCGACTTGAGCGCCAGCTTTTGTGTAGAGCAGTGGTGCTGATGGGCTGTGCTGAACTTCTGTTGATCTCGCGGTCTGTCGTAGGGGATGTAAGACAGCAGCTTGCTTGACCGCTGCCTGCAGTCAGTCCTGTTGCTGTGGGGTTCAAAATTCTTGGTCAGCAAAGCCTGTATTTCTTCTGTAGTCTGTGCATGAGATTTCAAAGGATGTAATTACATGACATAGTGGATCATTGTGTTAGATAATTTTGAGCTTTATATTTTATACCACATTTATTGAGAAAAATATGTTAATTAACTTACATTTGGATTCAATAATTTATTCTAATTCTCGGAAGCTTATTTTTCTGTTTGCAGGCTAACTGATGTGTTTTTAAGAAGGATTTACTGCTTTTTTCCCATGTTAAAAAGAGTATACAGCTCTTTTTACAAAAAGAGATCCTAGCTTACTCTGAAGTTATTCACTTCATTGATAACATGACCCTCAGTTTTAGGTGGGAAAAGATATTTCAGAATTAGAGTGATGCCTTGAAGGACTTTTAAAGAAGATATAACTACGTAAAAGCAGTGAGAATTGTTTGGGCTTTTTTTACTTTTATAATCCTAAAGACATAAATCTATTGTATGTCATTCAAGTGATGTATCGATTTTCAGTTCTTTTTTGTAAGACAAAGACTGTCATAGAGAAGACGTGATTGAAACCTTTCAGGGCATAGATACTGGTGGTTAATAATGATGTTTCAGAGATGATATTTAATGATATTTTGTAGCAGTTTCTGTGGCTTAGAAAAGATTATTTTGTTAATTAGATTTAACAAATTGAATGAAAGAAGAGTCCATTTGTCTGGAGCACCAAATAGCCATGTTCACTTCTTTTGTCTGTCTTTCCTTCACTCTCCTTCTGTCTCCCGATCCCTAGAGGCATATCTTATTTTCATCTTGCTGTGTCTTTGTCCCATCACTGAATTCAAGCAGAGTGCTTTCCTTCCGTGTAGTGGGGATGTTCTACGTCATGGATCATGAAAAGGAATAAAATAATAACTTCCAGAGGCTTTGCTGCGCAAAGTAAACAGCGATTGGATTTGTGATGACCTATACTTATTAGCACAAGTATCTGCATTTATTTTATTTCTGAATAATGACAGTCATTTCCTATTTAGGGATAAGACACATACTGTCCTCACGAAACATGTGCACCAATATATCTGAGCTGATAATTCAGAGAAGTCCAGAAGCTTGAAATGGACTTTGGTGAGGCCCTATGAAACTGAGAGTCTCTTGTTTTCTGCTGTAGAAAGCTAATTCAGTTCTTGATGAAGTCTTCAGATACTCACTTTCCAAGAAGTTTTGTCTGTCATGAAAACATAGTACAGAAATTATTGTAGCCTTGTGCTTTTCCTCCTTTTTGTTTTGTGACTTCCAAAAATTTTTCAGAGCCTTTCAGAAATACTGCTTTTTCTAGATTGTTGTCAATTAGGCACTTTCTGCTGCATAATGCTTTACTTAATTTTGTGGATTTCTTCAAGTTGGACACAGGGCCAAAAGGACCAGTGGCCCACAAGATTCAAACTAATAATTTAAAGGCATGCAGAGGGGGAGAGAGTGTTTCTATTAGTCTAAAAAAAAAAAAAGAATTGACAACTTTAAGATGACAAATCATAGGAATTACTTTAAAATTAAATAGTACTGCATGGATATGCTGAACAACTGTTGCAGAATTTTGCTGAGGGGCATAGATATAGAAGCAGGGTGTTCTGCACTGAAACCAAAGTCACTCTATTCTAGAAATGAATCTCAAGTCCTTATATTGTAAAGCATTTTTTAGGGTTTGTGTTTTGGGGTGTGGTTTTTATGTGGGTTTGTTTGTTTGTTTTGTTTTTTGTTTTTTTTCAGCCTTCATATCATATGATTAACTTTCACAGTAAGAAGAAAGTAAATAAGTAAATTTCTAGTTCTTAGGGGAGTGGTGACTTGTTTTGGTTTTTAGAGAAATGGTTGACAGTGTGGCAGCTGAATCACAGAGGCAGATAAAAAAGAAGGCAAGTAGCATCCAGCATTTATAAGCCTCAGAACAGCAAATCCCCTTCTTTTACATGAATGCCGCCATTTCTAGGCCCAAACACGGGTGTATTCTATGTTTGAGAGCAGTACTGCTATCTTGTTCTTTTTCTCAAGCTTTTACACTGTTAAAACAGTCATTAAAAACTCTAGAAGCGGGACAAGGATGTCCGACAAGACAGTAGTTGCTACTCCATTTGTATTTGTTGTTTACAAGGATACTAGTCCAGCTCAAATTAAAATAATAAATAAGGATGATCTTTAAGTTTTTCTGTTTAGAATCTGCCCCTTGTCAGTCAGATTGAGGACAATGGTCCTCCAAATTTGGATGAATGTGTCAAATAACAGTAGCTTGGTACTTTGTAAGTAATTTAAGAAATGTAAATGTGTTTACCAGCAAATGAGCTAGCCACAAAACCTTTTCATGGTTTTGCCTTACGAGGATGTGTGCTCATAGGTATCTTTTAGAAGGCGATGGGTGTTTAATTTGGGGGATTGAAGAAGTCTCTGGTAACTGATTTTCTAAAAGTGCTATTGTTTTAGTGCCATTCTTCTAGTTTCTTGTGCAGTGTGAATTTTCTGGTTGTTTTCCAAAAATTGTAGCATTGTGTTTATACTGATTCTTTACTCGCTTTTAATTTTAGAAAGATGCGTGTCAATTTGAAGCTACTCAGAAGTTTCTTTTTTTCTTAAGCTCACAGAGCTCTTTTTTGCCTAAGCTGTAAAATACCCAGAGAAAGAGAAAAACGTACACTTCCAGCTCGTCTGGAGCTCTAATAGATGCAAGGAAGTGAGGGGGAAGGAATGCAGGCACAGACTAATAGGCTATTCCCCTCTCCTGATGAATACTTGATTAAATTATTTATCCTTGCTTTATGACTGGGAAGGAAGGAACATGGAAGGTTTTGAAGCTGAGTGTCATTCCGTGGTGCTGATTAAGTACAGTGGCTCTGCTGCTCTGGTCTGAAAAGGCTGCTTTCTTTGTGCCTGAAAAAGAAAATGGCGGTGAATTAAGTAAAAAAAGGAAATTACTTTTTTGAACCAAATGCTTCATTTTTTAATAGTGCTTTTAAAATAAATGTTTTCTGTGAATGTCTTGCAATTCTGTTTTAATTGTATTGTGGTTGTGCAACATAATCGCTGCTTTCTGCAGCAAGGTAGCACAGCGGGGCAAAGACTCGCTTGTTTCTAGGGAACTATGTACTACTGCATGAGTATTAAGAAATTTGTGTGCCTACATCAAGGGACAATACATTAGTCCGTGTACCAAATTACACTGGGGCAACAGAGAAATGTGGGGTTGAGTTTTGGCACTTCTCGTTCTGAATTCAACACCATTTATTTTCTTCTGCATACAAAAGTTATACATGTGTCTATGAGTTAAGCAATGGCGGCCAGCACAGGAAGCTTTAGCCAAGAATGCAATACTTGGATGTCGAGATGCGTGATGGCAAATGCTATGTTGCTGAACCTTCTGGAGGGTGTATTTGAAATCTTCACAATGAGTCTGTAAAAGCTGTTTTTAATACAAGTATTTAATTTTAAGAATATTTTTACATGAAAAAAGCATATTATGATGATATTCCTTTAAATTCTGTGTTTCAATCCACCCAAGAGCTTTTGTACATATGCAGTTTGCCTCTCAGCTTTGATATAGGGATTGGGTTGGAGACATGGGCTCTCAAGCCCTTCTCATTCCTTCAAATGTTGCAAAAAAAGCCCTGCACATCTACTCCAGATTTTGTAGTGAGACCCTTTTCATTCAATTGCATATTTGCCTTAGGGTGATTCCAGACCCTCACATAAAATGACAAAATTGTGTGAAGAATGAATCTGATCTGTTACTATGGAATGAGCTACCTGTCACCTTATCAGTAATGCTTTACCTGATATATCTTTTTATGTTCCTCTAAATTATGGATTTTCTTGAAGACATGTTGTGATATAGCCTTCTTTTTCAGTTGCAAATCTGATTTGGAAGAATTGGGGGAATGTCGGTCCACTGCATGCTTATGACTGCTTCTGATTACTGTTTCTGTACATATACTTTGAATCATCTGCCTGTAGGTTGTCCCTATTCATCTGGTGCTTTGTGCTGCAAAGTAAATAATTAACAGGTGTTATTTCCAGAGGTATTCCTCATGGCTCCAGATCTGATAATGAACACCAATAACTATCAGGGAAATCAATTTGGATGTTTCCTTTGCTGATCATGCTGTATTAATAAAAATGGGACTCTCTGAAGTGCTTTCATGTGTGTGAGGTGGGGCATGTAATGATCAAAAGGGGATTTACCTCTCTGTGCTGGGGAGAGGGACATCTTTCAGGTAGGCCCAGGCAGGGACATCTTTCACTGGGTCAGGTTGCTCAAAGCCCCCTCCAGCCTGACTTGTGGAACCGTGCCAAGTGCCCCGGTGGGCTTGTTCAGAAGGATTGTGAAGCGCTGGGGTCAAGGCAGGGGAAAGTGGTGAGTCCAAGCCAGCAGATGGTTCTGTGACTTCTGGATAGGTATTATTTGCAGCCATATTTCTATGTTTTGTTTTGTTATTTTTCTTCTACCAAGTGACACACCCTAATAATACAGTGTGAACTTGTGAGGTATTTTTTTTAATGTAGTCATGCAGCTGATACAAAGATTGCAAACACTTTGGATATTTCAAAATTTATCAAGAGTTAGGTCAATAAAATTATCAACTTTGTCTCCTTAGTCTCAGTCATTGAATTTTTGAGCATGTTTGGGAAAATGTGGATCTCTCCTGCTAGTATGAAGTGAAGAAAAAAAAGTTTCTTTTGAAATCTTACTATGTATCAATGACCAGAAGAGTGGATTACACCAGAACACTACGTTTATCTTTGTGTACAGCTTATCATGAAATAGCTCACAGAAGTTAATCGTTTTCTTGCTGATCTTCAAGAATCCTTTACACGTAATTGCTGAAAGTTGCTTCTCATTGTACATAGCAGTGACATCCTTTAAGTTGGACTCTGAATCAGCTAAATTGGTTGCAGAATGTATTTCCCTGGTTTGATTCTAATATTATCAATAGTAATGCTTCATTAGTAACAATCAATATTTCAATATTTTTTAACAATGCAATGTAACATAGTGTTTTACTGCTGCCTCTTACTCATGTATCAGCTGGCAGTCATTATCAGCCAGTGCAACCTTGATTTTGAAACTCTAAATTTAAATGTGGAGGGCAAATATTTTCAGTGGGAGGAAAATAATTATGAAATTAAATTAATGTTTCAGATTTGCATTTCCTTTTTCATTCAGCAAATTTTGTCTTCTTTTAGAGGATATCTGGTTTTGTTCATCATTTCACCTGCAGGTGAAAAGGTAGCATTAACTATGGTTTTATGGTTTAGAATAACTAGGGTTTTTGGTTTAGAATAACTTAATACAGTTAATTTTTTGTTTTCCATAATTTTTGTTTACCCAGTCTAGAACAGGAGTAGTTTTCAAAAGCAAGTCAATAAGTAACTGTAAACATGAGGTGTGTTTCCAGCTGTCCTTCAGAGTCCTCAATGGTGTGGTTTTGTTTGCTTTTGTGCAGGTTGAGAAGGTTTCTGTTTGTATGCTTGCCAACTAGATGTAGTCAGATAAATTTTAATGCAGACCTGTCACACAATACAGAGCCAAGTAAAATAGAAACCAAGAAGAAAAAGGGGTGAGGGAGCACAAATACTTCAGAAAATGTGAAGACTCTTGGATTCAAGCCTCAGAGAAAGCTACTGCCAAAGCTGCCTTGAAGTTCCATTGTTCTGGTTTACGATTGCATGAAAGTCTGAAAATGACTGATAAAGACTAAGTGAATCGACGTTGTTCACAGACAAGACTCAGTGGTCATAGGGAAAAATTTTCTTTTTAAAAGAAATACATCCCTGAACAAAACTGAGCAAAACAGGTGGAGTGTAACAAATGCAAGGCTTATGGGTTTGTGAGAGAGACCTGTGGTTATCATCCTGTTCTCATCATGACATTTTCTAACACTTCAAATTCAAGCAGCCTGTTTTCCAAGGTGTTTTCCACAGTCTTTTTTCCCCTGTGTCTTTTACTTGTGATGGAAGGCAATTCTGTAGCGAAATTGGTCTGACTGTTAGAAAATATAGGAAAACCAAAGGAAATGTTTCCTATCTCTTCACTTCAGCCACTGGTATAGTAGTGGAAATAGGTTGGTTAACATTTGGTTTAAAAACAGTGATGATGGCGGTACGTGTTCTTTTTTGTGATAAATTTGGCATGAGGAAAAAGGCCATCAATGCTTCCTCCCATTCCATTTTGTCCACTCTAACTGCTGTGCTGTTTGTAATCTATTACCATGCTCTGCATGTTTCAGTGTTGCTGTTTAGCTAATATGCGTGTATTTCCTGTATAGATTTTCTACTTCAGCCAGAGAAGTTTCTCTGAATCTCTTAACGCATTTTGATACGTCTGTACTCTCCTGGCACCTTTGCTTGCTGGGCATTCTTGTGGATATTCCACGGCTACAGTGTCGGAGAAGGCATAATCTTACATTATTGTTTTTATTTATAAGAAGTAGTGGGTTTTGGGAACTCACAGATATGCACACAAATGTAAGTGAATCTTTAATATTACTGTGCTGTATTAATTGAATTGGTCAGGACGGAATACGCAGATGACAGGATTTGTTCCCTTTTATTTACTATATTTTTGTTTGTAGATCATATTGTTTTTGACAGTAAAGCTGGAGTTGACTGTAACTGATTTTATTTTGAGAAGTATATCATCAATAATAGTAATCTAAGTCTAAGTTTAATCAACAGTTCTAGCTTGATATAAAATTTTACTAAAGTCAAAGGTTGTGTTCAAGCCTGTTCACAGGTTTTGATTCAAAATACTGATTTGAATTAAAACTAAAAAAATAACGTTACAATATATACAAATAGTTATTCCATGTATTCCATTTTGTCTTATATTTTAGGCTTTTAAAAAAGTTACTTGGGTTATAGACCTACTAATTCAGAGTTGGTAATTAGTTTCCAGACTTGGTCTGCTGCAAATTCATGCCTCTTGTATGTCAATTCATGTTCCTATAAATCTGTGAATATCTGTTTCCTTGTTCAACTATGTAAGTGGTTTCAGTTTCTATTTCAAAAATTATGTAGTTGGGTAATCGACTTATTACTAAATTATAACTGAGGCCAGGTTGCAGTTTCTGGGAAAAAAAGCTAGCTATCACTTTTCTGTTGGAATGAACTATCTAAATAGATCACAAAACGTCAGATAATGTTCTTTTGAGATGTTACCAAAATCCCAGAAACTTCAAAGCCTAGGTCATGTTAAGGCTTAAATGTGAATTTGAATGTTTTAACGGCAGCCAAAACACTTCTGTGTTTGTCTAATATTATTACTGTTTGGCAGTTTTCATATGAACTGCTTTACAAGCTTAGGAAATTAATAATACTTGTATTTCCTTATTTTGTAAGTACATCTACTCATGCGTGTTTATTCAGGAGGGCAGTTCATATAAACAGACTTTATACTACCTTAGTGGGTGAAGGGGAAAAAAAAAAAGGGTAACTGAGATTGCCAAATAAGAGAGATTTTCTTTCATTCCAGTCCTTTCTAAGACCCCCCCTTGTCAACATTCTGCAGGTTTTGGTGTCAATTGCTCTTCTGTTCCTGTAACTCAGTTACCTCCAGGCAAGACATCGGGAAAACCAGCATCTTTGATAGAGAGATGTCCAGCTCCTGTGTTCTGGCTTTGCTTAGAGGACGCAGCTATTCTTAGGGCACTCCTCTGGGAAGAAATGAATATGAAACTCTTGATTTATGGTAGTATTTTCTTGCTGCTTGTTTATTAAAAAATGTCATGAAAACCTGCATTTGTTCTGCAGCTTGCTGGTTGTTTTTTTTTTTAGTGCAGGTTCAGATATTTAGGAAGTAAAGCTTTCTGTCTGTGGATGGGATGCAGTATAAATAGTGGCATTAGTGTCACTCCAGAATGTCTCATTACTGTGGACAGAACTTTTAGCTGGAAGTAGGTTAGCAAGGCTTTGTCATGAGCATTAAGTTTCCCTTACGTGTCTGCTTTGGTCTTTATCTCCTGTGACATCCCATCATGGTGTCAAGTATTCCAACATGCTTTCTCTTTCCTTCTCGTGCTCTCATGTTCATTGGGAAGTAGATGAGGAACTATGCCAATGTGGTTGACAGCCTCACAATCTCTTGTAGCAACACAGCGCTGCATTTTAGGCTGTTGAACTGAAAGTAATAATTGGTATTGAACTCTCATCTCAATTTTACAGGCTTATTCTGCTTCTGTGGCTTTCTAATGGATGTCATGAGTAAACAGTTTTTTTCTGATACATATAAAAATTCAATAACATACTGGAGGTGCTAAATCCTTTTTGAACCTGACGGGTGAGCCTTTTCAAGAACATCCTGCCATACGTCTCTGCGATGATGTATGCTGATGCAGTTTTCCATTTTCAGGGTGTTTACACAAAGGCATAGAATGGATTTCGGAATTTTGCCTCCATATCTCTATGACCCGAGCCAGGTTTTACCGATCACCCCCAGCCTTTATCCATTTGCAGAACGGCAGCTGAGCCTCCCTAGGAAATTAGACAGGCACAAAAAGTAGACTCAGATTACTCTAATGAGCCCATTAAGGGAAGGATAGGGAGCCTGTCTGGCCAGAACGGGGAACTGAGAGAGGTCTGGCTGTACTTCTTGCTTTGCCTCTCTTGCATTCTGTAGCCAGTTTTCACCTGCTGTATATTTACTGGGGTGGTGGAGGGAGGTCCTGGCTTCCCCCCCCCGCCCTTCACTCCTGTATTCTTATTTGCAAAAAGAAAAAAATATCTTACTCTTTTCCAACATTTGAGGGAGAAAACGTGACACAATTGGTGTTTGCAGGCTATAAAGCTCATGACAAAGCACTAAAAAAGCACATTTGCTTTCTAAAATCTTTCAAATGATATGTCCGTTTAATTATGCTCTCTGACCATTTTACAGAACTCCTCATTTACTACATAGAAAATCAAAGTGCAACAAAATTATTTTTTAAAATAGCTGTTAGAAACACCTGATAAAAATCCCATCATGTTTAGTATGTCATAACAATGTTATCTATAGCAGCAAGTAAACTTAAATGTTGCTCCAGAATTTTAGAAATTTTCAGTTCATGGAAAAATGTATTTTGGATTATAGGTAGACATGTGCTTTGCTGCTGTGGCCTAACGGAAACAATAATGTTTTGAGCTTTCTGATAGATAAAAACCAGGGTCCATGTACATTTTAAGAATTTGAGAGCATTATTTTTTGCTCTTTCAAATCTAGTGAAACATAGGTTTGAGTTCTGTATTATGTAATTAATTTGTATGTTTTTAGTTTTTGTTACATTTTCTCTGCTTTTATTAAATTATTGTTATTATTCAACAGGATTTTCCTAATGTAAAAAAGTCTTCTGTTTTTTAAACTGTGATTTGGGGTAGCTTAAAGGACTCATTCTCTTTCAGTTCCTAATTCACATTTGTTGTTCAGGAGGGAAGCTTCCAGCTGCGGTTTTCTGGGAGCTGTGCTGGTTTGATATCATTTATTACTGTTGCTTTGCAGTGTTGACTTGTGTTAGTGATGGCCCAATAGTTGGGCAGGAAAACAGAAAGGAGAATTTGATAACAGGCAGTAAAAACTTGCAGCAAATATTCGAGAGCTCCACCTGGTAGAACACAAGCCAGAAAGCTGGAGGGGCAGATGGTACTGAGGGCTAATAGCTGGTGAAGGGAGCCTGGGCTTGCATGAGGAGCAGGTTGGTACTAGGGCACCTTTGGGAGGTGCTGGAGAGCACCAGTGGAGGGACATGGGGAGGAGACCTGGAACAGGCCCCGTAGACCTACTGAATTCTTAGTGTAGGGGATGTAAGGTAGGTAACCTTTGCCTCATTTTGAGCTGGAGTTTGGACTGTCTGACTTCCAAAGGTGCCTCTGAACACTTTTTTTTTCCTCTGATTTCTGTAATCTTATTTTACATAACTGATTACAAATACAATAGCAAAAATGTTACAGAAATTGACTTTCTTTTTCTCTAGCTGCAGTTGAAATAAACTAAATCTGCTGCTTCAGACATGGCACACGTGTTCCCTGTGTGCAAAAACCAAATCCAATGTTTTCTTCTAACTTTCATGAAATTGATCATAATTCACAATAATACTTTCTGCATTAATGAAAGTTTCATTGACATAAAGACAGTGTTGGTACAGTCAGTCAGAGGGATCCCAATACATTAACTTGAATCTGATAGAAGTAAGGCATTCGAGATAATTTCATTTTAAATCAATTTTACAGTAAAGTTATTGGCATGATAACAAAACTAGACCATGTGACAGTCTAAAGTCTAAAAAATTTATAGCGAGTGCTACACCTGCACAATTTGGAAGAAATCACTTGGAGATGTTTCTGTAGAGTCTGAGTATCATGTACAAACTTTGAGTAATTGACCTGGAGCGTTCTGATGTACATCACTCAACAGATGACTTTTTCATTCAATGCTTATAAGAGCTAAACTAATGAAAAATCCCATGTATGTGGATGTGTGCTGTTTCTTTGCTGTGCGCAGTGCTTATGTACTTTGTAATACTGTGTGAATGTAATTTATTTATTACTGTATTAATAAATCTTTAATACTAAATTATGGTGCCTGAACAAATTGTGGAGCAGTTCTGATTTGCTGCTGAGGCAGTCTCTCTGGCTAGTAAATGAATTTTGAGATGATATATTTTAATGGATCAGCAGTGGATTCACTGTGAAAATTCCAGCACCTAGCTATAAAAAGGCAAAAGAAACTCTTAATTTCTTTCCTTTTTCCAGTCCTAAATCTTGTAACTTGCAGTAAAAACAACTTTAAAGGGAGGATTATCTATTTATTTTTATGACAGGGAACAGAATCTGAAATTTTTATTGGGTTCTCTAATGTTTTTATCAAAAGCTTTGTACACGTTATTTCTGTAGTAAATGTTTTGTGTCTTTTATAGCTATGACTGATCCAGGAATTATTCTCCTTCCTAAAAACTGATTAATTTCACAAAATCCAGTAAGTTGCCTTCAAAAAAAACAGAGATTCATCTTGGTGTATCCTAGTAACTACTGACAGCAGTTCTGTCAGACATGGGAGCTCCCCCAGGCACCAGTGCAGAAGTTCCGCCATATGCCTTCAAGAATTCTTTCTCAAATAGCACCCTTAATGGAATAAGTAATTTATCTGAGGCATTTTTCTTTTATTCCAGCTCCTCCTGTGTAATGTCTTGTTATCTAATAATTGGTAAGAACGGCCAATCAGTAAATTCAGACTGTCATCCAGGGTCACGGGCAGAGCTCTGTAGATATTAGTATGATGATAATACATTGTTAACAATGTGAGGAACGTGTGTCTTTTATAAACAAAACCAAGAAAAGCCATATTGTTGTTTCAGTCAGCTCTGTGGACCCTAATAAATTTTTGATGATTAATGGAAAAATATATTTGATCATGAAAGGACACCACCATCAGCAGTACCCCGTATGAGAAGGAGAAAAAAAATGTTAATCAACAAAATAGGTTATTGAAAACTCATACTATGTGTGATGTAATGGTCTTGCCAGGCTTTAGTTAGACTAGTGTATCATATGGATTAATTTGAAATGCCATTTTGTTCAAGGAGCGAATGCAGATAGTTGAGGAAGGCTCACCTCCTTTCATTTGCTGCAACATGGTGTGCAGTATGACCTAACTCCTCCTCCTATATTTACTTAATGTTGAGTTCTTCTCTCTCAGGGGAGACTCGCTTAGAAGTTCAAGTCATTTAAAATTTCAGGTAGATCATATATTTGTTTAGGAAGTTAATGAATTCCTTGCTTACTTGCATTATATAGATAGGAAGTTCCAGCTGCTCAAGGCAAGAAATACTGTGTTTGTGTCTCTGAAGGAAAGCAGAACATGGATACTTTAAATCAGTGACCTGTTTCAGGAGAAATATCTTTAAGTGAGAAGTCATAAACCTCTTGTGTAATAATAATTATTTGGATGCAGTGGTCGTTAGATTTATTATTTTGGATACTGCTGCTTTTTGCTATGAGACCAGAAAACTCTTACCTGTGGAAATGTATAGAAATTTAAATATGCAAGAAGAAATGCATGTTCCTTTTGTCTAAGCTGTTTGAAGTAATCCAATTGCCAGTGTTTGTAAATACACTTCCCCAGAATTAAAGCGGTCAGTGAAGCGGAGGTATTTCAGAACTTCTCTGGTTTGTTTGACTGGCTGTCTTTGGTTGCAGTATAACACTGGCCTTCTCTGTGTGACTTTGTTAAAGGTGGCAATTTACTGTAAGGTTGACTAGAGATTTCTGATGCTCAGCTTTTTTCAGACAGTTTTTGGGAAGAGTCTCTGAGCTGTTCATTAATGTTTTCAATCTTAAACAGCGTGTTTTCAGTCCATAGCCTTTATTCACAACCCTCAGTTTTGGGAGATTTAACTGAAACTTTCTCCTAGAATGTAGCGGTGGCCATAGGACTGGTAGAGTGGCTG
>Ga0065711_1045018_pt1 | contig 13742 bp, 5 predicted proteins | sample Hoacrofraction12_FD_59098 | JGI IMG/M metagenome (GOLD analysis project Ga0065711, IMG submission 59098) | Hoatzin crop microbial communities from Cojedes, Venezuela - Epithelial fraction 12 v2 (version 2) | ecosystem: Host-associated > Birds > Digestive system > Esophagus > Crop | place... | reverse complement strand
TATGGTCATCCAGAAACTTTTGATAGCTACTGCTTCAACAGGAAATGTGCCTTTGGTATTTCTACTTTGCAGTTACCTGCGAATGATTTGTATCATCTCTTCAAGTTTGGTGCTACAGAGCTTGGTTTGTCTCTTCAACTCTAAAAAATATTTCTGGTTGTCACTAAAAAGCTTTTCAGTTGTTTCACAACCAAATAACATCACCTTTAAATCCACTACGTGCTCAATCTTTTTATAACCCAAGTATAATTTCACATATATATCTTCTTTGACTTTTATGGGATTTTGTTTTTTAATGTCTCTGGATTTGCCTTCCAAGGACAGCATGAGTTTGGGATGTTATGGTGGCTCAGCTCTACAGGTACTTCTCAGTCAAACAGCTACAGAAAATGGTATAAAGGTACGAATTATCTATGTGTACACACACACGCACATATATATGGCATATCCATACAAATGATACTGTTTCCTGAACTTTGATTAAGTTATAGGCTGATTTTTTCCATCTCTTGTATGGAAATTAATTTCCTTTATTGCTCTATGACATCTTTTTTGCTTCGTGAACCAAATAGCTTCAGAAGTATGATATCTCATAATACGTAGACTTTTTTATTCCTGTTTCAGTTAGGGAAAATATACAGGGTAACTAATGGTATCGGAAAACTCATCTCACAATAAGGATGTAGAGGTAAACAACTACATTTGCAGTATATAATCTCCTCTGTAAGATTTCTAATTATTGTTATGCTGGTGTAGTCAGGAAATCATGGTCTATAAAGCAAGCCTAATTTCCTGTGGCTTGCACCTGAACACGATAAAAGCTCTTGATCTCCTTTCCTTCTCCAGAGGCAAATCACAAAACTGTGACATTGCTGTTTAATCCTGCAGTGAGTATATACTTCCACCCATGTAATCCTGAAAGTGTTACCTTGATGAATGCTTGACCAGGGTCTCTCTGGACTTTCTGCTACTGCCTTAGTATTTCTTTGTAATAAAACGAAGATTTGCTACATTGATTTTTTTGTAATCTCAGTAATTGCATGCGTTTGGCAAAGGATACGGATTAGTTTAGGCAAAACTGTTTTTCCTTTTCTTCTTCAGACTTTTATGCCAGCTTGAGAGTATGCTTGTGTTAGACAGAAAGTTAATTACTACTTCTTCCTACAACAAAGAGAAGATTGTATTGATTAGATGTAGCTGTGAAAACATTTAAGAAAAAACAAAGCTCCAGGTTTGTCCTATGTAATGTGAGCTTTAGTACTTGTGACAGGTGCCAGATTTACAGCACTAGAGACTAAAATCCTCTCTACCCACGGCAGGTATGGTTTTTCCCCGCCTGTCACTCAGCCATGCGCCAGTGGGAGAAGCACCAGATGTGCGAAAGCACTTCATTGCTGTTTAATCCTTTGGTGCTGACTTAGTGGGATTGAATCAGGGACATCAACTTATTTCACACGGGCCAACTAATAACATTGACTTCCCAGCCTCAGCCCAACAAAGCTGTTAAGCACATACATAACTTTAAGACCTGCCATAGCCGCAACTCCATCAGTTCCAGCCCTTTAAGTGCTTATTCACTTCTGCCCTGGAGAGGATTTGAACTAGTGACTTTCAGCTAAAATGTTCCATATCCTTGTGTTAATCCTCTCCAGTCACTTCCTAACAAACTGCCTTTGGAGGCATATAAACCATACCTTGCACTGAATGCCTCAGCAGTACAATCATGTTTCACAGTGTCTGTCATCTTACATTATCCTGTATCAGAGGAATAACTTTTATTTTCTGATGTTTGTCAAACTTCACATCATGACTTCGAGTCTAAAACCCTCACCTACTCTGAACTATACTTCCTTAATCCCATGAAAACTCATGACTTACTCAAGTGGATTAGGACTGCGTAGTCATACCCAACCTAGAACAAATGCTAAATATTTTGCAATAAATTAAATATCTTCAGCAACATGTACAGTCTTATATACAAACTACTTTTCAGTTGAGCTGTTTGTGATAAAAGGAAAAAAAATAAGTGTGTATGTGTGTGTGTGTATATATATATATATATATATACACATACACAGAGCAGTAAACATGAAGGAGTGGAAACGCTGAAAACAGTGGTAAAGTGTTGCTCTGAAAGTATTGTGACCAGAGACCAGAATCATGTTAATATACAATTATAATTGTTCTGATGCTGTAAATTACTTGTGAACTAAATATATACATAAAGTAGCCGGTAGAGAGGTCTGATTCACACCTTTGCAAGCACTTTGCAGAAGTGAACATTCCTTTGCAACTGTGGGGAGTCTCTCCATCTGCATCCCATGTGCAGTGGATTCCTCCTGCGCTAGCACCTTTCCCTCCCCATCGCAGCAGGAGTCTGCGTTTCTGTGACACTGAGCCTTCTGACTGCAGCCACCACGGACGACTCACGGGTTTGTGCTGGGAGAGCACTGGGCACGGAGCGGTGGAGGTCTGCATCATGTTACACAAACACGGCTTCTCAGTGTGCCCTGTCTCAGGAGCACAGGAAGGAAAGGGAGCTACTGCCAGGTCTCATGACGGCTGCAGAAAAAGAAATCCTTCCTAGCTGAAGGCTGGAAAAGGCTTGCTGGGCTATCAGGTCCTGGTTCCTCATATTACAAATGACCTTATACATATATATTACATGTGTCTTTCCATTATTTGGTTAAATTTCATCTCAGCAGATCCTGCTACTGACAAAAATTCTTTTAGGGCTTCACCGCTCTACTGATTTTAAGCATATTTGAATTTTAACGTGCAGTTGCATGTGCTACTGGTTTTTTTACGTTGGCACTGTCTTTGGGCTGGAGCCAGTTCCCTACTGCATGAACCTGCTCACTGCTTCCCATTGCACATAGCTGTGAGACTTTCCCCCTACCACAGCATCTCTGTGCTCAAATTTTGGTTCTAGTTTATCTCTTAGAACTGATCATACCTGTGTGCAGTATTCCCGGTCGGAACTGACCGTATCTCCATTTGTTCGAGGGCACTAATTTTTCCTTATCCATACTAGAAACACTGTTCCTGTTAACACTGAACTTTTTTGCAACTGCATTACTTTGATAGTTAATAGTTATCCTGTGACTGGCTAATATAGCCACGTTTTTCTCTTCCTCAGTCATTTCTAACAAATGAGCTCTTAGCCTGTAGCACAGAGGCTTTTGTTATTAGTCCGTAAGTGCATGACCTTGCATTTTGTAGTATTGAATTTCAATTACTTCAGCCTACAACGTCATGCAGTTCTTCCTGTGTGCCTCTTCCCAGCCATCCTGTAGAGTCATATTCCCTCCCAACACTGTATCACTCAGAAATATCAACACCACACGGACTCTTTTTTATGAAGGGCATTAAAAAATGCACACGAAATCAGTGCCGAGAATCCATGCCTGGGAAGAGCAGTAGGAACCTCGTGGCAGCTAAATACTTTCCACCCATGCTTAGTTCTTATGGCAGCACTAAAACTTGGCTGGTCCCCTTTTATGCCCTTGTCCTATCTGTGATCTCTGTTCTGTCCATTTTAACCAAAAATTTCTGGTGCAACATAGTGTCACACAGTTCATTACAGTATCGCGAGGTTAACTGAGATCAAAACAAAATGTCTGTGCCACTTACATTTTTCTTAGGAGAAAGCTGCCTTTTCAAAGACAAGCTACATACATGAAATTAACAAATATATAGATCTAAATGTATGCATCTATCTATCTGTCTAGCATTCGACTATCTTCTATCTTTATGGTTATATAGAATATTTTTTTTTTGCTATTCCTCAATGGTCGTCTTCTTAAATGCTGCTTATCTGTTAGGTGACTAACAAGTCCTGTATCCACATCACTTTTTCCTCTTTCTTAATACAGTACCATTTGTACGGCACCACTTCTACTTTAGTTAGGTAATTTACTGAAAGGACTGGAATATTTTTGTGCTTGTACTCTCAGTACACCCAGTAGTCTTCCAGAATTACCCCTTTCCTTCAATGGGGCAGTCCTGTTTTCTGCAGGGGCAGGGACTGTTTTCTTACAAACCACGCATTTCACTTACTGGTGTCTTATGTGCCTATCACTTCACTGTTAGTCCCAGCTACAAAGAATCCTTAAGATAAATTCACGTAGATGTCCAGCAGACCAGGACACACTTCCTCCTGATACACAAACTGGAACAACCTCAACAGCGCAGAGTGGGAAGTTTGCTTCCAGAATACACTGTAGGCTGATGTCTGTATTTTGCTTGTGTAATTATAGGCAGGTTTATATGAGAGTTTCTAAGTGTCTGCACTTTTAGTGACAGATAAAGTGACAACTAGATGTCCAAGTCTCTTTGGGAATCTAAAATTACTTTATTTTTAAAACAGAATTGGCACCTAAAATATATTTGTTATAGCTATGGAAGCGCTATCTCTGCAGTCTCTTTCATGCGTGTGTGGATCTAACTCTTGCTGAAAAACTGTCTAAATGGTACACAACAAGGATAAATATCCGGTTCATCTTTCCCTACCCAGCCTTAACTCCATGGGCTGTGTTACGGCATCCTCTCCAGTTTGGTTTATGCCACAAATGAAGTAACGCTTAGTTTTCCTACTGATTTAGGATAGACCTGTGCCACAAGACTGCTGCCTGGAGCGCTGTTTCACGCACGTGCATACACTGCACGCTGCTTCAGACACAGACTCGGGAAAGCAGGCTGAAAAGGGTAACCTGAAAAGGTAAGCTTTGGGCAGGTGCACAGAGGTTATCTGTGCTGCCAGACTGGATGTACTTAAGAGGAATGAACAGGTGAAGGAGTATCCACATTTCAGGGAGTGTTTGGGAAAGAGTTCAACAGTTCAATAGAAACTTCTTTTTTTTTTTGTTTTTTTCTGAAAGCAGATATTATAAAGTAAGAAATTTATGATTTTTTTTTTGACATTTTAGTCACAGCAAAATGACACTTTAAGATGCGTAAGCATGTTTTCTTACTCTTTGTGCAAACCTGTCCTTGTCAAGCTTTCAATGGTTCACATCAAGCCCTTATAAAGTGAGAAGAGATGACACATAGGCTATGGCATATATTGTTACAGATCTATGGTCCCTGGTTTGCATTTTCTTTGTCTCTACCTAATTAGATCAACTGGCAGTTTTATGACAAGGAAAAGGTTATAAATGACTTATTTGAGCAGGAAATGCTTATTTTGCCTACTTTCACTGACGCTCGCCAACACGTTTGCCAACTTGCTTGTGATCTCCTAGCAGCAATCATCTTCTAAATATCACTGTGTCTGAACAGTACTTGAATGAACCCTTTAACCCAAGTCTAACTTTAAATGAATCTATGGACAATTCCTTCTCTCAGCCATGAGTGCACAGGCACCTAGTCATGGACCACTTTGCCATTTTCATTACTTTCTTTCCAAATACAGCTGCATTCTCATGGTGGCTGGGATCACACCTGAAGGAAATGCATGCGTGGAAGGTGTGCTTTGGGACCTAACCAGGTCCAATGCTGTGTGAGCAGCAGGCATGAGTATTTTCCAAGCATCCCTGCTGCACGTGAACTTTATTGTGGTGCAAAGCACATGCAAAGGTCCAGGAAGAAGGATGGCAGCTGGGTGCAGTGTACAGGGCAGAAGTCATGTGAAGAACCAAGCAGGCAGTGTTTAACTGAGGAAAGAAGACAGCTCATATTCAGCAAAGCTCTAAAAGAACTTGGAAAAAACCCCAACTGTCAGGCTTAATATAGCTACTGTTCGTATTTGCACTTTATGTCCCTTCCATGTTGTTTTAATGGGACTCCAAAGCATCTTTTGGGGGTTTAGGTTTTCTTTTTTTTTTTTTTCCCTTATTTTTCATTGAAATTAAAGTTGGCAAGCTAGGAGAAAAGACTTAAGAGTCAACTAAAGTCTTTTACAGTAGAATTTTAAAAAGACAGTAAAAAATAGAAAGAGGTTTGTTTATATTAAAGGGACTTCATTTATATTAACAAATCTTACTAAGGGACTCCCACAGAAATAAAGTATTTGTATCCAAGTGTGTCCTAAGAGATGAGAGGGAAAACCATGCCTGTTCATTTCAAACAACACATGATAAATAACATAGCAAAATAGCATGTCTGAAAATTATACACCGTTTCCTTTATCCCTACAAAAATTTAGTTCTGTTGCAAAGGAAACATAAAATTGCTGTAAATATTTTTTTAATATTCCAAATCTAAATTCAGGACTTTAAAATCAAATAATTAAACATATCCCTCTTCAACCACAAAAAAAGTGTATGCAGATTCAGACCTATCGAGTGAAAAATGTAATTCAGTGGTGTCAGAAGAGGTGTAAGAGACAAAACCTCTGAGTTCCATCCCTGATGAGGAATTGTCATATTTCTCTCAATTCAGTCAGGTTATTCAACCTTGGTCGGGCTTGGTGACTACAGAAATGCAGATTAGATAATGCATCTTTATAAGAATTTTCTAGGAATTATTTAATATTTTCAAAACTACTTGAAGGATGAGAATTGCTAAGTGTTGTGGTGCCCTATGACAGGAGGGGATCATGGTGAGTATTAGCATGTACTCCAGCTCTCAGACTGAAACAGTGACCAAGTTACTAATCTGGAGAGGGATTATTCTCGAAGAAACTTTGGACCTTTTTTCTTTTTTGAAGAAATATTGTGGTTAAAGTAATAATTTTGTGGGAAATTCAGTAAAAGAAATTTGTGTTCTTTGCTTCTTAATGAGTCCTTGGCCTAAAATACAATGGAGTAGACAAGGCCCAGCACTTATAAGCCACAAATATATCCCAAACTTGTATGTATCTCTGCATCTCACTAGGCTTCTAAGTTTCAAGGCCTGCTTTTGTTTTTCGGTTTGATCTGGATTTTCATATTTCCTCTATCTACTTTGATTTCCTCAGTCTCTTTTATTTCTTTCTTCACAGAGGTAATATTATACATACCCTCTGCTCCTGCAAACTGGCACGCTTCCTTTGAAGTCCGTGAAACTGTGCCAATTTACACCACTGCAGACTTGTTCAATATTGTGTTAGAACTACAAATGGGTCCCAGCTGCAAATCTTGCTTTGCATCCAAGCTCACCCCAAACTAGGGAGTGTTTGGATTCGTGGTTGTAGTTCAGACCCCTTTCTATGGGTGTGTTATAACAGAAAGAGAAAAATGTCTTTCTGAATAGAATGGAGGGCCAGCACCTGTCAGACAGGCTCATTTGTTATAGTTAATCTGCATGAACCTGGAGAGCAATTTTTTAGAAGTCTTTTGTATAGCAGGGCTGCCAAAGAAGGGAAGAGCTAGTCAAAAAGAATAAAATATATAAGAAGCTAAAATTTGTGTCCAGTCTAATGCAATCTCAAAATAAATCTCGATATTCTTGAATCATTGGCTTATTGAATGAGGTTATATGCTGCATATCACTGTCCAGTATAAGAGGCAAAGAAACAAAATACCTATTAAAGTCCAGCAGAGCAATGAAAAAAACATAAAAGCTCAGAGAAATTAGCATATATTTCATTCTGTCAAAGGAACACTGTTAAATCCCACATTGTCTTACCTTTTCCCCTCCTGCTAAGACAGAAATGAGCACTATTTTTTTCTATTTCATTTAGCAGATCTACAACTGATTTAAATAAATTCATAATATTTAATACACTCATGTTGAAACCTTACTCTGCTTCAGTTTTGACCTTGGGAGTTGATTAAACATATGTGGGATGTTGTTGCCAGTAAGGCAGAGAATTCCTGGAAAGCAACTTTGATTTGAGGGATGAACAGGGCAAAAGGGACCTCCTTAAAATGACAAAATGATTTTGAGGTGTTTCAAATATAAGTTTTCTTCTGACACTTAACTACTCTGCCATATTGATTAATACTGTGTATGTCTGTTATTTTCAAAGATCAGATGAAATATCATCAAAGATCAAACAAAAATTTGAGATCAGACCTTCAGAAGGGTTGCCCAGTTGACACGGCTGATAGGCCAAGGTCCTCTACTGATCAGGAAGAGAAGTATGGCAGATTTTGCCGTTATCTTCCCAATTAATTTCTGCCTTGATGAAAGATAACCCATAAGAGGGTTTGAGCAGTTCACGTCCACTCAGCTTGCCACTACTCTACCAAATGTGTTACTTCCAGTCATGAAGGAATATGTTTCCTAATACGGAGGACATGGAGTCAGAGCTCAGATTCCTAAATAAGTTACTGTTGTCTAACACATGCTAGTACTGTATCTTAAACCTTTTTTCTTTAAGTAACTTGACAGCAAATCTTCAGTCCCAAACTTCACAGTTAACCACCAGTTTCAGCTGACAGTACAGGCAGAAGTTTAGTGAGGAAGGAGGCTTAGGTGAGCTTTGAAGTGGCGCATTTACTGTTTGGCATATGACAGAGCTTTGGCCAAGCAGTCTTGCCTTCTTCTCATTCACATTACAGCTGCATTTACCCCTGTGGGAAGAAAGTGTTATGGCTGCATATCTGGATGGGGTCTGAAGCATTAACTTTTATATACTAGACTCCATAAGCGCATAGATGCCTTTACAGTACATGTATATCTTTCGTACTTTTACAACAGCACAGTGAAGCTAGTGAATATTCTGCAATCCTGAAAAAGATATATTCTGTATTCTGGCCCTCTTTTTGATAACATATGTGTACATATATATACATATATATATGTGTGTGTGTGTGTGAGTGCCATTTTTTACATCACTGTCATTAAAATGAAAATTTTATTAATAAATAAAACCAAGATTATTGTGACATGTTCTTTCTAAGCTCAAGAGCCCTCCAGTGATCGTTGCTTTCATGATACTGTTCTACTATAAAGAATAAGTACTATGATTTGTGTCAGATATGCTAGCGTTGTTAACTCTTCATGAGCTAGCAGAATAAATATGGAATCCTACGTGTCCAAAGCACACTGAAGAAATTTGACATGAAACAAATGCCTACATATTAATAGGCAAAACAACCTAATATACACTTAATGTTTCATAAGAAGATTGCAGTCAATATTTGCGTACATTTATCTTCCTAAACTGTAAGAAATACCGCTGCCTTAGTTATATTGACCTTTTTCTAAAATAAGTGCTCTTTCCATAACATATTGCAATGGCATTCCTGTCTCTTAATGCATTATTACTATACCATCACTCCTTCAATTGAAAGAAGGTAGTTTAAATATTTTACAGAATATTCCATTTTGACTAAAAGTAGAGCATACTAGGAGGGCAGTATTTGGTAAGATGTTAATACTTTTTTTCTCTGGTAATCATTCAAATCCCAAAGCCATTTCTTCTGCATTTTTTGTGTCACATGGGCCTTCCCTCCAAGAGAGCACAATATTCATGCCTCAGGTGGAGACTATGCTGGGCTCCTCTTCCACCAACAGAACGAATGGCTTGTACTGCCCACAGCCTAGGATTTAGTACCAAAGGCAACCCCCCAATATTTCTCCACATAAAACAGCCTTAAGTTTGCAGATTGCATTAAAGAAATATATACATGAAAGAATATTTTGCCAGAAGCTCAAAGACCCTGTTCCACAGGGACTAGATCTGAAACCTGAGATTTAATTGTCCCTTCCATTATTTATGCAGACTTACACAGCGTTGCCCATAGATGCAATTCCCAGAACATATAGAACCGGTGGCTGGGGATACCTGACACGACTAGATGTTTGGGCATGGCACTAAATCAATCTGCTGTGTCCTGATTATCTCTTAGGAGCATGTGCTGATCAGTTCTGTGGTATATCAGACTTGCTGGCGACTGTAGACCATATGCACAAGCAGTCCAGTGCAGCCCCACTGCACATAGGGTGTGGAAGTGATCTGCTCTTGTTTGCTCAGGAGCTCAGACAAGGCTGCCAGACCTGCAAAAACACTTAGAAAACATGAGGCAAAACCTGCAAGGTTGTATAAAATTGATAAATTTGTAATTTACTGCCCAAACAGACACAGTAGGGTAGTCTGAGTATAGGGATAAGATTTAACCTGATATTAGCCCAATAAATTTTGTTACCTGAACAATTTTTTTGATTATTCATCACAGTACAATTTGCACATTTTTTTCTTCATTTTAATATCTACATGTCTAGTTTCTTCCTCTAAGTGCTGAAATACATTTTATTTTCTGTCTGTGGAACATTTAGCGGTGACATAGACAGTTTTATTCACTTGAGGATAGATTCTCCAGTCTTTCTGACCTTTGAATCCTGAAATATCTATAGGTCCTGTCTCAAGATTGTGCACAGGAATAAGCCCCTACTCACCTGCGCCCTGAGTTGCATAGCTGTCAGTGTGCTGAAAGATGCAAGTCTGGTCCTGAAAATATGGCTGACACAAGAAAAATGTATTCACAAGGGGCCTGACGTGGCAAGGACCCAAGCAACTCTGGCATCTATCCAAAGAAGCACTTACACATACGCTTAGAGCTACAATTCAGCTGTAAGTATGTGAGCAGTAGTATTGCCTTTGATTGACACTGAATCAACAAGATGTGAGAGGTGATTAACAAATTTATCAAGTGAGGACAATATTTGGCCCAGGACTGGACTTCGGTTGCTCAGTTCCTGAAGAAGGAAAAAAAACCTGTTTGTAGGGGCTGCACAGAATTTCCTTGATGCAGAGATTTTTCAGGCAGACACGGTGGCAGCAGACACAAAAGTATTTTTTTCTGAATATTTGAACAAAACAGAAATGTGCTGAATAGATGTGTTAACACTAACAAATAAATCTAGGAGCTCTGTTCACTCACTCTCATGGAAGAAATCTTCATGAAGAAAACTGAATACGTTCTGCTTACTTGTGCAATACTGTTCTCCTACATTGATAAATTTGAAAGAATCTGGCCTTTTCTTAAGCAACACCCACTTAATAATGTGCACAGTTTTATAACTGGTAGATCAAAAGACCAAGACAGAAGACTTTTTCCAAAATTTTAAAAAAACACATCCTCCCAAGTCTTTATTCAGAGTCATAAGCAAGAAATGCCTCTACTAATTTAGGGTTGAAAAATGCTGAGCTTGTTGAAAAATGGACCCATTTATTTAGAAGCTGCATTTTCTGCTTTGGAGTACATGGTTAATGCATAATTTTGCTTACAGTTCTGGAAGCAGAAGAGTGTGTGAGAGTGGTAATAATCAGGAAGGAAGGTGTCAGAGAGGGAATTTATTTTGGAGAGGAGACATGGAGCAAAGCTACTTGGGACACATTAGCCCACAAGGCAGGTTTTCAAACGCAAAAGAGAAGTTAGTGTAGTCTAAGGACTTGTACCTACCTCTTCCTATTTTCTGGATTTCTGAGCCATCCTGTCCAATGGCAGAGATTTCTACCGGTTCTTGCCAGCAATTTGGAGTTCAGCTGTCATTAGAAGCAAGTGGAATATAATTTTTGAAAAGTTTTTGAAAACCTCTTCTTAAATTATGAATTTGCAATTTTATTTTAGATTCCTAATGTGGGGGGTGAAAAATTGTCATGGCATAGATGTATTTGAAAGCACTGCTTCTGCCCCAGATAGAAATGTATATCCCTCAAACTTCCAGATTCCATGGACTATCGATAGTTTCTACTATCATCAGCCTTTCTTTTTTTTCACCCGGTTTGGTGTTGTTAGCTTTTTAACTGATTATATTGAGCATTCATTCGAGGTTTTAAAGGAAATTTTTAGTCCATTGGGTAATCAGTTCCTTAGGTTCACATCCAAGCCACAAAATATGTATTTGTGTCAAATTTTGCCTTGCTATGAGAAGCTGTTGAAAAATCTGCTCGAAATGCAGTTGGCCAGGTTTGCAGCTAAATTACATACATTAAACCTCATCTTTTCATGAATAGTTTGGGTTCAGCATTTTCCTTGTCTTGAGCATCAACTTGAACTTTATAAACAGCTATTTGCAGAAGAAAATACATTTAATTCCACAACAGTTGACATAGATAGCGAGCATATTGTGGATACAGGTATCAATAACAACCTTCTGGTTTATTTTTTTTCTGCCCTAGTTTAACAGCACACTTTATTGTTAACCAGTTTCCTCCTTATCCCTTCTAGCTGCAGATTTATTAGCAGAAATGTGCTGTGCAAATGATGATTTATGATGGAATCATGTTGCCTGAGAAAATGTATCGATTTGGAATGAAGTTGCAGTCCTTACTACAAAGGCAGAACGAAAGAGGTGGGAGGGATCTGCCTCGAGTTAAGTTAAATTTCTCTGACTGACCTAACATGCGTTTTCTTTCTTTTGTAAGATATTACATAAAAGGTTACATTAGGCATCTTTTTGTATTCAGCTCGTGATCTGCATTCCTCAACATGCCACAATTGCTATGATTCGTCTTTGTTCAATTCTTTCATCAGTTCAAAGCAGTACGGCATTTACCTTAGTAACATTTAAAATGAACTAATCAATAGCTAGATGTTTGCTATTAAGAATGATGAAGAAAGGTTGAGTGGGAGGCAAACAAGGTTATCTACTTTTAATATATCACCTAATTCTTTTCTGTGTTGGAAGGAAGGCGTGCCTTCATTTATTTGATTCTCACACACATACATGCAATTTAATGTGAATGACCATGGGTGAACATTACAAATGCTGTTCATTTTTTACTGTTTTACACTTCTTTTTTAAGTGCAATGCCTTCTCTGAAGAAAATGCATTACTCTATTGTTGAAACTGAAGATTTCAAACAGACTTTAAAGATAGCCAGGCAGCTTTAGCATATAAAAGGGGGGAGGGGGAGTGTATGTTTACTGCTTAAGCCAAGGATTTGGAAAGTTATCCTATTGTTGAAAGTGTTATCTTGCTTTTGATACAGCATTTTTTAGACATCCATGAGTTTTTTATCTTTTAAGTTCTATTGCAGTTTCTGCGTAGAACACATTTTACTTGATGCTTCTATTGCAACACAAATTTCAAACAGTGATTTTGTTAAATTTTCTGAGATCCCAGAAAGCCTGTGTTTTTTGAGAAATATTTTGGGCCAGCTTACTCTATTCCTTATTTCATGAAAGAATCCCTCTGCTACTACTTCTTCCTTTTTTACTGAGCAATTCCTTTGGTACAAAACCAGCAGCACTATGCCTAAGTTTGCAACAGCATCAAAACTAGAATACTGTCAATAGCCATGGCTCTGGGTTTCGTCAGAGCTCTTTAAGAAGGACCATCTCCTGAGCTCCATAAAGCTTCTTTTCCATCCACAAAACCACATCCTTTGACTGCCTCCAGCTTGCCCAGAAACCACGATCCCTGCCCTCAGGCTCTCTTCTGTTTGTGAACCTCCACAGCTTCCAGAGGCTCCGCCAGCTCCTTAGATGCCAAAATGAAGTCTGAGCATCTCTGAAATGACAGGCTGCATGCAACAGCAATAACATCCTGAAACAGCATCTGGGGAGCAAATTAACAGACGGGTGCCCTCAAATTACAAAGCATTAAGGAAACATGCAGTATACACATGATGGGAGCTGCAAATGAAGGAGGAAATTTGGTGCTAATAACACCCTGCTATCCACCCCAGCCTGATCCAGTATTCATTGGTTTGTGTTATCTTTAATAGAAGCTGAATCAAGATCAAAGAGGAAGAAAATAACCCAGTATACAATGTGGGAGAATGACACAACAGCAGCACTTGAAACAATAAAGGGAGTTCATTTTCTTCTTACTGTTGATACTACCCTAATGTGGGGTTTTTTTTACATGAAACCAAGCCCGATATGTACCTTGAATACAATGCCACTTTCTTCCCCTTTGTCAAC
>Ga0065711_1045015_pt1 | contig 13742 bp, 7 predicted proteins | sample Hoacrofraction12_FD_59098 | JGI IMG/M metagenome (GOLD analysis project Ga0065711, IMG submission 59098) | Hoatzin crop microbial communities from Cojedes, Venezuela - Epithelial fraction 12 v2 (version 2) | ecosystem: Host-associated > Birds > Digestive system > Esophagus > Crop | place... | reverse complement strand
TTTTTTTTTTTTTTTTTTTTTTTTTTTTTTTTTACTAACAGGCCAGGTAGACCGAGCCCTTTGCCTCTGATCTTTGAAGGGACAGCAGAATAAACTTGGTAAAGTCATAGTATATGAGCCTACAAACCTAAGATGCAGGATCCTCCAGCAGAGCAATCTGGGCACTGATAAAGGAGTGTGAGTCAGATACAGGTGGAACATATCTTTCTGTCTCTGCTGACCCTCAAAGAAGCTCCTGCTCAAAGAATTTCAGTCAGATGTCTGCATTTAGCTGGGTCAATATAGGCAGCGAGGGCCTAGTGCTGAATTAGTTTTAAAAAAAAAACAGACAAAAAAAACCAAAGTCAGTGTGGTGTTCAGTGAATCAGCTTTTGCTGGGAGAAGATATTCCCAATGAGTGAGATTACCTGTTTTTTGCTTTTTTTAAACCAGTTTCAGTGGCATGAGTGGAGCCAGAGCGGTGCACAAGTCTGGGCAGAATTCTCTATCAGTTGTGAATTTCACTCAAGGTAAGTCAGTCGCCTGCTTTGAGATCCTTACGTGACCAGTGCCGTGCTTTGTGCCCTGTGCTAATGGTGTAAAACCTGCAGTGCTGGGGAGAGGGAGCAATGCTTTTTTATGCCTTTTCTATTCTGATGGGCCCAGTAGGCCTGAGATACTGGGGCCACTAACCGAATGAAGCACAGCGCCTGGGGCAGGCTCTGGCTAGTGGAAGCTGCTGGGGCCGTTTCTAATGCGATGTATGGTGGGTGCACAGCTCCTGCCCTACACACCTCCCTCTGAGTTGGAGCTTGCTGGAAGTGGGCTCCTAGGAGTGCCTTAAAAATAAGGGAATGGCATGCATGGAAAGGCAGGATGTGAGGGGGATGCCCAAGGCTCTCCTGCCCCTTATGCTATGTGCCAGAGGAGTTGTCTTTGCCTGTTGTCTCTTGCTTTGTTCTGTGTCTATGGTTTTTTATAATGGGTTTAGTGAACATGTTTTCCTCAGAATTTTTTCCTGTCGATATGGCAATGAAGTAGAGATATGGATAAAACACAGACGTTCCTTCCACAGCACTATTTCTGTGCACAGGAGAATTCAAGGCAATAGCAAAGTGTCACAAAACCCACTACGTACTGGTGCTGTGTTATAATATCAGCGAGCAGCAATTTCTGGTTGTGTTTGGTTGGCTGAGGAGCCAGGAGTTAGCAACAAGTGGTAAAAGCCAATCAAAGTCTAAGTGTTTAAAAAAGAAAAAACTAAGAGCATTTATATGTGATCAGCTGGGATTTTTTTTTTGCCTAAAAAAAATAATCAATTTACATTTAATAAGTCTGTTTCCTCTCCCAGTTTCTCAAAAAGCTCTTAATTTTTAACAAATTTTGTGGTGTACATGTATAGGTAAAAAATGAAAACATAAGGTTCGAGGATGGAGTTTATACATTCAAGCTGTAACACCCTTGGGTTTCTGGTAAACGGTGATGTAAATATCTCATGAACAGAAGTTCATGAGAAGAACTTTCAGAAGTAGGCATGGTGGTCTTGGGTTGACGATTGGACTGAATGATCTTAGAGGTCTTTTCCAACCTTAATGATTCTATTCTATGATTCTATGAAGTAGCTGAAGCTCTCCAGCTCCATGCAGAGCTCCATGTGAACAGGGTGGATCAATGTGTGACAAGTTGAAGAAATGGGCCTTTTGGCTTTAGCCTGACTTCCCACGATTGGTGAGTGAATGCTGCTTGAAGAATCTCTTCCCCCTCTTGGAAGTCAGCATTTCAGCGTTTCATTTTCATCAGGAAGTTACCATTTCAAATGAAAATGTGTTTCTGTTAACACTGAGTAATTTTAAATTGAAAAAAGTACCGTGGCTGTTGTTGCTGAAAGCAAAAATTACAGCTAGACCAGAAGTAAATAGTCACGTACCCTAAAGGCTATGTGCTGCGGCTCAGTAAGCTCCCACAAAACCCAGCTTTTCTCATACACAGCTTTTTCTTCCCTGACTTCTTCCTGAAAGCTTGGGTAGTAGGAGACAATGCAGCACATCTCAAAGTTTGTCAGACCCAGTTACTCAGAAGAGAGCAAGACAGGCTTCAGAAAAAAGGCCAAAAGCTCTTTGGTTTCCTCAAACAGGTTTCCCATTACAGCAAGCATTCTCACACCACCTCCTCCTTCAAATTCCCTCTGCACCGGAGGGAACCTAACAAAGCATTGAAATTAATTGCCTTCCTCCTGGATGAAGGGTCAGGGTGCTGATCTAGAGAGACTTATCCACAAAGACTGCTTGTTACTCTGGACAACAGCACAGAATCCCCTGATCGCTGCTGGTAGTGTTGCATTCCTGGGGACCTCTGTGGTCTGTAACTAAGTCATGGCAGGTGAGGGGAAAGGGAAGATGCCTTGTGATTTTGTGGTGAATCTGAGCAGTGGTGAACACAGCCTGTCAGGTCCTATGGAGAGATGGCACTGCAAGTAAGGACATGTCACAGGTAAAGTGTCAGCCGGCTGACCGGACCGCATGGTGGCTGCTTGCTTAACCCAGGCTGCCATCAGAGCCTCAGAGGTGAGGGGTGCTGGGTTTTTTAAGGCTTTAGGACAGACTTCTTTTGTCTCAGATAAGAGAGGTTAAGTGAGACCCAGATGACCTAAGCATGCCTCACAGTTTCTGTTGTGTAGGTGAATGTTTCCAATAGGAACAGCCCTGTGTACTGTTGTTTCTCTTCATATGTAGCTAGAAGAGCAGATAGCTGTCTTCATAGACACTGCCACAGTCTCCCAGCCACAGGTCACTGCTGCAAAGCACTGAATGTGGGACCGTACACTGGAATCCCTCTGACACTGATGCCAGCACAAAATAAGAGCTGCTTGTTAAGCAGTGCGTCATGGAGAGAACATGTGGCAACAGTTTCTCAGAACTCATGTTGGCTTAAGTGGTATCAAAGAGGAATTCGGCCTGTGGTTGCAACCTGTGCCAGGGGTTCCCAGATTTGCGTTGCTCTAATGTACAGGCAGCAGCAATAGCAACCATAGGTATTAGCAACAGCCATCATTATCGGTACTGGAGTCAAGGGCAGATCATGAGACAGTGGCTGCTGGAAATGTGCTGTTTTACGCGTATAGGAAGGTGTGCCTCTAGTTTCCTGTTTGCGCCCTCCTGTCATATACTTTTCTAATCCTTAAACTACCATATTCCTTCCCAGAGGGACCCATCCTCCCTGTCCTCAGTCACAACCCGCACTGCACCCTTTCATTTGCCAAACCCTGTCTCTGTTGGCTTGGACTGCTCAGGGAGATGTTTGCCCTGGGACCTGGGTAGGTCCTCCTTCAGTGGTCCCAGTGCCACAGCTTAGGAACCACTGGCATACGTCTTCGTAAACATATTGAGATGATGTCTTTACCTCTTCACTTTGGGAGAGTACTTCTTCCCTGCAACAGGTGGATCCAGCTGAGAGATATTTCTCTGTGGGTTTTACAGAGCCCTTGAGATAAGATTAACTTAGGAGGCCAGTCCATTGCTGAGAGACACTAAGCACCGAGTGCCAGGAATGGATCCCTTGTAAACTGCATTGCATTAATAATGAATTAAATTGATTGCCGATGTATCAAAACAAGGCAGGTTTGGGTGAAATATAATTTGTAATTGGAAAAGACAGTGGTGGGTGAGAAAATCTTCAAAATAAATCAAGCCACATTACCCTTTCCTGATTTTCTAGGGCTGTTTTGTTCTTTAACAGCTTTATTGGGTCTATACAGGTGAGCTAACTCCAGCACAGAATTGAAATAAAAGCAGCAGATAGGCACTAATGCTTTAATGCAAAGGTCATAACAGCTTTTTGGGTTTGCTTGTGTTGAACCAATTTACAGAAGATTGCAGTGAAGGCAACTTAAATATGTTCATAAAATACAGACAAGCAATTATATTTAGTAAAGCATGGAAGAATTACAGAAAATAAGGCAGGGAAGTCCATCTCTCTTGTCCCAGGGCAAGACCAGATCTTTCCAGATAATCTCTGTCAGATCTCTGACCTCTTATCAGCCTCTGTTGCATAGGTGAAAAGTCTCAAGGACGGTGTTTGGGTGAAGAACCCTGCATTGCAAAGCAGGCTCCTCAGAAGAACAACTGCAGCTTCAAAATAGCACAGGATGAACATCTCGGGTGTTTTGAGGTAAAGTAAACCTCATTTACTCTTCATAAAGCTACTCATGAGGTGCTATGCTTGCTAGATTCTTGCTTCCAAAGGTAGACTAGTGCAATATTCTTCCCCGTTTTCTTTTTTTGTCCCTTTAAGGTTACCTTTGATAATGTATAGAATGAAACCAGATGTTCTAATAATTTGTGAGGCTAAATAACATCCCAAAAGATGATTTGAAGATTTGAACTGAAGCGCTGGCAGGAAGCTAATGGAGAATGACTGCGGAGCATACGTACCGTAGGATGTAGTTTGCATGTGGGTGAATGCGTGCAGCATCCACAGAACGTACCTGGGTGAACAGTGTGCAGAAAGAACTGGAAGCTTTATCTTTTGTTGTACTTAGTACTGTACTTAATGCAGGGAATTAAAATCCCACAGGAAAGTCTTATCTCTTGGCATCCATGGTTTTGACATTTTACAGTGCCACTACAGTGTTGCCAAATGTGGGTTTATTTCTCCATGTATTTCTTTAGTAAAAAACTATTGAAAACCAGATATATCAGGATGGTTGCAGATTTACTCAGTTTAGAACAGTTCTTTGTTTATATAGTACAGGATGGAGCTGAAGAGGTTTTAAAAGAAATGTGATTATGTAGTGTATTAATCTGAGAATTCTTTAGAGACTTTGTGCTGTTTCTGTAACTCAAATATATCTAGCATTGAAAAGATAAACTTTCAATTTAATTTGATGCTTTATTATTGTGTGGGTTGCCCGTGAGTGTAGTGTACCATTTGGAAACCACTTAAGGAAGCTAGAAGGTCATCAGGGAGCCCTTGGCTATTCTCCCTGTTGGTAGGCTGCTCTCCACATCCAAGAGTAAACACCAGTTTGGCTTTCAAGAATTGTGGTTAAACAGTTGTCCTGGTTTGTAGCAATACTTTACGAATGGGAAAAGCCCATTTGCAAAAGCAGCAGTTTGTTCCAGCATTTGGTTTATTCGTGTATGTCTTCTCTTTTGCATCCTAACTAATTAGAGAACCAGTGTGTCAGAACTCTTATGGACAAAGACCTGAGCAACCTGGTCTAACTTGGACATTATCCCTGCCTTGAGCTGACTTGAGGGACTAAATGAAACCCAGAGATCCCTTCCAACCTCAATTATGTTATGACAGACGCACTGAATTGCTCTGGTGCTGGTTGTAGCACTCCTTAGTGGCTGGTCGCGTAGTGAGAAGGCCAAGAGCCTTTGTTTAGCCGCTGACAACTGTCTTTAAGTCTGAATCTCTCCAAGGCAGTTTTCAGCAAATGGGTGTATTCTATGATATTTGCTGTATTCGTCAGGATCTGTCTTCAGGAATTCTTGTGCAAAAACCGACAAGATAGGAGAGAGAGAGGGCTGGGGAAAGCAGAAGAGTCGAAGTCCCAGCGCAAGACAAGCCTTCAAAAGAACCTCTTCCTTAATTCTCCGTAATGGATTTTTGTTTGCTCGTTGGTTTTTTACTTCCATTTGAAGTCCTGGGTGCTGTCAGATGTGGGTAAGGATTTGGCTGGATCATAGAACTGATCCTGTTTGGCAATTTTGGGGTGCAATTTTTAAACTACTCTGATTTTTGTGGTCAGTTCTGAACGCACCAAGTACTAGGACTTCTTTAAGATCAAACCTCTAATTTGTCCAGTGAGATTCCAAACTCAGGTTTTTTTCTACCTCTTTCTACTGTTCTTCGAGACCAGAAAATGCAGTTCTTCGAAGAAGAACTTTGAAGAATCACTTCATGCTCTGACCTAGGAATATTAGCAAGAGGTATAGGCAGGTATCTGTTTGGGTTGAGGCTGGGAGTGTTCCCACGGGGAGATTTAGTGAAAACCCCAGTTTCCTGGGCAGAAGGGTTGATGGGCCTGACTTCAGCCTGCCAGAGGTAGCTTGTGAAGGTGGGGCTGGCCACTCAGAAGGGGCTCGTCTTTGGCTTTGCACAGGATAGTTCAGTGAAGGTGCCAGGAGGGAGCAGTCTGACCACAAACATAATTGAATGCTGAAAGCAACAGTTTCTTGTTGGGTGGCATGAGATATCTGTGGTCCTAGACGTTAAAAGCTTTTCAGTAAATGCAGTTATTCATCTGACCCTTTTCCGTTTTGATTTTTCTCCTCTGGGTTCCACCTAGGAGGATTCTGCCCCAAAAGAGAGAGACTATAAAATATTTCTACCCCTTTCACCGATGATCTCTTCCCTTGCCTTTCCTTTTGTCTGTGCTAGAGTCCCCCAGGAGCAGTGGAGTCTCCATCCCCAGCTGCCAGTCCGCATCATGATCAGCACTGTGCAGAATTCAGGCTCTTCTTTTGTCCCTCTGCTGTTTTCCAGCCATGATATTTTTCTTTCCTTTGTTTCACCCCCATTTTGGGAGCAGGATTTTAAAGTCTAACTCTAAGCCCAGCACCCAGCCAAAGAAGCAGGAGGATACTCTGCACACCAAGGAGAGCAGAGATGTCGCGGTTTGGTGGGGGGGGGACGGTGCGTGTTAGTCCCTACTGTCACATTGACTCGGTGGCTGTTGGGCAACTGGAGTCCAGGAATCTGTATCCAGAGAAGATAAGTGCACCATGGTTATGCAAATCATCAGGTGCAGCCTCTCAGAGTGAAAGGGTTTGTGTGCTGCATGGCCTTCAAGAAATCAAGGAATAGTGTTTTAACAGACCCAGCACATCTGGGAGCAAAGGCTTTCAGAGCTGGGTTGGAAGTTGGTAGTATCTGCATGGCTGTGACCTCGTTAAAGATAAATCTAAATAAAAAGAAGGCTTTCCCAATTAATACTGTAGCATATAATTTACCTAAAGTTATAAGACTTTTTGAGTTAAACTTACGGAGTGTTTTATAGGAAAAAATAAAGAATTAGGTATTCTTTAAGAACAGTGCATTATATGGCAAAGAACTGTGATTCTGCCCTCAGGAAGGAGGCATCTTCGTAAAAGCTGATCATTGTTCAGCGGTGAAGACAGTACTAGGAACAAAAAAGTAAAAGTAATGTGGAAGGGGAAGGAGAGTGGGGTGCAGTTAATATAAATTAGAAATGAAATGCTGAAAACTGGAAGTGAAAAGGAAAATGTTAAATTGTCCTTGGCTGCTATCTTCAAGGATGATAAAGAATTCAAACATTCTGCTGGAAACGGAAGAAGAATTGTGTAAGGCCTCTTTGAAATGGAAATGGTGCAATTGTTAATGATGATGAAAATAAGTAGAAGCATTTAGTAAGTACTTCTGATGTGTGTTTGGATGACAGCAGAATAATATGCTAGAATCACAGGAGGATAATGAATTAATTTCTAAATTATTAGGCCTCGAGAAAAAAGTATTATAAAATACTGACTAGTAATAAGCATTTTTGAAAGTACATGTGCAGATAACTTGCAGGGAAGAGCCCCAGTGGAGGTGCTAAGAAGATGGCGATTTGCAAATGGCAGTTTTTAATACTGGGGAAATCTAGGACACGGCATTTTTGGCTGGGGTTTCAATATGCCAAAAGGGAAAGTGGGTTAGTCAAAGTAAAGGCATCATGTGGGGAGGTCAGAGTGAAGGACTTCTTCCCTGGCTCCTTCTTTCTCTGTGGGCTTGGGGACGAGCCCTGAGGGAGATGACCCCTGTGCATACCTGCTGGATGTAAGGCCTCTCATGACTCTTACAGGACAGAATGACACTTCGGCTTCTTTAGGAATAGGTTCTTCAGAGCTGTTGAATCAAAAAAAAAAAAGGCTATGGGTCAAAAAAGGCCAGACAGTGCTGCTGGTTTGAGAGGGAGCAATATCAATTTTGGATTAACTGTCAGTGGGAGGTGGTAGCATGCTGATTATCCTTGGATATTCTGTCCACCAGTGAGTTAAGCTCCTGCTTACTTAAGAATTAATTTCCTTTGGAAATGTTCTGAATGGGGATGCAGACGCTGAAACAGTAATTCCTCTTTTGATGGGCTAGGAAGGGAGCATGGAGTCTGCACAGCTTCGAGCCTCCCTGCTAAAGAAAAGGTATGCTCGTGGTTGAGCTTTGAGCGTGCCATGCCACTGTCCAGCTGCAGGGCTCGGATGCTCTGCAGAGAGCATGCCTGTGAGCTGAGGGAATTTCCTTACCTTTGCACTTGCTCCAGAAAAGAAGGATTTATAAGATTAACCGTAGGAAAGTCTTTCTGTGTGCTGGCTGTGTCTCCATGGCGGCACTAATGGGGGCTTGCCCACTGTGGGCTCAAGGCCTAGTTGAGATGCGAAAGCCCAGACTGCTCCTGAGTAACAAATTGGAGCATAGAAGTGTGAGTTATTGCCCAAGGAAGCTCTTCAAAGACACAGGGAAGACATGCCCGAGTGCCACTTACCAGCCAGTGCCTTTGAGCTCCTCTTGGCAAAAGCATGCAGCCGTAGGGAAAAGCCTGTTCACAGGAACAGCATGCCTTTGGGGAGAAAAAGAGGGCAAGGCCAAGGGTGAAGCATTGAACTAGTTCACATGCTGATTCTGCTTTGAATTGTGTAAGAAAAGGTATTTATTGTCGACAGGCTTTCACAGTCCCCCACCTCCCCATCAGCTTTGCCTCACAGCTTCGAGTTTACTCTCCATTACGGCGCTGCTGTCCTCAGCTGGAATGGGTTCATCCCAACGCCAGAGGTGGTGATTCCACTTCCATTTCCTGAAGGTTGCTTTGAGACAAAGGTGATTTGGCTTTTCTTAAAACACTGGAGTGTGTTTCCCTGAATTGCATTTGACATGTATTTTTCAAATGTACTTCTGTCTCCAGTGAATGTTTCGTAATTTAAAAGTAAATGATTGCTTGTCAGTTTTATTCTAGGAAATGCCAGTATCTGTGAATATCAGAGAGGCTTTTGTGTTCTTAGGTTAACTTGGAGGTTAGGGCAGTCAGCTGCTGCACTCGCACTTTGCAGTTGTACCTGATATTATTCTTCACCATTGATTACGAAGAAGATTCTCAGCCTGATCTTTTGTTCCTGCTATCAGGCTGGTATCTTCAATGATGATGTGAAAGCAATATTAATTATTAGATGAATGGAAGGAATGGAACTCAAAATGGAATTACAAATGGAATTATTAATATTTATGGAAGCTTAATTATGCTATAATGTTTTGTAGACCTGCATTGAAAAAGATCTGCATCATACAAGGAACGCTTTCCCTGATGCGGCTTTACATAATCAGTTCTCAGTATCTGGAGCTTTGAGTGAGTGATTTTTAGATTCAGCTTTAGAGCCCAGCGCTGCTTTTCTACTGCAGGGTGACGGCAGGGAGGGGAGCTAGCTGGGCCCGCCTTCTCATCTGGCTTGCCTCAGGGTGAATCAAAGGCACAATGGCTGATTTAAATTTATGCTGCTGTTGTCTGGTTCCCAAATCCTCTTCCTTTGCTTACTTTCTGACTTTCACTGCTCTCTCCTCACCTTCTGCCTCCCACAGTAGCTGGGGGTGGGAATGCAGTATATGAAACCAGTGCGGGGGTACTCTTAATCTTTTTCCCTCATCTGTCTTGATCCTGTAGAGATCCCATGTTACACAGGAAAATTTTTCATGGGAAGTAAATTCAATCCTAACACTTCTTTGGCAAAAGCTGTTTGGAGGACGTTGCTAGGGGCATACTCTGCACGTGGCAAGCTGTTCCATCTGTTTGCAGAACAGTTGCAGACGGTGCGAGCAGAAGAGATGGGGAGGTACAACTGACCTCTTCAAGGGTATTGCCATACCTACAAAATGCGTCTCCGAAATATATTTTAAAAGACCTTCCTCTGACTTGGCTCTGCATCAATGTCTTTGCATGTCCTAACTGGCGCTGTGAGGCTCGTGGTACTGTAGAAATACATAAAAATAAAGCTCCCTCAAATTCACTGTCAGCTGCAAGCTTTGACGGTTTCTGAAGCATTTCAGCACTTCTTAAATGTCTGACTATGTTTCTGCTTACAGAATATTTTCTTTGTCTTATCCTTCTGGCAGTTGTTAGGTTAGAATGTGAAAAGGAGATTTTCCTAATAGTAATTTGAAAACCGGGGGCAGAAAAAAGAGTTTTTAAATTTAGTTTTCATGTTCAGCCCGCTAGAAGATTAAGGAGGACAGAAAATGGAGTCTTATAGTTCATCTTGTAAGACCTATTAATAGTGAATAGGAATGAGCGCAGTGCTGCGGGCTCCTGCCTTTCCTCGTTTTGTTCTGAAGTGCTGCTGCAGTATAATTGCTGCCTGTTTATGCATTTTGCAGTTTGTACACTGGATTTGTCTTTCAGTCACTCCTTTCTATTCCTGCTACTGTTCACAAAAGTCGCTGACAGAAACAGAGTAGCATTATTGCACAGGTACCTCGGACCTGTCCTTTCCTTCATCCGTTCAGGATAGGGGCCCACGGACATGCTTATTATACAGTGAATTGCAGACCACAAGAGTTGTATCTGCTCAGTGATTCCTTGTACATCGGCTGCACACGCTGAAGCATTTCATGAAATCCCTGGCCTGGGTGGCTGTGAAGCCACATTTGATATAAATAAGGGTACATTCAGCTGGCCAGAATGTGTGTTTGGAGTTTAAACTCATGGTGGTTTCCTCCTGCCTCCACGGAGCTGATTACCACACATTCCTTTCTTTTAATTTCAGCCCTCTGCAGTTCTAGGAAAAGGTCCTTGATTAAGTACTGAGAAACCAGTCTATTTGCGGGTCTAATTTTGTTGCTTCAGTTACGTTACTGTATGCTAAATATAGGAAGGCACCAAGCAAATCCCAGTTCCTGGACTGAACAGGGTGTTCAAGAGCACTTGGTGTGCTCTTTAAATGATGTGGCTTGGGCCTATGTTTAATTCTAGCTAATGAACTAATTTCTCACAGAGTGTAAATCAGCACATCTACATTGATTTATAGGCAAGTAGCTGGGTCATCACAGGTTTGCACAGCCAAAAATGAGCCTGGTGCCCAGCTCTGCTTCCTGTTTCTAATTGAAGGTAGCAGAGATAAATGGTGCGTCATGCTGGGGGAGTTTAGAAGTCCCAGAGGGACAGCAGAGTGCTTCAGTCTCTTAGCTGGTGTCTGAGAACCCAGAAATTGGCAAGTGGAAAATGTTCAAAAACCTGTAAACTGGTCTTGTATTTTGCTGCTGACTCTACGTTGCTTTCTGTGCTATTTCCTGGGTGTTTTTTTTATAGCCCTGAAATCCATGAAAGATGCGTTGTCTGCTTGTCTTCTAAACATGTGCCTTATGGCCTTGGCACTGCAGGGAGCTTCAGAGTCTGGTGTAACCACGCAGACTTGCATTCCCCTTCTGTCCAGCAGGTAAAAAACACACCCAACAAAGAGAAAACTACAGCACTGTAAGTGCACAGAACGCTTGTAGTAGGCGAGAGACTGATTGTGCTGGAGATGGACATCTTATCTGCTGCACAGCTACTGTATATCTTGGGGAGCAGCTTCTCCTGCAATGCCTCCATGGCAGCGAGCCATGGCCCTGTCCTGGAGTGACCAGGTGCAAGCCTGAGCTGCTTTGTGGCCCATTCGTCCCCGGGCCCGTTGGCCAGGACGCCTGCCCAAGGAGCCAGCTTGCTGGGTGCTCAGCTGAGGCCTACCAACACAGATGTCACGGGCTTGCTTCTGTTCTCTGCAGGGCCAGACTCGAGGCTGTATAGAAAGATGGTGCAAATTCTCGTCCAGCTGCGCTGCTGACTGCAAGCTTTGCAGCAGGGCTTCTCGCTCTGCTCACAGCTCGGTGCTGCTGCCGTATATTTCAAGGGCAGCTTGTAGGGAACGGTGAAACAACCTCAGTCTGATTCCTGTTTTCCTTTTTTGTGTGCCTCGAGGCTATCCACGCATTCCTCGCAGCTGGTGACTGCTCTGTTTCCCCAAATCTCATTCAGAGTACTGTACCTACAAGCCAGATACTTGTCATCTCTAAAAGATGTTTGTTTCCACAGAAGAACAGCAATGAGGTTACTGTCTGCTCCCTTCACAGTCAGCCAGGCTGGGAGAAGTCCAAATATCCAATCATCCCGTGGAATTTGTATTGCATGAAGATAAAGCAGCCAAAAATAGTTTCCATGGGCTGGAAGATTCTATAGCTTTCTGTGTTTATCCAAGAAGAAAATGTGAAGAGGTACAGTAGGTCATGCACTGAACTGAGCAAAATCATGGGGCATGTGGGAGCTCACGGAGATGAGCTTATCATTTATTTATTTATTTGATTAACTTAACCTCTCTCCGGTTGAGAATTGCCTGCAGTTTTCTTGCATTGCTCTTATGTTTATTTGATAACAGCAGAACCAACCCAGCTGTAGCATGAGGAATTAGAGATGCTGAAAGAGGCTTTTGGGGAGGGAAGGAGGGAGAGAGGAGAGTTTGCACAGCTCTGCCAGAGCCTTATTTTTTCCTGCCTTCCAAGAACAGGCCTGTGTTCCATCCCCTGCCGCCCCCTCAGCTGGTGCTGGGAAGAGCAGCTGAGTTTAGCTCACTGTTCCTGGAAGTCACTGAGACACCGAGCATCGAGAAACCAGCACTTTCTGTAGCAGGCTCTGCTTGAATGGAACAGATGAGCTGATCTTCATCCCTCTTGTTCGCTAGCCTGGATTAACCCTCACTGCACCACGAGAAGCTACAAAGGCCTTTAATGTGGTCTTTTAGAAAGGGACAAAGGCTTTCTTCATTCATTGGGCCCATGTTTCTAGAAGCTACTCTGAAATACAGTGTCACATCATCAGCCAAACATATCCCTAATGTAACTCAGGTGCCCTAGATTTATGCTAGGACCACATTTTTAGTTTTTCATCTTGCCTGGCAGAATTGAAGCACGAGCAGCTGTTCAGCCAGGCAGACTGCTCTGGTGTCTGTGTCCTTCCCAGGCTCTGCGCTTCAGTAAGGAACATGCCTTTTGGAGTGGAAAGAACTTCCCAGCCACAGACTCCTCCAAAACTGTCCTGGTTAAGGTGTATCTTGAGAGGGTGATTACAGCATGGTGTTGTGTACTGTTGCATGAAATGTTTGATAATGTGCCTTTAGAGCCATATAAAGACTACGTGTGCCGCAGGGTAAATTCCAGTCAGTTAAATGAAATTACTTATATGGGGGTCTGCATTTGTGTTACTGTTAGGGAGGAGGAGTTTGTAGTTTCTAATCTTATGATTTGGATTCTGTTTCTTGCTGTGTGATTGGGGCCAAGCACTGTTCTCTGATGCCTCAGTTTCCCCTGTGTGTAGCATAGGATGTACTGCTACTGTGGCTCAGCTGGGGATCGTGAGGGTTTATCGATGCCTGTGGAGTCCCCAGGCAGGGAGCGTTCTGGAAACACAAACTGTTACTAGGTCACTGGAAATGCACTGGCTCATTTGCTGCTTTCTTCAGGCTGACTCAAAGCTTGTTATTCCACAGCTGTGACTGTCACAGCCGTAGCCTCAGTGCCAAATTTGTCTGAGTCTGATGGCTGTAATGAATCTGATGAGATCCAGAAAACAGCTTAAGGTGACCAGAACATTGCAGATGTAGGCATTTTTATTGCTGTTTCATAGAATCATAGAATCATAGAAAGTTTTGGGTTGGAAGGGACCCCTAGAGGTCACCTAGTCCAACCCCCCCGCAGCGAGCAGGGACACCACTAACTAGATCAGGTTGCTCAGAGCCCTGTCCAAC
>Ga0065711_1045017_pt1 | contig 13743 bp, 3 predicted proteins | sample Hoacrofraction12_FD_59098 | JGI IMG/M metagenome (GOLD analysis project Ga0065711, IMG submission 59098) | Hoatzin crop microbial communities from Cojedes, Venezuela - Epithelial fraction 12 v2 (version 2) | ecosystem: Host-associated > Birds > Digestive system > Esophagus > Crop | place... | reverse complement strand
AGAAGAGAAGAGAAGAGAAGAGAAGAGAAGAGGAAGGCTCCAGGGTGACCTTATAGCAGCCTTCCAGTACCTGAAGGGGGCCTACAGGAAGGATGGAGAAAGGCTTTTCACAAGGGTGTGTAATGATAGGACAAAGCAGAAAGGCTCTAAACTAAAAGAGGGCAGATTTAGATTAGGTATTAGGAAGAAATCCTTCACCCTGAGGGTGGTGAAACACTGGCACAGGTTGCCCAGAGAAGCTGTGGATGCCCCTCCCTGGAAGTGTTCAAGACCAGATTGGACGGGGCTCTGAGCAACCTGGTCTAGTGGAAGATGTCCCTGCTCATGGCAGGGGGGTTGGAACTAGATGATCTTTAAGGTCCCTTCTAACCCGTGCAATTCTATGATTCTAAATACAGCTAAAATGGTGCATACACACATTTTCTAGTATCTATGCCTTTCTCTAATGTTATACTTACCCTTACACTGGCACTCTGCGTCTGAAGGTCAATCTTTTCAGTCTTGGCAGAAAGAGAAGTTTCTGGTGAGTTGTCTGCATCCTGAGTATCCTGAGTCCCTCCTTGGGAGAAATCTTTCTCATGACTGTAGGGTCAGCTTGCAGGCATTTTAACATTTGCTAACATAGTCTGCACTTATCTCATTCTTCACTGGTCTGTAATTTCGCATTACATTTGAATTTACTATACATGGTAGTTTTGACGTAAGTTAGAGGCTTATTCTTTGCTGTCTTGGTTACCCCTATAGCTGGTTTTACCCAGCTTCCAAGGACTCATCTTTCTCCTGACTAGTCACCAGCCACTGGTTGCCAGCACCTTATAGCCCTGGAGCCTCTGGCATCATGCTGTGTCCATACTGACAAGGACATACTGACTGCACAGCTGTCCTATTCCCTTCATGTTGCTTTTTGTTCAGTATCCCAAGCCCTACTTGTTAATGCCATCTTCTACCTACAAGTAAGCCTCGCACCACACACTTATACAAAGCTATGCTGAAGGCTAGAAGTAAAGCAAAGTAGGTAATAATCACCTAATAGTTGTTAGGTAATTGCTCTTACAACTTAACAAACTGAAACATGGCTCCAGGCAGGCTCAGACTGACAAGTCCTGAGAACTCCACTGGTAGCATAATGTAAAACCAAGGATAATGCTTGGCCTGTTACAAGCAATGGCAACATCATATTTACTGGGTAATGGGGCTACAATAGGGAGTTGGTAAATGGCAGAAGCCGTGGTGTTTGGGGTCACTGAGAAGGAAAGCTGGGGTGAGTGAGGAAGGAGAAATGTGCAGCTGAATAGACATGTGACAGGTGAGTGTGGCATGGGGAAAGAAATTAGGCATTGGCTTCAGTTTGCTTTTGTATATCTTTGGATGTGAAAGTGTAAGGATGTAAGTGAGCATCATCTTAGTGTAGAAGCTTTTCTGATATGAACTCAGTTTTAGAAAACAGGGTGTTTGATATGTCTCAGTTAGCAGGATATAGACCAAATACTAAAGAACAGCCTGTTCCAGAAGTTTTTAAAGACTGTCTTCAGCACGCCTTGCCTCTTGGAGTGCCTCCTCGTTGTGTTTTCTGTAGGACTAGCAGGTCTGCGGTCTGCTGAATCTTCCTCTCATCTGAGTGGGGAGAGTGATCTACACGGGTTCTGTCCCACTGTTACACTCAAGTGAGACTTTCAAAACTACTGCAGGTCCATTGAAAGCTTAATTAAGATTTGTAGCAAATTGAAATACTTCTTGAAGTAGCTTGTCCACCATCTCTCTTGGGGGGATAAATCTGAAAACTAGTGGACCATATTGGTTAGGGAAATCTCTTCAGCAATTCTTCCACTGGTTTAGTCAGTCTGATTTCCAGCACAGCTTCAGCCAGAATGTGGTTAGCATGAAGTTATTGCTGTTGCTGTTTGAGAACAGCAATAGGAAAGGATTGTCAGTAGTTTGAAGACCAGCTTGGTATTTTGGAGACCAGGCTATATCTCCCTGTTCTGCCACAGACTTCCAAAGTGCCTCATTTCCCTATCTGTAAAATGTGAGCAATTACTTTTTTTTCAACCAGTATTTTGTGAGGAAAATAAACTTTTTAAATATTCTGGAAATTTTGGGTGAGAAAAGAAACCATGAATCATAGTTGACTGGAAAAACTTTCTTTTCTGGAAAAAAAAACCCAATTTTTTACAAAGTTAGCAGTGCTTCTTTTTTTTTTTTCTTTCAAGAAATACTTTGAGAAGCATGGGAACTGATGAGACTGTTCTTTAATGAAAAAAATCAAAGATTATGACTTCTATAGGCAGTATTGAGCTAGTTGTCAGTAATTAGCTTCAGATGAGATTGTTGTCTTTAATGTTTCTTGACTGTTCTTGGATGCGTTGGAACATATGATGAAAGTGTAATTACAGCCTTTGATATTTTGGTGGATGTCTCCATGCTTCCTGGAAGCAGTCCAACAGGTTGTTTGGCCAAGTGGTTTGCGGGGTAGCCAGGTGACTATACACTAAAGAAAGAAAGAGAAAACTGTTTAATTGTTCGTGCAGTAAAAGGTCTCCTCACATACATTTTATGATGTGGTATTTTAAATGCATCTAAGGAAAAGTCAATCTAATGAAAGAACAAATGCTTTTTGTCTTTTATGTGGATTGTGTTACTTCTATGCTTATTGTACTTTTTAAAGTTCAGGCTTTTTAATACTAATTGTTAAAACAATAAGTTCTGTGTGTCTGGGGTGGAGAAAATGAACATTTTAAAGAACATAGTCTGTGAAAGTGGATTCTGATAGGATGTATGTTGGTTTTGTGCTGGTGTGAGTACTGCTACTCTACAACTACATCCATGCACTGCATCTGCAATTCAGGTCTTTAGTGCTTAAAAAACAATTATATATCATTCAAATCAGAATGTTTACAGTTCAGTAAAGCTGTAAGCAGTTTTAAAGCAGGATCTTGAATTTAGAAGCTCTTGTAATTTCAGATTTCTCTGTCAGATTCACATTTAATAAAACTTCAAGTCAGGTATAAATTGGAAAGTGTGAACTAGGTCTAGTAAGTGGTAGCAAGAGGAAAAAAATATTTTGGAAACTGGGAAAGATATTGGCAGATACAAAACAGAAGTAGTCTGATACCTGCTGTGAGCAGGTGGAAAGGAGCAGGGAGTATTATCCCAGATTCTCTTCTACAGAAGCTCTACAAAGGCCGGGAAGAGATAAGACGTCTCCCCTGGGTGAGCTACCTCAGAACAGCACAAAACTATCTGGGAGGTAGATGTCCCCATTGAAACACTGAGTCAGCAGCCATCCCCTGGTTATGAAGGACAGCTTCAGCTCTTTGGGGGTCAGCAGATGGAGATCTGGAGAAAAACCCCAAACTTGGTTATACTGCAGGTACAGTAAGTGGGAACCGTGGATCCACCAGGTACCAACATGTCTGAACCAACATTCTGGAAACCTTTGCCCATGATATGATTTCCACGTGCTTTGCTAAATGTCTGTGGAGGAGGCTGGAGTGAAGGCTGTCTGCTGCAAGCTGTTTCAGGGCTTATCTTCCTTAGATAGTTCAAATAATCATTATCTCAGAGAGATCCCAGATCTGAAACTTTTTGTCTGTGGATGACAGTGACGAATGTAAAAGCATTCAGGTGAGATGCAGAGGGAATAATTAGGATGAAGAATCTACAAGTCGATTTTGTTTGTAGAAACTGCATCACTGAAACATATATCAAATGTCACTTACATAGGAAGACATTTGTAAAGCTCTAAAAAACCTCTGAGATGTGATTTCCAAGCACTGGATTTCAATCAGCATGGGGAATGAGGTGAAAAATGAAAATGAAATTAATAGTTGTAACATTTTGGTAATCGCTTCAGCTAATGAAAATAGCAACCCTTTTTGCTACTGTTTTACTGAGGATGCTTATTGGGTCTTCTGTTGAATAATACTGTGTAATTGAGGATAAATGTGTGCTATTGTGTTTCTGTTCACTCATAAATTTACTCTTCCTGTATACATGAAACTAGCTGTTTGAGTGCACAAGTGAGTTTGCTGATGAACGAAAGTCCTCAAAACTCAAATTAGTAATGAAATTAATCTGACAATGCAATTTAAAAGACAAGGCCTTAACAGAATGCTTAGATTATATATAATAATTAAATTCGTAGCAAAAAATCTTACAGTAATTGCAATCACCAATTGAATGGCACTGGGGGGTCTAATAAATGACTGAGTCTGTTTTCTCTTAGCCATGTATATGATGGTGTCTGTGCTGTATGCCTTTCAGTTTGCTTGCCTCTTGGACTGGAAAATCATAAATAATGCATTCTCTGGTGTGAATTTCTATTTGCATGTATTTCGCATAACACATGAATCTTAGAAATGAATGAACATTTCTCACATCTGGAATATGTCTAAATTGTCACCAATAATGTCCCCACTACAAATGGCTGAACACAACAGTAAGGCACTGTGTCAAATTTAGTCCAATTCCTTCTGCCATTCAATGAACTACTATGAAAAAAGTGAAGCTCTTCTTGTTCCTAAAATCCTATTTAAAAACAAAACAACAAAAGTCAGAATGATGGCTAGTTTTTATCTACAAGTTGTCTTGATTTTCAGTTGGTTTCAAGAGAACCTTATCCCCTGTACTTAAGCCCATACATAATAGATTAGGTATTCTGCAATAGCAGCAGCATTTATACTCTGGTGATGTTCTGCTAAAATGTGCCTGAGATCTTATGGCTGTCCTTAGTTGAAGTCATACAGTCCGTGGACTTGCTTAGCGTCTGAAAAATATTCCCCTCTCAAGATGCACAGAACCACGCCTAGCGTTCCTCCTACCCTGCGAGCAGGTGGCCAGCACATTGGTGCAAAATGTCCAGCCATGCCGCTGTATTCAATTAGGCTCCAGGCAAAGCTGACTCATCTGTTACTATGGGGCTCTTGTCAACCTGGCTGCTTTCGACTCATAAGTGTTAATGTGTATTTACCACAGTGCAGTTGTCAATCATTCACACCAACACACTCATGGCAAGGATTTGCTCCATAGGGTTAGCAGTCGTGCTGTGGGGATGGGACTGTCTCATCCAACCTGCAAAACAGAGCACCATGGTTTTGTTTCGTGCATCTGTTCCTTTTATTTTCCATGAACTGAGTAACAGTTTACCACCCAAAGAGATGAAGGGGTATATCCCATGCCTGTTGTGTTTGGATACCAGCACAAAGATGAGCGGGTCTGTGGTGAAGTCTTGTGGTTTAGGAAATTGTACTGCCTAATTTATTTTTCCAGCAGGGTAAATCAAAGAAATAAATAGAAAATAAATGGAGGTTTTTTTTAAATTTCATTTTCCATACCCAACGTTGCACTTGGAGCAATTCATGAGCACGCCTTAATACTTTGCCTCCACCCCACACCCTGTGTGGTTTGCTGCTCGGTCCCATTTTTAAGGAGCAGAGAAATGGGGGCTGGTTGATTTTGCGGACTCTAAACCATTCTCTGGAAGCCTTTTTACTACTGCTTGCACCCCGTCTTTCTTGTGTAGATTCATCACAGCTGTTTGTGGCACAGCATCAGCCGCTGCTCAGACCCTGTAGTTGAAAGCATGCCCTTCTGCAGCTCAAAGGCAAATTAGTCCATCAACTTAATGCTTATGGGATTGTGGCTCTTGATTACTGAGCTCCTGCCACAGAGGTGATTTAATAACTTTCGAGTCTATGTGGACCAGGGTTGATGGAAGGTCATATCCCAGCTCTGTGAGAAATGTGCAAGTTTTCACTTTGTTTTTTTCCCAGTTTAGGCTCTGGTGACACTGATGCAATCCTCACCTTTTATTTTCCTTTCCTGTTCCCCACTTCTGGCTCTTGCAGCTTTGTCTAGACTACAGATATGGATGATGTGGGAATAATGGGCAAGTATGCATGTGCATGCACACACACGTTTTGTGTCTTATAAATTTTGTATTACCTATGTGAAGTACTCCTGCCTGAATGAATAGCGCTAAATCAGAACAGGCTGTGAGAAGGGAACAACAGGAAATGAAAGAACGGCTAAGATAAGGTATTCAGCTTCATCAACTGGTTTAATAAAAATGTCGCTGGTACCTCTCTCCCGATGTGCTTTGCCTTACTTATATCCTTAGCTCATCACAGATAGAACAACGTGGTGACTACAAAGCATGTTGGGAGGTGGATTTAGGAGGAGAGGGTTGCACAGTGAAGGAAATGTTACCTGAGCCAGCATCTCAACATACTGAACCAGTCAGAAAAACCATGACCCATGGCTGCCTGCTGTGCCTTTATGCCTAGATGTCATTTTTACCTCTGTGCAAGTGCTCTTGATGGCATTGAGGGGAGAGGCACTTACCGCAGGCAAAGTGAAAGGGCCTGTGGGCCGTCACTGTGTGCTCTGTACTGCTGCATGGGTTGCTGAGAGTGCAGGTGTTGTCCTATTGATGCAGCAGGGTTATTCATCTGCTGAAAGCAACTAGCAGTGGTTCTGCTGGCTTTGAGCGTCTGTCTACAGCATTGGTTTCATTTCTGTGGCACCTTTCCTTTCCTGGCTGCATGAGAAGTAGCATTGAGATCTTCTGTGTCTTGTTAGATCACTCAAACACATGCATGCACAGAAAATATTATCTTCTCGTTGTTTTACTTGATTAGTGTCTGCCATGGTTATGTCCCTGTAGGTCTAGGTTTCAGAGATATAGAGGGCGAGATAATCTAATTATTAATCTTAATTAAACAGCCAAGCCATTTACAAAAACAAAATTTGTATTGAATTGTACTTAGGGTAGGGCATGCACTTCAAATACACTCTCACAGGAACATTAAACTTTCATGAGCCTCTGCATTTTCTGCTGCAGATGCAAAATGCATTTCTTCAGCTGGATTTGTCTTCTGCACTGTGTGCAAGGGTGGGAAAACCCAAATCCTGCTAACGCAAAACATACCCTGCACACTCACTTTTTCCCCTAGCAGCAAGATGAGAGAGGGAATGAGCTGCATATGACTGGTATTAGTCACACTGATTACTATGTCCTACTGGAAGGTATATTGCTCTGAAGAGGCCATTACAGGGAATTACATCCGCACGGAGCAGGGCCGCTCACCCCAAAATACAAGGAACTTCCTCTACCCAGTCTAACAGAAATAGTAGTAGAGCTAAACTAGTAACAGCAGAGTATTTAGGACTAATGGACAAAAATAAAAATACTTGGGAGTTTTACTAGGTGCTAATTCTGGGCTTCCCTTGTTGAGTTCTCTGTCTCTTCTGCTGCACTTTCAGTAGAGCATCTCTTTTTTGTTCTACAGTCTCTTCCTTACTTATTCTTGACTTTAGTTTGCCTCTCTCTTTATGTCTGCTTCATCCCAATGTAAATTGGTATTGTTTAACTGCCTTCTTTGGGTTTCTGCAGAGCGCTGTTTTCTGTCCAGAGCTGTTTTTACTCTTTTAGTATGATTCCTTGCACAGTGGGGTCCTCTCTAGTGGTGAGGCCCCAGGACTCAGTGGTAATAAAAATAACAAAGGCGTGATACTTCATTATCATTTACTTTTATGTTGTTGTCAGTAAGGCAGTGTTATGAGCAAGAAAGTAGACCAATTGCCATGTTTTGATACTTTGAGTCTGGTTTGTAACAATTATCTGGCAAAAGAGTTTTATTAATGCAGGTTATGTGGAAACCACTTGGCTGACAATATAACGAGACCCAAAGAAGCCAACCTAATGGCACCCAGATGCTCCACAAAATCATTGGGTGATCTGAGTATGATTATACAATCATTTCTTCCATCTTAACTAGCCTGTGACCAAATATATTCCTTGGTGATCTTCCTTACTGCACAGCTATGTAAAAAAACCTGGATCTGCAAAAGCTTTTTCCCTTGGTGTAGGAATAAATTGTGCACAAGCATGGCATCATCATGCTATAGGAGGGGCTGGTGGGCTGGATTCTTTACTGTGCTGTGGTTGACTTGCCACAGCTCAGTGCTGTGAAACCAGTTCTTTGCGTGGCCATAGCCAGGTGAGCTAAGAGAGCTTTATGGCTGCCTTGTGCTCCCAAAGTGCTGTAAATTCGACATGGTGAACTAATATAGTAGTGAATCTAACCCAAAATTTTAAAAGTGACCGTAAAAGCCACTTTGTTATGTTATGGGGTTTTTTTGTTTGGTTGTTTTTTTTTGTGAAACGGAACTGTGTTGATGTTTGTTCTCGTCTGATGGATTATAGCATAGCTAGCACCTATAGTACTGTAAGCTGGGGATTCTTCAAGCTTAGTATTCTTAGGCAGTTAAATAAAAAAACCTGAACTCAGTTCTAGTAGGTGGAACAAAAGCTGAATTGATTTTAATTACAGAGCTTTTCTGTTTCATTTAAGTGCCACTGCTCAGTCATTATTTGCTGTCCTCTAGGGTGTATTTAGATTTTCAAGCAACTAATCTAGAACAGTCAATTAGCCAGAGATCTACATTTAATTCAAGTTTACTTCTAGTATTTAAAAATCTTTTCTTCTCTATGTCCCTGCAATTTGGAGGGACTGTATTTTAAAGTTCATTTTTCTATATCACCTGGATAAAACCAAACTTTGTTTTAAATAACTATGAAAACGCATGAACATGTTGTTATTGACTTGAAAGTGTGTATTAGTGAGTCATATCTTTCATCATTCTGCACTGGTATCCTCCAATGACTTCATTTAGAAATTGGAGTCCCTTTTGACTCACTAAATCTATGTTCTCATGAGCCCTTAAACTGTTGGTGTTTATACTGAAACTGTTTACTTATTGATTTGGGTAAAGGCTGAAAAAATAATTTGTCGTAGTTATTGCTCTGTTTTGAAAATAAGGAAAAAAATTCATAAGTTTGTCAGATGCTGTATAAAAAAATGGTATATACTATTGAATTGTTTCTGCATCCTTTGGGCATCTGAACTTGTTACTACCTAAGTAGAGCACTGTATGACATAGGACTGCAAAATCAAGTTCCATGTATTTGGGCTAGATAGGCATAGTAAGAATAAAACAGAGTGAACACAGAAATGGAAGACAGTAGGAAGTGGTATTCAAAAAGAAAAAAAGCTTGCATTTTCTTAGGGCTTGACAGCATAACCTTTGCCAAGCCTAAAAGATGGAATGATAGAAAAGTGATGAAAGTAGGGCTGATTTGTGGGTTTGTCCCTAACTGTGCTAGCTGGATGTGCAAAGGACTGACAGAACACAGGGAGATCCCAGATGACTTCCTGAAGTTGCACAGTTTTCTTTTGAGCAGGAATGCTACAACTTTATTACCTGAATTGTGACTACATAATCAGTTTTTTTATGATGAGGGTGGTGAGGCAGTGGCACAGGTTGCCCAAAGAAGTTGTGGATGCCCCCTCCCTGGAAGTGTTCAAGGTCAGGCTGGATAGGGATTTGAGCAACCTGATCTAGTGAAATGTGCCCCTGTCCATGGGACATTTGTTGCCGCCATACATGTGACACAGTTTGTGTCAGGTATAAGGCAATAGTTTCTTCAGGAGCCTACTTTGCAGAGGGTCAGCGAAAGTGCATCTTTTCCCTGTCTTTTTTGGCAAGCCATTCTTAACATTCAGCAGTGATGTGAGTAAATGAGGTCCTCGTTGTGTTCATGAAGGTTGTGGGCTAGCTGTTTTGGCTGAGTGAGACTGCAAGTGCCACCACAGTGCTGGCCTGCGGGAACTGGAGGAGAGGTGTTCACGTGGGAGTGGGAGGAATATAAACTGGGAGAGGATTGTTTGCACCTATTTGTGTCTATGCCAACAGGGTCCTGAAAAGCTTTTCTCCCCTGCTATTGTTAATCACTCTACTTGCAGAGAAAAATTGAAGTCTCTTTAAACTTTTTTTTTCTTTTTTTTTTTAATAGGCTGAATAAGCCACCCCATTTTTTAATATCCTAACCCTCTGTTCTCTTATTTGTTCTGGTAGCTCTGTTCTGGTTTAAATAAATGTTTTATGAGCTTGGCTGACCCTAAGCGTACGCAGTCTTCCAAAAGAGGCCTTGCTAGTGTATTGTACAGGGACACAAATGTTTGTCCCTGCTGGAAATTCCTCAAGGTACATCCAGGGTTGGATGGCATAAACACATGAGAGTCACCCTGCGTTTGGAAAATGTAGCCAGATTGTTCTGTCCTCTGCTGTTTCCATCTGTGGAGCTGTCACAGTGGAAATCTGTAGTAATCCTGTTCCTGATTTTCTGCTTTTTTTGCATCGCTCTTTTTTTGTTATCATGTCTACCCCTAAGATCACTGATTTTTTTTTTTTCCTGTAGGATACTCCAGCCTTCCACTGCACTTGCACTGCTGGAAGACTCACAAGCGCATTATTCCTGTTTGTGAAAATGTCACTAAATGAGAACAGTCGGCTCCAAGACTGAACTCTTGAGGAGTTGCAGTAGTAACCTCCTTTTAGCCTCATAGTTTCAGTACTTCCCCACCATTGGTAGTCATGTCCACTATCTCTTTTACAGTCCTGGTGCTAATCTCCACCTTTACCAACTGAATTAATAACTTCCTATACGGCACCATATTAAATGCTTCAGTGAAGTCTGGTGGATTACATTTTCTGTGTTTCTTATCTCTAGAAAATGAATTAACTTATCAGATAAGATAAAATATGCTAGCTGTCTGACACATGTTTTTGAGCTTGGCTGAGGAGCCAAAGGGACAGTGCTACCATCTGTGGGATCATGACTTACTGATTTTGGAAAGTTCTTATTAATTTTGGATAAGAACTGTGCTCAAACAGAATACTTTGCATTTTTGTTGTTGCTATTTCCTAAATGTTACCTGTAATCTGCTTTTATTATATTATTAATTTTTTACCCTTGCTAACATTGGTTAACCACTTGAGTTAATTTTCATGGAGTTTTGTCTACTCCATATTAAACTTCGATATCCAGTGGCAATATAATAGAAAGTACTGTGTGAGAGGAGGAAAAATATGCAAAATGTTTAGAAGAGTTTCCTTTAGTTTACTGCGCAGTAGGAAAAGGTCTATTACTTGGACTATAAAATAACTACTAAAACCAATTGGCTCCATTCTCCTGGTTTAGTTTCTCTGATACCCTTTCTAAAAATAAGATCTGCATTGCAGCTTTTGCATCATCCCCACAATTTACTACTGAAGTGTTTATGAAGCGGCACAGTCTTTACTCTTAGTCTTTTACCAGGGAATTTTAACAGGGAATATTGATCTGGTAAGTCTCAGTAACAGAGACAAACTTCTAATGAAAAATTAAGAGAAATTATTTCCACTGTGTATCTGTAATTCTTTAGTAGTGGCCTGCAATAATTAGCTTGGCAGTAACTAAGTATCATACTGCATATTCTTTGAAAAACAAGTGTTTATGCACAAAGGTCTGAACAGAGTTGCATCAGTGCAATGCATCCAAATTAAGGAAATACTGCAAGTATATTGATCCTTCCTTCCAGGGACTGATAAAACAAAAAAATGGAAATTATCGTATCATACTTCAAGTGAACAAAATAAGAATTCCTGTAAATAAATGGTCACCAAGTAGATTACCTCTTATAGCAATAAAACCACAAACTGATCACATCTGTCACCATGAACTTTACAATTTTCCGTGACAAATATAATAATGCTTTTGCTTGTTAATGCCATTGTGATACTGTTAATGTTCAATACTCAATGAAGATTTTTCTGAAGAAAAATGGAGCCAGTTGTTACATTGGTGAGAATTAGTCTGGAGAAATAAGATTTCAGTGATCATCTCTCATTTTTTCATGCACAATGAAGTGGTACAGTGTTGTCCAAGCCGCCAAATCCCTTTTCAAAAGACTGTCAGATTTTCCAAAAACTCTAATTTTTTTTGAGTAACATTCTCATTTTCATGGGAAAACCTGCATGGTTTGTGCAGGGGACTCAAACTGGATGCACTAGAATTATTCTTGCAAATACAGCACTTAACTCTTCGCCTGCATCATCTTCGACAATGGGAGCATTGAAAGCTGCCTGTGCAACTGTTAAGTGTGAAAATCTACTTGGCTTTTGCAGAAGGTTCCCCCTACATCCACCTCCTGAGATTCAGAAGCTGACATCTGTTTTGGTTCCTTGACCGAGTATTTGGTCGAGGTACAATCAGTAAAGAGTAAAATTCTTTATCAATTATTCCTAGTGGTAGTTAGCTGAATGCAAAAGCACATGCACTTGTCCATATGACTAAATGCTAAAATGGCTAAATATTGAACCGCAGAGAATCATTAAACATGAGATGATGTAATACTTAGAGGTAGACCTGCATATTTGAGGCTGGAAGGCATCTTTTTGTGCTTATGTGTACGTATGTCTGTTATGCGGAGGCAAATTGTACTTCTCTGGACAGGTTCCTTACCAGATGTTTCATACTACATCAGATGACTGAGGAACCAAAGTACATCTGGCTATTAAAATATCTTATATGCTTACATGATTTATTTGGAAAGCATGGTTGAGACTAGTAAGTTTACAGCTATATGAATAACTCTTACCAGTATCTGGACAGAGATAGTAAGCTTTGGAACTTAAATTAGACTACAGTGCTGTTCTGTGCTTACTTACAAGTCATGTTTGTCTATTTTCAAGGTTATTACATTCAGGCAGCCTTCTATTTACACTATTTTGGTATTTTTGCTGAGAGTGAAGAGACTTAAATAAACCCAGAGTCTCTATGGATTATAGTTATGTACAATTTTATACATGCTGGAAAGCTATAAGCCTTCAGGCTGGGATAACTGCATAATAAACACATATTTTATGAAATAATACCTTTAACACATGTAGCTTAAAAAAAAGGAGAGGGAAGACAGCTCATCTCTGTCTGCCACAACAGACTTCTATCAAAAATAAATCTGGAAGAGCTCCAGTTGTTTTCCCAGTTTTGGAAAAGAGATGATTTTACTTGAGGTTTCCATAAGGTAGCAAGGAGCACTTTTGAATATGTTCAGTGAGCCTGATGACAGTGTAAGATCCAAACTGTAGCAAGCTGTCAGTCAAAGGGAAAAGAGGAGGTGTCACTGGGAACACAGAAAGGGTGCTTTGCATTTAAGACTTTGCATTTTGCCTGTCAGTGATTGCCACTGATGAAGCATGAGGTATTACTGTTTGGTGTTTGCAAGGAGGTAATGTAATTCAGTACTCTGGTACAATTATTGGGTGAGTATTTGATCAATAGACAACACTCATTAACAGAGTGGCTGAAATGACAGTTCAGTGTTCCTTTCACTCTGAAGCACCTACCACTTCAGGTGCCAACTCTGGACATGCAGGTGTTTAACTTCCTCAGCTTTGCTCAGTCCTTTAGGAAGAAAAATGCCACGTCATTGTCCCCTTCTATGAGCAATTTCTCAATACTGTTCCTTTTCTGATATCTCAACACTATCAACAAAATATTCTATAGTGGCACAGTAGTTATATATGGCATATTACAGCTTGCATGGCCTCGTATATAACAGCATTTATACAGCTGCAAGGGTGTTATTTTGCCTTGCTTCTGCAAAGGATTAAATAAAAATGTCGACTTTTCTGTTATTGGTCATCTTAGCAAAAATTCATCAAAATAGGTAGCTAAAGTTTGCTTTTTGGAGCTTAGCTTCTCCTACAGATTCAGGCAAACCTGAAGAATCAAGAAGAGTGTGGCCAGCAGGAGGAGGGAGGTTCTCCTTCCCCTCTACACTGCCCTGGTGAGGCCTCATCTGGAGTACTGTGTCCAGTTCTGGGCTCCCCAGTTCAAGAAAGATGAAGAGCTACTGG
>Ga0065711_1045016_pt1 | contig 13743 bp, 14 predicted proteins | sample Hoacrofraction12_FD_59098 | JGI IMG/M metagenome (GOLD analysis project Ga0065711, IMG submission 59098) | Hoatzin crop microbial communities from Cojedes, Venezuela - Epithelial fraction 12 v2 (version 2) | ecosystem: Host-associated > Birds > Digestive system > Esophagus > Crop | place... | reverse complement strand
GGTCATCTAGTCCAACCCTCCTGCCGAAGCAGGGTCACCTACAGCAGGCTGCACAGGACCTTGTTCAGGTGGGTCTTGAATATCTCCAGAGAAGGAGACTCCACAACCTCCATGGGCAGCCTGTTCCAGTGCTCCATCACCCTCAGAGGGAAGAAGTTCTTCCTCATGTTCAGATGGAACATCCTGTGCTTCAGTTTGTGCCCGTTGCCCCTTGTCCTGTCATTAGGCACCACTGAAAAGATGGCTCGTAGTGTGTGCTAGCTTAACAGTTTATTGAAAGATCTATAACCACACATACAGTCCCCCCATTAGTGCTACACAATGTAAATCACATAACCCTGATTATACAGCCGAGACATATGCACCTGTATTCAGCCCCACCAAAAATAAAGACTTTGTTGAAAAGACCTTGTTGAAAAAAATATGCTAAATCCCCCAATAAAAGCAGCTGAGGCTGAGCTGGAGCAAATATGGGCCTTTCTCGCCGTGAGCTAGATTGTGTGACAGCAAACAGAAGAAAGAAAAATATGTTCTCTATTGGCACCACATTCATCAGAGGGAAGGTTTCTTCCCATCAGATGCTGCACAGCATTGCAGCCTCCTGCAGGCTGGTCTCTGTTCTCCGTTCGATAAGCAGCAGGAGTCAATGGGAGCCAAATCCTTAGTCAGTACTGGGCTTTGCTCCTTGTTGGGACAAGCCCTTTGAGGGATAATTAGCTTAAGCATAAAAGAAAAAAAGTAAAAGTGACCCTACAGTTCCTACTGGAGAGAGCTCTGGACATGTCTGGGCAATACCTGTAGACTCACTGCTGCGGTCCCGCTGTACCCGAAGTCAGCTTATTCTCCCGTTCATGCATTTGATTTGCAAGAAACAGCAGGGACCACACTGCGAATCACAAAATCACAGACTGGCTAATGCTTGTGTGGCCTCATCCCACCCCCGTTCCAGAGCACAAATCAGAAATTTTTACTCTTCAACCGAGTCAGGAGTATTCTATAATCCAAACAGCTTCATAATGAACAAGCTCTTATTTAGTGTGAGGCCTTATTCATGGCAAGTCTAGTTCCTTATTTGCAGCATACTGTAATAACAGCCACGGTGTTGCCCTGACTCTGTTTTGGTTTTGGACTAAAAACCGTACAGTAAGCCAAACATTATTGGTCACGATGGTAATGCAGAGTGTATATAACGTGCTTTTATTGCTGCAAGGCATAGCTGAAATCTTTACATGGCATACATGAAATAACAGTAAGATTCATGTTCTGTTCCTTATTTGTAAGGTATTTTATTAAAAAGAATCTGAATCCGAAGTTCATAAATAAAATAGTAATATCACTTATTTCCAGATACTAGTTCCAGCTTGTTGATTTTAATAGACAAGTATAACACTTCAAATGTGGAAACACAGTGGGTAATATTTATATGAAATCTCCAAGAGCCATGGTATTTTGCTCATGTGGAATATCATGGCATTTTGCCTGGATCAAGTAACCAGCAGATTAGCACATTAACACTTTTAAGAAACATGCATGTAATCCACTCTGAATGTGGTCTTTGACTCCTGGTAGGAATACCTAATGATTTTCAAATTGACGCATTACTTTATAAAGCAAGTCAAATAAACAGGAATTGCTGGGGAGCCTTGGTAGGGGTGTATGGCATAAGCACACACATGTTGTTATCAACAGAGGAGACAGGATCAGCTCTTTACAGCTACGGAAGGATTTGCAGAATGTACAGAGATACAGGAGAAACTTGGCTTCTCCTCTTTTTAAAGTTTTATGGCTCTACATGAATGGGTAAGTGGATATAAACTCCTCCCTCTGATTGAAAGTCATTCACCAGCTCAAGGTGACAGCTTAAAAACAAGCCTCTAAGTTTGACCAAAGCTAGCTCGTAAAGCCTGTGAAAACCATCACCATCGCCAATTTGGAAGGTCCCACTCCACTTTGCAGTTCAAGAAGACTCTACATGAGACAGACAGCTGAGGTCAGGCTGCTACAGGCTCCATCCTAATCAGGAATTCAGAGGGAGAAGGGCAGGAGGCACAGGGATTGGGTCAGTCCTGTGTCACTCAGCCAAGGACACATGCCTTCAAAGCTGCACTCTGGCACAGATTCTTCACATGGTTTTGGTCAAGCTACCAGACTCCCTGTGCTGCTTTCACTGCTTCCCATGGAGAAAACAATCTCGTCTTTTCGTCCATGGGAGATGCTGCTGACCACAGCAGAGTGCTCGTGGTGATGGTGAGCTCCCTGAGTGCGAAGCCCTGGCTGTGTGGCATGCGCATATAAGCTCAATAGTAGCTCAGGGCCCCAGCTTACTTCGACAGCCATCCAGAGACGGACACAGCTTTCTATTCCCAGGATGCTTTCAGTGTGGTGTAGCAACTGAGTCCAACTTCTGCGGCAGGAGACAGCAGGAAAAACCCAGCAGTGCCCCTCTTCTGAAAGAAGCATAAGCATCTAGGCGTATGCCAAGGAATCCTATCGCTAACCTTGTAAAAAATTTCACCAGGGCCACCTCAAAAACGATGGTGGAGTCATGCTTGGCTGCAGTTGGTTATGTTTGGAGAGTGAGACCACAGATGGGTCTCGTAGAACTATTGTGGCTGGCTCTGTTTCCTGTTAACTTATCACACTTGTCCTCTCCTTCCAGAGAGATGACTTTTATAACCCAACTAACGAGTGCCCCCTGTTTTCCTTTAAGACCAGGTGTGGCTGCCTCAGCTCATACAGATTCAGACCTTTCTGCAGGAGAAGTGACTCCACAGAAGTCAATGAGACGGATCAGAGATTGTTCACAGTTGACCCAAAACAAGGGTGCAGGATCTTGCCCTTTATCCTGCTGGGGGCTGATGCTCTCCTCGCTTCTGCACTGGAGAAGCAGAATGAACCTCGATTTTCTAGCCTTTAACATCTGTGAGTTATGCAACATCAAAAACCTACCCAAGTAGAAGGGAAAATATCCCTCCTAGTCCCTGCACCCAAGATTGAAAAAATAACTTCTGGTTTAAACTTTGATTCAAATAACCTGGCTAAGAACGTCCAAACATGGATATTTGCAGAATGAAAGAACTTTAGAAAAGGAAATTCTGGGATTTGAAAAAGAGAGAGGCTTGTCATAATGGAAAGAATCAAATCAAACCGTCTTTTAAAGCCAAAGCTAAAAAGCAAACCCCAAAACCGCTCCCCCTTCTACCTCAGTAGCCAGTTTGGACACAGAAAGGATCTTTCCTTTGCATTGAAGTTATCTGTTGAAAAAACCCTGGATTATAATGGAAATATTAAAATCTTAATCACAGAACGTCTACTTGGAAGTCCCATTTAGAAAGCAGCTCACATGTCAATGAGCAACAACTGCTGCGAACCAAGTACATATTGAGTAAACTGTGTTAACGCCTTGTCAAAACTCTTGGGTATACAACACCAGTGAAGCAGAAATAGCTCTGAGCAATGCTTCAATGTTAGGACAGGATGAGGTTTGATAGGCTATTAAAAAAACTGAACCAACCTCCCCCTGCTTAAATTCACACAAAAGCCCAGATTTTTGGAACATCACGCTAGAGTTAGGCCTTTCCCTCCCCACTGGCAGCCAAAGCTATTTTTGAATTTAGGTCAGATTTAGCGACTAGGCTTCAGCCAAAAAATTTAGGGGGGTGGAGAAATCATCAGAAAAAAATCACAAGAGGTTGCCTATGTCAGAAACAAAAGGTTTCCATTTTTCAGGCTGGATTCACAAGAGGATTTGGGAGCTGACCGCTTTCAGATGTGCGCGCCGCAGAGGGGCGATTACACGCCTGCAGCTCCCGGCTCCGGCGCCCCGGGACTGGGGATCAGAGCAGCGCTTGCCATCCCCGCGCTTTTATATCATCCTCCCCCCACGGAGGCAGCTAGATCTGTACAGAAGTGTTTGTGCAGGCAATTTAGATCGGCGCGCTGAAACTGGTTACGCTTGAGCCTTGTTTAGAATAGCATAGCTACTTTCACGTGAGGGATTTCTCAATTCAGTTAAAACTGGCTCACAAGCCCAACATGGCAAACCCCTGGGGTAAGAAAAAGTAGCGGGAGGCCAAGGATGTGCTTTTGTGGAGTGTATGGAGATCCCTGTTTCTGAGGCCAGAAAGGCTACAGTCTGATCTCTCCATAAGTCTTGTATTTTTTTAATCCACACTTTTAGAGCAAAGCAAGTATTTCTGCAGAGGGGCCTGTGGGGGCTTCCCCGTTTCCGCACCATCCAGAATCATATTTTTAAGTTCTTTCATGCAGAAAATATGGATGTTTGGGCTTGCTCAGTACTTGGCAGTAAGTGAGGCAGCCACCAGGAGAAGCTACATTTCACCCACACACTTGCACAGTCTTCACCATGCAGCATCTAAGTCTCTTGCAGTCATTGCTAGATTTCATCCTCGCAAGACTATTTAACAGAAAAATATGTTTTCTGCTTTTATCAATGCCAGACAGAAGCAGTGGGTGGAGGCAGTGTCTTGGCAAAGGTCATGGAGGACAACCTCTGTTGAGATCAGGTTTTCTAGGTCTCACCAGCTCCTGGGACATCTCCCCTTCCTCAGACAGTCGGTGGGAAGAGGATGAGCTCAGCGGCAGCCACAAGGAAAAGGTCTGAGCTCAGCAAAACCTGGGGCTGGTCTGGGGGAGAATGAAGCAAAAAGCAACGTGTTTATTTGAACATCGGGTTGTTTAACCACGCTGTATCTCCAGATGCGCTGAGGTTTGCTCACTGCTCTTAAAATGCAGCTTGATTATGAAACGTGACTGGAAACACGGCACTTTTTCTCAGAAGGTCCCTGTGTAGCAATCGAGAGCCGGAGGAGAGCAGCTCCCATTTCAATGGTGGTCTAGGCTCTGATGAGTCGGGGCAAGGTGCCACTCTTCAGTCTCGGAACACTGAACTAATCACTGAGATTGATCAAGAGCTAAAACCCCCAACTTTCTCTGTCAGCTTGGGCATCTGGTCTTCTCTTCCCACACAGCCCTTTGTGCACAAACCTTTACTTCTGGCACATGTCTCTCTTCTCTATCTTCCACCCAACCACAGCCACCAAGCTAATGCTTTCTGCTCGATGGGGTCCATGACTCTCCTTGGCAGCCCCCAGCCAGAGGAGCCCCCGCCTCCGTGCTGCACACCACAGGTAATGGTGAGCTGGTAGGCAAGCAAGTCCCCCTGTCTTTTAACCCTTCTGGGGAGTTATGGACTCTGGGGGGTCCACAGAGTGGGGAGGAACCCCCCATCTCTGCAAAACCAGGCCAATACTTTTTTTTGACCCCAGATCGATGGAATAGCATGGTTTTTATTGGTGAACTCTACAAATTCACCCTGAAAACTATTGAGACACAGAAAGAGTTTGGTCCTGCAAAGCCTCCAATAAGCCGGTGCAATCGCAGGAGTTTCTCACACAGGTGAAGTGAGGCACGTGCGTACAACACCATGGGATCAGGACCCCACGCAGAACGGCAGTGAGTACCTTGTGGCCTTTGTCTGTTGGGTTCATACATGGTATTTGCAAGCCATGTGTTTTCCACAGGGAAGCAGAAGGAGTAAAAAGAAACAGGGATCCACCAGATAAGGACATAGGATTGTATAGCATGTGTTCTCCAGGGCTGTTCAGAGGTGGTATTTCCAGCTTTCTTGTGCTATTTCAACACCACTGCAGAGCCTCATCTTTCCTGCCAAAGTGTTAAATTCAAACAAAGGCTCCTTGAAACCACACAAGATCAAAACTGGGTCATGGGAGTACTAGAAATAATTTCAAAATATCCTTATTATCTTCCCATTTCTTCCCATATGCTTTAACTGATTGTTTGGGGAGGAGGGAACGGGGGAGCACTATCACTGTTTTTTCCAAACAATATTTGCATACAAGCATTCAAGAAGCCAGGCATTTTGAAAGCCTAAAACCTATCTCACTCTCTAAAGAGAATATATCTCTTTCAAACAGATCCCTCTCTGCCCAATAGAGGTGCCATGGCTGAATTCTTTTATTTTACCCAGTACAGAGCAATAGGCACCCTGGAAGTTGCATACATCAAGAAAAGGTGTTTTAATAATGTGTGTGTCTACTCCATGTCTTCCTACTCAGTCCGCCCTTTCCATGCTTAGCACACTCGCTGAGCTAAGTTTCAGTTTGACTCTTGATTACAGTATTTAACTGCTTAATTGCAACTATTTTAATTCCAGACTTCTTGTAAGCAAAAATTAGCAACACACTTAACTACTAGGTATTTGCAAAAAGATGACTGAGTTAAGGAGCCTTAATTTAATATTCATCTTCAGAGGTTTATAACTAAATCCATACTTGTATTTAAATACCAAATAATCTGCTGATTATTATGCATAGTTTTCAGTCAGTGTAACAAAAACATGATGTCGCAGTCATGCTGTGAGCTCTGTAGCTAGGTTTCCTTGTTTATATTAACAGCTGTAAACACAGTCTAACTCAGCCTTGGGTTAAAGGCAGATTTCCCATACTTTCAAGAATTCACCACATTGTGCAAGCTACAGTTTCAGAACTTTTCTCACATGCTTATTGATTATGCCCAGGAACAGCCGGCAATACTACACATGCACTTGCAGTGACCCATTTTAGAGCCTCTACATTAAAAGGGCCAGTTTTCCATTTTCATTAAAAAGCAAAAGCAGCTTTGCAAATGTTTGTGTATACTTCTGCCCCTTAATATCCTGAATCCAGCTTGCAACCTTCTGCATATGGGGCTGAACTTGTACTTAAGTGCTTTGCTAGGTCAAGGTTTCATGGGTTTATCCCTCCATTTGAAAATACAGGTCGTAAAACCATCTTAAAGCCATTTAAATCAGTGAAAGAGATTTCACTCAGTCAGAAATGGTTTCTAGTGCAAAGTTTTGCCTTCCTCCCTTTTAAAAACAGCATTGGAAAACCTGAGCTTTTGGAGAAGCGACACTGCCTGCATAAAGGACTCTGAGGTTTCTTCATTTTTTAAGAAGATGGTGAGAAGCAAGCTACATTTGAGTGGAAAGCCAAGTGAAGCAAAAAAACACCTGCTAGGAGCAGTTTGTAATATTTCTTCCTTGAGAAAAGCAGCAGCTTGTCCTTCCGATGGGTTCCTCTGACACAGGTTAGATCTCCCAGTCTGGGAAAAGCCAACCAGCGGTGCAAAGCAACCTTCAAGGCCAAGCAAGTGAGGATGCCCTCTGGAGGAAAAGTCCCCAGTGGTACAGAGCTGCTGTAGCAAGTTACCATCGTGGGGGCTTTCATCCACTGGATCTCGCATGGAGAGAGAAAGTAAGGCAGGAGAAGAGGTTTATGTCAGATACTTGCAGGGTCCATCAGCCCTATCAGAAGAGCCTTTGGGATCACACAGCTTTACCAGGGGGTTGGGATGCTACTGTGCAAAGTGATGGCATGTCCCCATCCGTAGCTACAACTTCACTATGGTGCCCAGTTATAAACAGTGGTTACCTGTTATAACTCTCCTCCCAGAAGTGTCTTCCTGGAAACTCTGTTTTAGACCATCACAGCATCAAAGTTCTGCAACTTTGTCACAGTGCTTATGCTTCAGAGAAATACACCTCTGGGTCAGGAGGGCCAAAGTGCAAGGCTGAATTCACTACGCCGCTGATCTACAAGATGCTGCAAAGCCTCAAGCTCATGCTCAGATCCTGCCTCCGTGCACCCACTGGTCCCACCTTCATAGCTCTGTTGTCTGCGGGGGGGATTGTACTCATGTAGGGGTGAGCATACCACCACCCATCCACGTCCCACCAGCTTTGCTTTTCCTAAGCATGCAGGGCAGGCTCAGGGTCCTAGCTGTAGCCAGGTTAGGGACAAAGATATGTGCAGAAGTCAGAGTCCAAGTGCTTTGGTCTTCTCTGAGGCTGGTCCTCCATGAGGATCCTCCCCAGAACCTTGCTGCAATTCTCACTGTCTGTTCCAGAGAGTGAGGGCTGCTGGAGAAATACTGTACATCTCACTCAGGACTCTGGATCCACTCTTTGTAGACTACCACAGGTTAAGTAACCTCCCACTTGACACATGAGCAGCTCTCGCGCTAAATGCTGTCTCTTCTACCCCCTCTCCTTCTATGGTTAGAAGTGAACTTGTTCAAAACTTCATTTTTCCCCCTTAGAAGTCACATGTGAACCCAGACTGCCAAGTACTAGCCGTACTGGTGATACTAAAACGTAACTTGGATTGACAAGGGATCCACAAGGAGCTTAGCCACGCCATTCCACATCATCCTGTGCAAGTTGTTTTTACATGTCCAAGATCTCGTTCAACTTGCTTGGCTTCTCAGGGGACGATTAAAAACAACGCGTAACAGATGGGAGAGCTAAGACAAACAGAGGTTATTTGCCTCGGGCTGGTAGATTCTACCAGAATGGGCGACAGAAGTCCTGCGTATTAATTAGTTAATATTTATACAATGCTAGGAAAATATATAGCCCTATATTAGTATTATTGTAAGGTGGCCCCTACAGTTTGGAGAAGCAGAGGGCAACCGTTGCACAAGCGAATGCAAACATCCTTCCTTCTCTCGTGGCATTTTGGTCATCTGTGGGGTCCGGCAGGCACAGAGCATTCCCAGGGCACACAAGACAGGCAATGGGAAAGCCCAGGGAAAGAGATCCCACCCAAGCAACACCGCTGCACACTCCTGGGTTGCTGCATCCGTGTGTTGAATCCAGGAGCAGTTGTTTGCCCTTTGCTTTGAAAGCAGTAATTCTGTTAGGTACTGTCAAATTGGGCTATGTGGTCAGCTGCCTTCAGCAGAAATCTTGAAGCTGAATTTGAGATACTTGTGGGTGTTTACAGCAGTAAGAGGTGCAAATCTCTCTGAACTGCCACAGGACTCACGTGCCATGCTGCTCTGTGCTCTGCTGAAATCCCAGGAGGAAGGTCAGGCCCATCTGTATGAAAGAAGGATCTATGGGAAAGGAGGAAAGGGTCACGGTGTCAGATTTCTCCTTTTTTTCCACCTCTCTGGGGCATTCATCCTGCTCCCATGACTTCAGATCTGATTTCTTCAGATGTCTTTTTCAGTCCAGCTTCCCTTCACACCACCACACATCCCAGCGTGCTGCTCTGCGCCTCCTCCAGGTTCCAGCATCAGCCTGAATCAAACATGCACCAGTTTTTCTCCAGGACAGCTCTCACTCTCCAGTGCTTCTGACATCATCGTTTTCTCTGCCATATAGCTTTAAAAGTGTTGAACATTTTTGGCCATTCCCCTTCTTTCTCTTGGCTAGAACACAGAAATATTACCTAAGTTGTGATGCATTTTCCCCTAGAATTTTTCAATCGTTCAGGCTTCCCATGTAGTCTACCAGAATTTTCATCCAGTTTTCATCACCTCATATCTTGACCATCATGATCTGCCATTTCTTTTCCCATCAGTTTAGCTCAGACTTGACTGAAATGCAGAATTTCCAGCTGAAAATTCCAACATTCATTTTCATCCAAAATAGGATAAAAGGCTCAAATTTTAAAAGCACCTCCTCAGAAATACTGACATGTTAACTTCTACTTATTTAGGCAAAAGTTTTCAGTGTTTCTAGTTGCTGAATTCTAAATGCCGTATTTTGTTTCATTTATTTGACAAGCTTTATTTAGAGTAAAATCAACATCAGGCTGCATTAACCTTCCCCTGTGGATTGTGCTTGCTCTGGGTCAAGGTCTACAGGAAACTACACTTCAGTGTAAGATGGTCTTTACTGCCTACACTGCATGATACAGTGGGAAGACCATACAGAGTGCATCGAGAAATGCACAGTGTAGCGAGGGACCTCACCTGGAACGGAACAGAAAGCAGAGCTTCATGGCTGTCCTACAGCTCTCAGCAGGCACCGAAAGGATGCTCACTTCTGTACCATGCAACCGGGTTACCTCATCACAGGTTACACAACGGGAGACATGGGTCCCCACATCCCATTCTTTTCCCCTAAGGGATACGCCATGCTTTTATCTGAACTTTTTTGAAATGAAGTGGTTTACATAATTGTAATTTAAAAAAAAAAATTGATCATATCAAACTGACCCTAAATGAAGCCTTTCCCTTTTCGCTACAGAAAATGTCCATTGCTGCAAAGCTGTGTTCTCAACTGCAAAATCATCCTGATAAAAATGTCCCATAGCCTCCAGTACAGCTGCCACAATCATTATTTTTCCTTTTTCTCTAACCTGAGCAATTTGATGCCTCTTTGAATTCTTCAGATTTCTCTCTTTACCATCAAGCCCCCTTCTCCATCAAAGCCCCCAAAAAGTCACTGATGTCCCTGACGTCACTCCCTGCAACCTTCCTTGTGCCAGCCAACCGCCTCGTGATCCCCCAGCCCGAATCAACCTGCAAAGCCATCCAAACTTCTAAGCCTGGCTGAAAAATCTGTATGTCTTTTAGTGGCAATGTTTTAAAAATGTTTCTGGTTTCAAAAGGGTTGTCAGCAATTTCAGCCTGTTCCCTGAAATGGTTGGAGAAAAACAAGTAACAAAACATGAAGATATTTTTACTCAATTCTTACTAGTATTTAAAATGTCGAACAACATTTTTGATTGCCAAAACTTGATGGTCTGTCCTGTAGACTGTTCTAAAAGCTTTAAATATGCGGTTGAGTTTGTGGTTTGAAAAGTTTTGGAGCTTTTCCTCATCCGAATTGCTACTTCCAATAAGAAATATATTAAAAATATGAAATGTAAGCCAATAAAAACATAAACATAAAAATCAAATCTTCAAAATACCAACATTCCAGCCAGGTCTGCTCTCCTTTTCCCAATCCCAAAATTGGCAATTTAACAAATACCGAGGCAAGTCAGGAGGCAATGCTTCTAAACCGCTCTGAAGCATCCCATTCTGAATGTAATTAATGAGTGTGGCTGAAAAAGCACGTTGCTGAGACCCTCCACGGTCACCCCCATTCCTTCTTTTCATTTCTCACGGTCTCACGCTGTAGTTTTGTCACATATGTAACTTCAGGTCCTCTAGACTCTGAAAGCTGCCAGTGAAACCTTCTCTTTAAGATGAAGGGCTCTATGTTTGGCAGGTCACATCCAACCTGCAATCAAGGAGCATCGTTCTTTGATTTCAGGAAGCACGCAAGCATGTGTTCAGCGACTGCAGCCGGGGTTTGAGTCTGTGCAGGGCTGCACGCACCCGAGGAATGCCAAGTACCCTCAATTCCATTAACTTCAGTGGGAATTAGAGGGCTCAGCTGTATTTAATATTTTACAGGGTCAGGCCCTGAAAACTGTATTAGCATTCTCAGTTCCCAGTAGGCCTAAACTCAGCAAAGCATTTGGATTGAGGCTTAACTGTAAACATGTGAACAGTCCCCCTGATTTCAATATGACTATTCTCATGCTTAAAGTTAAGCATACGCCTAAGTGATGTGCTGAATTTGGGCCAAAAAACTACTGTTTTCAAGTGCTACACAAGTTTACAATAGGCAAACTGCTGGTCTACAATGCCAGTTGCATAACCCTGTTTATCCTTTTTCAGAAAGGCTGACACGAGACTATATATTTTTAAAATGGAGCCGCTACAACGCTTAAAGAAGATGGGGCATTCTGGTGAAACCCTGGGTATTTCTACAGAGTTACTAATTTACTATTATTATTGTTATTATTACTGTTATTCCTATGTGAATGCAGGAAAAGCACCTATCCCAGACTCTTGGAGCATTTGCTGTTCCTAAAAGAATATAATCCATACAGAAAAGAATAACAAACTCTCTCTACACGACAGCAAAAATCAGCCAAGTGGCAGCTAAAAATATCCCACCCTCCCCAGAGACCCTCAGCCTTTTTGTACATCTGAACCCTCCCAGAAGCACTAGAAAACAGAAGTGTCTTAAGGCGTGCTCTGAATATCCCCACCTTTCACCCCTCCGGGCGCCAAAGCAGCCTGGGGTCTTCTGCAGAAGGGCATGCTGGCACCTCTCGCCTTTTCTGAATTAGGAGGGGGCTTCACCCTTGAAATGGTGCTGGTCCCCAGGAGATAGAGTCTTGGCCAGCTCATGGCAGGGGATGAATGTGGCTCTCAAACACATTCCTTCACCCGGAGAAGCATGGGGGGATGTGGAGTCTGCTGTGGCGGCTCTCCTCCTCCGAAAGCAAAAGGGTCCTTCCTCTGGGAGGACACGGGGCCTTGGGGGCTGAGGGGCTTCCCAGGAGATCTGCTGGGGCACAGAGGAGAAACATAGCTGTGCTTCACCCTGCATTTTGGGCCTCCATTTTGCACACATCATCAGTTAAGACTTACTATACCCTGCAGTGCGTGAGGATGTAAAGCGTGGGCTACCCAAACCCCCACTCAGAGGCCAGGAGGAAGAAAAGAGCTTTTGGGGCTGACTTTTCACCCAGCCCCCCTAAGCACATGCATCTCACAACACTGGACCATGTGCTGAGAAGGCATGGGGAGCAGCTTCGAGGGGGAGAGGAGCAGAGTACAGTTCTCCCCCCTTCACTGTGCAAATGGGGGTCAAACCAGGACCTGAGGTGCCTCCAGGCCAGCTCCGGAGATTCATGCTGAGGACACAGGGGAGTCTTCCCTCCCTTCCTCCCTCTTCTCCGTAACTCCACGATCCACAATGCTCACCATGCAATTAACTGGCTGCTGCAAAGGCACGGTAAAGCCAGAACAAGGACACATTTAAGATGGGACACGAGTCCAGAACCTGCTGTTCTCGGTTTGCATCTCCCTTTTTTGACATCTTTGACAACCCTTTTAGCAGGCAGGTTTTGGCACACTGGCAGCTACCGCGCTGACAAGACAGCTTGTTGTGGTATTTTCTCAGTGAGGCTGATTGGAAAATGTCCCCTGCCTTTGCTCCAAGTTCTTGTAGAAGGATTATAAAATCAAAGCAACAGTTTAGCCAAAATCCATAAAAAATAACATTCCGAACCCCAAACAAATCTCTCTTGGCACTTCCAACAGAGAAATGGCATCCACCGTTAGGGAAGAGCCTCTGGTGTGACAGACAGAGCTGGCAAGACCTGTGGAGAACCAACGACCCGGACCGGTGGGCAAGGCCAGAAGTGCCGGCACTTCACCTTCCTCCCTTGGGCCCCGGCTGACCGGTGGCAGGGGCTCCTAGACAGCGGCACACAGTCTCCGTGAGCGTTCATGTCATCTCACAGAGATGTCTCCCGACCAGCTTGGTATCCTTGGTCGGTGTGTGTTCGCACGGCCCAGCACAGGGCTCTGCAGACGAGTGTCTGTGCCCAAGCTAATGGCGTCTCTGCCCTCAGAGCCTGTTGTCCCTGCTGCCAGGGAAAGTCACAGGGGGGGACAATGGGATTTCCAGTCCTGTGAGGACAGAAAGGCAGGGCCAGGGGAGACTTTCCGCATCGGACACGCTAACCCTGAGTAACAAACGGAGCCGGCACTTCTACACTTCGTAAATACACGCTTCTGTCTGTCCTAATTTTGCTTCAACACATCCATGCGCTTTCCCAAAACTGGTATCCTCATCGCCGTCCTTCCTCCCTTGCTGCTTGAGAGCTCGCTGTGGGGTTTAACCTGCTGCCGCCTTCCCCGGGCTGCCAGTCAGCAACGCACCGCTCCGCAGCCCGCCCCGCCGCCAGCCCCGCCGTGGCCCGGGGCCCGCCCCGGGGTCTGTCCCGCTCCTCAGCCCCGGGGGCTTGTCCCGCCCCGGGACCCGCTCCTGCTCCTCAGCTCCGGGGCCCGCTCCCGCTCCTCAGCCCCAGGGCCTGTCCCGCCCCTCAACCCCGCGGCCTGTCCCGCCCCGCAGCCCCG
>Ga0065711_1045014_pt1 | contig 13744 bp, 7 predicted proteins | sample Hoacrofraction12_FD_59098 | JGI IMG/M metagenome (GOLD analysis project Ga0065711, IMG submission 59098) | Hoatzin crop microbial communities from Cojedes, Venezuela - Epithelial fraction 12 v2 (version 2) | ecosystem: Host-associated > Birds > Digestive system > Esophagus > Crop | place... | reverse complement strand
CTACCCTTTGGCTGCGACCATCCAACCAATTCCTTATCCACCGAATGGTCCACCCATCAAATCCATGGCTCTCCAATTTAGAGAGAAGGATGTTGTGGGGGACCGTGTCAAAGCCTTTACAAAAATCCAGATAGACGACGTCCATAAATGATGATGACTCTGTCTCACTGTTTCCCAGTGATGCCCAGACTAAAACCGCGTAACTTGTGAATATGTAACCGAAGCTTTCAAGCCACAAACACCAGGTGTTAATCAGCAGTTTCCTTCATTTCCACTTCCAAACAACTCATCTCCCTTTCCACTCCTATTTTTTTCCAGAGTTGTCCTCTTCCTGTCACAGTCAGTCCTCATCACCCACTACCTGCTGTTCTGCAGGGATCCCAGTAGTACATGTCGTAAGCATCTACAGTGGAACAGGTATACAGGGTTTTCTTCCTCCTCCTCTCTTTTAGCCATGTAAATAGAAGGGGAACAGTGAACTATATAGTAATACAGTAGTGATTAATTTGGACGTGACCCTAGATTTGAAGCCATTCCCTTTTCTTATTAACAGACAAAAAGAATTACTTCAAACAAGCAGTAAGAAACATGACTGATATAAGAGCAGAGACCTGGAAATAAGACTGTCCACAGAGGAAGCAAACCTTTAAGGGCAAAATGAGTTTACACTGAAAAAAACATGATAGTTTTCACTCCAGAATTCTGAAAGAACTGGCCCATAAAGTCACTAATTTGACGTCAAAGAGTTTTAACAATCAAACTATCCAAGACAAAAAATAATACTTGATTGGAAAGAAATACTTGAGTGGAAAACAAAAACCCTACCATCTATCTTAAGTCAAACAGGAGAAAAAAACGCAAAGCAGCTCGTGATCAGGAGCAGTCAGGCATGCAGGGAACTACTTACTTACGTCTTGCTAGATGTAAAATATATTCTGAATATGAATGTTTCTTCCAGATTTCTACAATATTTGCATACTTTAAAACCTCAACAACAGAAATTCTACCTTCAAATTTGCTCTAACGACTTTTCTTAGCTCTGCACCAAACTCTTCCCAGCAGTTTACAGCCCCTGCACAGCAGCAAGTGTGTCCTGCATTGCACTCATCACTTAGCATTTCACATACTGACAGTATCCTTTGGGTTGGAAAAGACCTCAGGAGGCCCCTAGTCCAATGTTCTGCTCAAAGTAGGGACAACAGTGAATTTAGATGAGGCCGCTCAGGGCTTCATCCAGCATGCTCTTAGCCTCCAAGAATGGAGATTTCACAATCTCTCTGGGCAGCCAGTTCCAGTGCTAATTATCTTCATAGTGATTTTTTTTTTTTTTTTTACTTTTTTTTTTTCCATGCTTCAGTTTAGGACTTTTCTCTCATTCTTCCACCATCTGCTACTAGGTCTCCTGACACCACCTCTTCCGTAGCCTGAACAAGCCCAGCTCTCTCCATCTCCTCTCTCCCTTACGTGCTCCAGTCCCCTGACCATGTTGTTGGCTGTCCACTGGATTAACTCCAGTTTATCAACACTCTTCTTGTACTACGAGGGCCAAAACCAGACACAGTATTCCATATGTGGTCTAACAAGTGTCGAATAATGGGGAATAGTCACCTCCTTCCACCTACTGGCTAGACTCCCATAGACAGAACCTAGGATGCTGTTAGCCTTCAGCATTGTCAGGCACGCAGCCTGATAACCCATCCCTAGATCAACTAGCTCTACATGAAGTCATCTTAGTTGCATTACAATTTTTATCCTCACAATGACATCTACATATATTTATCCAGATTCTCCCAGCTACAAAACTGACACTCTGAGCTACAATATAAACTTTTTGATGAAAAACATTTCACATACAAAAAAAAAAAGGCTAACTAAGAAAACAATAGACACATTCAAGTACTGTAGCTAGAAAAAAAAAACAAAAAAACCCACAGATGTTTGAAAGGAGTTATATGAATACAAAGGTAACCAAAACACACAGGTATGGTAAAACAAAAAAAACAAAAGCTTAACATAGATCAACAGGCGCCCTGAAACTGAGTTTTCCACTTATACAGTACTAGGGTTTTGTTGAGCACGCAAGCTCAGAATTGGTGAAATGAAGCTAAGTTATTGTATCATCACTTTGAGTGACTGCAGCACCTTCCAGTTCCAGTCAGAAGCTGAGCTCTACAGTTGCAGCAGGATTTTCAAAATTATTTTTAAGTAATCATCTGCAAGCGTCCCTAAATTTTAAATGTTTGACAAAACTTCTAATGAGCATGTGTGTGTAAATCATTCAACAGTTCCAATTTCTAACTTTGCACTTGCATTTGACAAGCTTTGGAGGAGCCTTGTTATCCCACTTCAATATGCAGCAATTTCGTTATTCCAGAGAATGTCAAAGCACACAGATATCTGAACAAGTCATTAACAATTTAACAAACATACAAACATCTTCTGAAGACGAACAGATCAAAACAATGTGATCAACTAAATTATTATGCTTGCTGGATATCCAAGTAATTTCTTACTTCAATTAATCCAATATATTTAAATAAACAACTTAAATCAGTAAAAACGAAATATTTTGTCTTCATTCTAGTATCCTGCAGTTCACTCAAATATAATGAGCACTAATTAATCACATGAGTAGAACAAACATTGACAGTATGAATGCTGGAATAATTCACTGTGCTTGTAATTCGAGTTATAACATTTTTCAGAGGAAGTGCATTAGCTTCCAGACTTAATGCTAAATATTTAAACTTGCAAAGTTTGAACTTCATACCCCTGAAAAATTAACTTGACAAACACAGATGGCTTTCACAGTAAATTTTCACACTGACCAATAAACTTCAAGCCAATCACAATCTTGGTCTCAAAAGTGTTGTCATAAAAAAAATCCATCACATTGTAAATACTGTTTCTTAAAAAATAAGAACTATTTTTCTGTGTTTTTTCTTTAACTAGAGTCTAACCCCTTTAACATGCACCACTCTGAGTACGTTAAGCACAAATCATATTCAGAGGTCTGTATTACCAGAACTACTCCACAATTTCAACACACGTATATAATTTTTATACAATAAAAACAGTAACTCTTACCCTAGGAAATTCTGATGACCCTGACACCATGATCCAGTGATGAAAGATAAAAACAATTTGGCCAGTGGGCAAAGAAAGAAAAGCATTGCCACTGCAGCACTGTACTCTCCTTCCAAAACTGAACCACCTCCAAAGCAGACCTCAGCTGAGCTTCTGTTCATGCTAATGGCATTCTGGATTAATGGATATAGCAAGAAGAAAAGCATCAACATGGGCGCCTGTGCATAATCCACACTGCAACCACGAGGAAATATTTGCATGTCCCCTTCATTAAAATACAATGCAAACCTTATCCTCAGTTCTAAAATAATTGTGTGTTTATAATAGAGCAACACATTGTAGTGACAACTAGGATATGCTTTCAGGCCAAACCCATGCAAACAAAAGATTACATCTACCTAAGCACACATCCTGATAGTGGCAAGCATTCTTTAAAGTCCTAACCCAGCATTATCTCTTGAAGAAAAACAGGATCAACCCTTCTAACTGCGTTTGTGAAGTCTTATGGTCTTCCATAAGGCATCATTAGAAATTCAGAATTCAAAATTTAGTGGGGAAACGTTCAACACGTGCACGCAACGCCTTCAGAACCAGCTCAGCATCACCATGCTAGGTAAACACTGTACAAAAATCACTGCCGACTCTAGCAACGCAGGTAGAACAAGACTGCAAACTCATCCACGGAGATCCTCTAGACGTAACATTTCCTAGCTGGAGAACGGTCACCTCACAAGCGGAGATGCAGGGACCAACGCCCCTGGGAGCCAAATCCCCCGCCGTGCTGGCAGTGCCCGTGGCAGCAGCCCGTGCCGCAGGCGGGAACGCTCTGGCTCTGAGGTGCCACCTGCCGGGGCAAGGACCCCTGGCCCATGCAGGCATCATCACTCACAAAGCCACGAGGTCAGCCAGATCAGCGACTAATCCAGCCGAAAACTAGTCCTTCTGCTTCTGCTCTTCCCTGCTTCTGGAGATGAATAAAAAAGCCAGGAGGGACAACGTCCAGCAGCATCAGTGCAGACCACTGCCATGTGCCAAGCACAGCCTGAGCAGACAGCGCACGCTGGCACTGCCGCTGCCCCTCCCGCCAGCAGCCAGCCACGCTCCTCCCCTGCTGCCTTTGTACCACTGGGGTCATTCCACAAGCCGCCATTACAGCGAGATGAAGCGACTTACCAACAGCATAGCGATCGCCTCAGGCAGCACAAGAGGTGGCCGGGGCCACATGGCTAGGCATGTTGGAGGGCAGAGATGAAGCTCTCCCCTGTCAGCGACATGCATGTCGTACCTGGTGCAGGCGCCCACGTGCCAGCAGCAGGGTCAGGCCCTGCAAGGGGCGGCCGGGGCTGCCCTGCGCCAGACCCAGCCGGTTCCCGCGGGCTCCAGCGGCCCCACCGCAGGGCACGGCCCAGCCCTGCAGCCACGGGCGGGCATCTCGGGGAAAGCCGGGGGGAGAAAGGGCAAAACGCTGCCCGGCAGCCAGGGCTGAGGGAAAACCGTGTGAGGAACGGCCCTGCAAGCACCTGGGAGGGGAGAGCAGGAGGAGGGCAGGAGGTGCTCCAGGACCCCCGCTGGGAGAGAGAGATGCCCCTGCAGCCCCGGGAGGGACCCCAGGAGCAGGAGAGAGCGGCTGGGTGGGCACCCAGCAGCCAGCCAAGGTCAGCCCACCACACATCCACGGTAAATACCCTCAGACCAGCTGAAACCAAAGCTGAAAGCACTCTGCACCGCTCTCAAATGTTGCTGTAAACCCTTGTGTTTCATCACTCACAGTCAGTGCACACATGCGGTGTCAAATTATCAAACAAGAACATAATTTCAGGTTTCTGTGTGTTGATTTAAGCCCTCAGAGTTTTGGCAAATGATGCTGCAAACAGTGTTGGCTTTTAAAGGACATATCTAAATGTTACACATTTAAAAAAAAAAAAATCCTTATTCTTTTTAGAAATAGTGTGGCTAGAAGTGCCAAAGTAAGTCAGACGCTCAAGGTCATGTATAACATTGCAACAATTTTAAATTCATTAGATCTCAAACAAATAGGTCTTTTGTTTGCAGCCCACCTTCCATATTTTCAAAAGAGTATTTTATTTAAAAGGAGGTTGTTGTTTTGTGGGTTTTTCTTTTTAAATCACACACTATTTTTTCCTTCTTCCCTTCCCTATTTCATTCTAACAGATCATACCCTACTGCTACCAATATCCAGCATCCAGTATCATAATTACCATCAATTTCAAAGGAAATAAGGCTTTGATTTCAAGAAAAGACTACTCCCATTTCTACTACAGGCACGCATGGCCCCTGACAAATCAGCTATCCCAAAAGGATTCCCAACAAAACTAGTAAGCAACTCCCACAACACTCCTAGAAGCCTTCTCTAGTGACCCAATATGCAACGATAGTACTTGGCTGCCAAAAAAAATTTGGGGAATTGTTAACATGCTGTTGAATCTCTCCAGTGCAGGAACATCTGCTGCCCAGTGCAGGAAGGGAGGTGAGTGGAAATGCTGAGACCCACCAACCACTTCTGACACAAGAGGGTAAGCAAAAATTCCCCCACCAGAAAGAACAGTTGAGTTTAGTCCTATTTGTATCTCAGGCCAGGTATTTCAAGTGGCACTACCTTTTTAACTAAATTGACTTTTACTAGCTTGAATAATCAACATCTGAGCTAATAACAGTTTTCTTTAGTTGTCCCATTATTAAAGAAAGTATTTCCATTAGTAAAAGAGACTTCACGGAGAAAGGTATTGAGTAACTGGCAATGTAGTTAGACAAATTTTACACTATCATTTACATGTCCAAACTGGTTAAATTAACTCCTTAAAAATGCAGTTCATCCATTAGAGGAAAATTAAGTATTTAGGTATCACCACTTGAATGCTACAAAACCCCAACGGACAGAAAATATATATACTTTCATATATGGAACCATTCACTATAAGGAAAGCAACAGCTGATGAGGTTTTAAAATTGGGAACAAGGGAAAAAACAAACCTGCGCAGAGCCCACAAACTAGAAAAGGATGCAGCTAGACAGCTCATATTAGACTGCAATTAATTTTACCATTTAAATGATTAATCCTAATCTATATGCTGTTACAGAAGTCTATAGGAAAATCACTGGCTTAAGTGAGGTCAAAAAAAAGGGGGGATGAAAAAAAAGAAGGAAAAAAAAAAGATACTACCAGTTATGTTTTTCTCCATGTCTTGATTCAGCAAGTGTAGTTGTTCTGTTCTAGCCCTAGGGCAGCTGTCAGCTGTACTCAACTGCTGCGACTGCTACTGCTGGTCACACCAGCATGCCGGGGTTTTCAAAATAAAACTGTGCCAAAATAACATGCAAGATGAAGAATGCAGTGGATCACTATGCCAATAAATTCTGCTGAGCAAATTATTTTGGGCTGCACGTTGCACAGCAGCAAGGATAAGGCAAATGAAGGGAGGCCAGCCCCACTAAGCCAGCCAAGATGAGAGAAGGTGGATCAGAAGACAGAAGCAGCTGTTTTGGAGAGGTGTCAGCAGCAAGACCCAAGCCTACCTGGCATGAGCTTGGGAATCCCTGCTCTGACCAATTGCCTTCCCCTGTAATGACGTGCTCGCACTACCATGCTGAAATACAACAGTCTCGGGAGAACTCACCTTGTCTGCATATCATCTGCCACAGGTGGGTACTGGCAGAGTAGTGGCAGAGTTGTTACATAAGCACTCAGTAGATATTTATTAATTTTAGTAGGGCAATATAAAAGAAACATTTTTTAAAAAGGTATATATTAATTTAATTTTCATTTTATATTTTTTCTTTAATACATATTATATTGAAAATCACAAAAAATATTTTATTGCATATTACTTACAAGCTTCTTAAAAAGCTGCCAGCACTTGAGTTGAAGTTACTTACTAATGAGAAACTTTTCAGCTGTTTCAATTAAATCCATCAGCATAGGGCTAACAGTTTAGTACTTCAAACAAGAAGGCATCTAAGAAGTTACTATGTTGCTAACATTTTACTAAAAACTGGTTTGCCAGGAAGCTGAAGGGGACAGAAAAATGAATTAGGGATGAGCAAGGCAGGGCAACTACCACAGAGAAAACTGATTCCCTTCTCCCGCACCTCCACCTCCCCCCGAACTTAGGTCCAAATGACCATATTAAGATTTAAATTTAATGGAGTAAAATAAAAGAGTTTGCCACAACCATGCAATTATCATATAAGAATAGTCATATTACATTTGAATGTTCTAATCTGTATCCATAGGGAATTTTATACAAATTAGTTTTGTAGAAATTTCAATATTCTGGAATATTAAAAAGGGTTCCACTACTAAAAAAAGATGCAATAGAGAAATGAGAATGCACACTTATTAAACATTTTAAACACATTTTGCTTTTCACTTAGCGTTTTGTTCCTGAATGTTCTTTTCGAGAAAGCTGTATAAAAACATACTAACTTGTCTACACATATCAAGACAGATACTGACTTTATCAAAAATATGTTCCTACTATTTTCTAACCCATAACTTCTTGTAATTTATATTCAGTGTCATTAGTCATTTTAAGTACTAACACAACAACTCAAGAGCTACCAGGCCTTTCATCATTGCCCACATATGAACAATTCTGATTTATTTTAACAGAAAGTTTTTTACAGAGAAACCAAGTAGGAATTTCTCTATGAGAGATACTGACCTTTGAAAATTTTATCCTACTAGTGTCCCAATTTTACAAACAGTAAACAAACCCGTCAATTACACTATACGAACCTGTAGCTTCATTGATAAAAGCTTACTATGTTTCAGGGTACTTTTGAAGCAGCAGTGTTCTCTATGTTCGGATACAAAATTAAAAATATATAAATATATAATGCCTTTTAAGAATAATCTCAGCCTTATGCAATTTTTCTTCCCCCAGAAATCTTAAGCATCACAGCAAGTTATAGAAAAATAAAATGTCACTGACTAGCAATCACTGACTGAAAGTAGAGTTTTCACAGTGAAGCACAGAAATGTTTTTTCCCCCCACCAATTTACTTCACTCGGTTTTATGCCTCAAACTTTCTCTGATCTGGCAACAGGTCTTTTTAAACCTTTTTCAAGTAAAAAGCTTAATATCTATGCTCTTCCAAAACATAACCAGAACACCCATAAGCTGCATTTTATAGATGACTTCTTTAGAGATTTGTCTAATCCCTGTTCTTAACATCTTTAAATCTTTAACGGTGAGAGTCTGGATCGGGATTCTACACTTGAGGCAACAAGACATGATGAAGTTAAGCTTTGTGAAGTAAAAAACAAAGAACACAGGAATTGCCTTAAGAAGGAATATACCTACTTTATCTTCCACTGGAAGTATCAGTAGACAAAATATGACTTGTACCAGGAAAGCACAAATACAGGCTGGGCAGAGAACGGCTCGAGAGCAGCCCTGAAGAGAAGGACTCAGGGGTGTTGGTTGATGAGAAGCTCAACACGACCCAGCAGTGTGGGCTCGCAGCCCAGAAGGCCAACTGTACCCTGGGATGCTTCAAAAGCAGCTTGGACAGCAGGGCAAGTGAGGTGATTCTGCCCTTCTACTCTGCTCTGGTGAGACCCCACCTGGAGTCCTGTGTCCAGCTCTGGAGCCATCAGCACAGGAAAGACATGGACCTGTTGGAGTGGGTCCAGAGGAAGGGCACAAAAATGATCAGAGGGATGAAAACCTCTCCTGTGAGGACAGGCTGAGAGAGTTGGGGCTGTTCAGCCTGGAGAAGAGAAGGCTCTGGGGAGACCTTGTAGCATCCTTCCAGTACCTAAAGTGAGACTACAAGAAAGCTGGAGAGGGACTTTTTACAAGTACATGTAGTGATAGGACATGGGGTAATGGCTTCAAACTGGAAGGGGGTAGATTTAGACTAGATATAAGAAAGAAATTCTGTACAGTGAGGGTGCTGAGGCACTGGTACAGGTTGCCCAGAGAAGCTGTGGATGACTCCTCCCTGGAAAGGCCAGGCTGGATGGGGCTTTGAGCAACCTGGTCTAGTGGAAGATGTCCCTGCCCATGGCAGGGGGGTTGAAACTACATGATCTATAAGGTCTCTTCCAACCAAACCATTCTATGATTCTATGAAAGCTTAAAACACAATTCAGGAAAAATTACATTTAACAAGTACACTAACTTTGTTGAATTAGGTCAAAACCATTAAACCATGAATGCACATTTTTTTCTAAGTGAAGACTGCATTTTTTACACCAGCTTTGCTGCAGAACAGTGTCACGTTTCACAATATGAGTTATAAATTTGAGATAAGTTTAGCTGTTTAAGGTTATGTATTTGTGGCAGTATCTAGTTGTGCTTTCATATAAATCACAAGTGCAATACTGTATCTAAAGGTAAAAAAATATTGTCAGTGTATGCTAGTTTTAAAGTCCAAAAAACATATCAGAGCTTTTGAAATAATAATTTCAAGCAAACTATCATAACAACAGCTGGGCTGATAAATGTAATTTTTTAAAAATGCATTTCTATTGCTGTTAGTTATATTTAGGATAAATAAATATGTCCCTGCATTTCAAGCTATGAAGTTACAATGCCTGTAGTGCAGCTGTTTGCACAGGATTGTTCACTGGCTAAGGCCACGCATTCTGGCACTGATGTATTAATATTCAGCTCGGCAGATTAGCATAAGCAGAGGCTGTCGAAAAGGATGAGTGGGAGCATAGCAGTGTAAAGTATATAGAAGATGACATCTATCTTTAGGAGGTGGTTAGTTTAATTATCTATGAAGTTATTGATCCTGAGTTAGGAAGCAGCTGAGCAAGTGTTTTAGGGAATGCCACGAGCAGTCAGCTCGTGATTAAAAGAATACTCATGCCCTTAAAGGAAACTGGAAAGAAAAAAATACTTTGGCAGCTGGGAAATGCGCATTAAGTAGAATCAAAACAGAAACTTAAAATATTCATGTCTGTGTGTGCCAAGTGGACGGTGGATTTTATCATACAGAAAAATCCACATGACTTCAAATACAAGTTTTTAGAAATATTTTCCTACTTTTCTCCTTAAATTTCCTCAAAATGAGTAATGCTGAAAGATGTTTGTATTTCTACAGGTAAGTACTGGGCAAACTACAAGTTTCTCATCAAATAACTTTCCTATGAGGCACAAGTATTTTGTGCACCAGGAAAAGAATAAATGTTTATGTTCGGTGAAACAGAACACTAGTTTAGACCCAAAACATCACCAGCTAGGAACCCGAAAGTTTAACCCCATTCTAGAAAACAAGCTCCTTCAACTTTTTTTTTTTCCCAAGGTAAACTCTTTTAATCATTGGCTCAGTCCTCCTAATCTCATTTGTAGCTTCACCACCTATGACCTCGGGTGTAGTAAGGTTATTCCAAGCTCCTGTCAACATCACCTTTCTGGTCTCTTTATGTGAACATACACAATTAACAAGCAGTAGAGAGATCACTTCAGTTTGAATTATAAACAAAATGCTGCCATTCCTCATTCCCTAAATACCCATAAATTAAGCTGCACAGGACTCAAAATTCACAAGGTAACTGTAAGATGTAGGATAAACAGAGCCCCTTATCTGCAACACACTATGGCCAAAGTCTCAGTAACATAGCAAAAGGCTGCACACTTATCCTCTTCAAACGGAGGGCAGGGCTTGTTTGCACAAGGAAATGCCCACACAGTTCTGTGGCTACGGTTATTGTGGAACTTCTCATAAATAGATCAGAAAAAAATGCTCCTTTCTTCTTCACGTATGCTGCTGCAAACATTTGCCAGTGGAAACCCCTGTTCAACTTGGTTAGGGCAGCATTTCACTGAATTTTCTTGTCAGAGTTTATCCATGCTGCAGACGTACCAATTTAGGTCTAGATTGGTTAGCAGAGGTATCAATAGCAGGGCAGGCATGAATCTGATCACGTCCCTACAAATCTAAACTAGCGGTGAAGCCCAAGTCACCAGTGTTTCCAACCTATCAAGCCCCTGAAATAGATATATGAAAACCAGCCTGGGAACATCTGTGTGCGTGTCAGTCACGCTTGCCTGCTACAGCGCGGTCCTACCCAAGACTTGGTACCTACAGAACTAGTATTCGGCACCTCAGCATGACTCACTAGTACTGAACTACTACTAAAGCTATTACTGAGAACAATCTTTACAACTATTTTGATTTTCTTAGCGAGTGCTTATCCACTAGTGCTTAAATATTATGATTAGAGAAGACATAAAAATTAAACAGATTAGACAGAATAAATTATTATGTAAAGGAGCTACGCCACAGGTCCTGAGACAGTAGTAATACAACCGAAGCCAAATATGATTACTCATCTCCTCCCTGAACATCTGCCTTAATTCTTTTTATTTATTATTTGGAAAACCTATATTTGTATTCCTTGATTCACAAATCCTCAAGATAAAAGTCTGTCTATGCTTTCAAAGTGTAAGTTAATGATTAATAGTGAATAATAAATATGCATGCAGAAGAAAATGCTAAACCTTTATGCCAGGAGGGTAATTTTGGTTATCTCTAAATTATCAATATTTTTATCTCTTTCACTAACTCTTTCACGGAAGTGTTGAGCTCAGCCTTTTCTACTTTTTAGCCCTGTACATTCTTCCTGACTTTGTAAGTTACCACTCTGAACATAATATCATATAATTCTCATTTTGAGGTATTTTGCACATTTGGGGGGTTAAAATACCTTCTCTGTGGAGTACAAACAGAAAGGGAATAAAACCTCAAAATCTTCCTGCTCCAAGCGCACACTTCTAGATGCACCACATCCGCCTTGTTACTTAGCCATATTCAGTCAAGTACCTCTTTATTCATTTCATCAACAAAACATTACATCAATACACTAATATACTGTCACATTCCCATTCCCAACTTCTAACACTTCTTGTTTTTTCAATATTTCACTATTACAAATAGTTTTCCCCTTGAAGGCTACAAAATAAGATTACTTTTGTGTTAAAGGGCAATTTTTGACACATGGTGTTGGGAAAGAGTCAAAGAAAATGACATTCATATAAAAGGACTTAGAGGGTTGAAAATTTTTCCCCCCCTTTTCCCTCAAAAATCACTTTGTTCATCTCAATGCTCTTTTCTTTTGTAAAACACGTAGAATATTAGAAAACATACATTTGTATTTGAAAATGTCTGAATAAAGCCCTATTTTGACTACCCAGTTGCACAGTGATGACTTCGGTTTTTGCTTTCTTCTTTCTGTGATAAGAATGTGAAAGTAACTAGTTAAGCAAGTATGAAGAATAACATCCACATTGATTGTATTCTAGAAAAAGACGACCAGTATTTGTTCTTGATTTACAAAGAGAGTGGAATGACTAGGTGGTTAGCATAGCATTTCATAACCAAGACTTCTCCCAGATCAGGTCTTAACAGTTCATCTAGGTGTCTCATTTTGAGACTATGCAAATACAAGCGCTACACACATTAGCACTGAAGTGCACAATGCAACTGAGAGTTCAGTTTCACTTCAGATGAGTTTAAAAAAAAACAAACCACCATCAAACCTATCTATGAAACTCAGACCTCCACAGTAATGTGAACCAAAAATCAGAAAACTACTTTTCTGCTAGAAAACTATTTTCTTTAAAGACATGTAGACAATTCCTGGATGTTCTAAGAGACAACATATGCTTTTCTCCTGTCTCTGTGCATATTGCACGGTCACACGATGCTTTTGAATGGCTACACAAGTTCCTTGCTCAGCGCCAAGCTCCGTGCTTGTCATGACATGCGATTGCACTGCACAGACCAGTCCATAAAACAACAGACACATGAATGTTTTATGCAGCACTAACCAGAGATTGATTACAGAAACAAAGTGATAGGCAATGCAATCTAGGAAAAAGCAGCTAGGAAGTGCCTGCAGTTAGGTCCCTTCCTTGTACCCCCTTCCCACCCACCCTGGCATCCTTCACCAGCAGGATACAATCTGCAGATGTGGCTAGCCCCCACGCTGGCAAGCTAAAGAGGGGTCAGGAGTTGGGGGGAAGCATTGTGGCCCCTCTCATTATTCTTCCAGACAGCATTAGACCCAGCCAGGCATCAAGGACACAAACATGAAACATTCACAACACTTTCAACCCCCCACACCCAGAGAAGTCTGCGGAAGGTTTTATGAGAAAAAAGGCTGGACTGTCAAGGACAGTTTGCTTCTACAATAAACTCTATTTTAAGGTCTCATTGTAACTATTGCCTATTCGCTTTTATTTTCATTGTTCATTTCCAAAAAAAGCTGGTCAGTTTAAGACCAACTTTACTTAGGACGAACTTTACTTAGGACTAGCAACAGTTCATCTTGGCCAGGCTCAGCTACTGAAGCTTGTCTTATGCAGGAGAATAGGGCTGAAAAGCACTTCATTTAAATGAAGTCAAAATTTGTTTATTTGTCAAAATGAAAACTACTAAACAGATATCTCTGCTGCTGCCCTAGCACTCACAAAGACCAGGAGTGGCAGTAACTCATATCATCTTAGGCATCCGCTCAACGCTGGCAATTATCACATTAATTTGGTCTAAAACAGGTGGGAAGGGGTCTCTGTCCTGGGTTTGGCCAGGACAGGGTTAATTTTCACCAGACTCCAGGAAGGGGCACAGCCAGGGGGTGGGGGCTGACCCCACCTGGCCAAACAGAGCCCGGTATTCCATA
>Ga0065711_1045013_pt1 | contig 13744 bp, 12 predicted proteins | sample Hoacrofraction12_FD_59098 | JGI IMG/M metagenome (GOLD analysis project Ga0065711, IMG submission 59098) | Hoatzin crop microbial communities from Cojedes, Venezuela - Epithelial fraction 12 v2 (version 2) | ecosystem: Host-associated > Birds > Digestive system > Esophagus > Crop | place... | reverse complement strand
CTGGGGTCCACCTTCAGGGTGGGCTACCGCAGCAGCACGGGATTTTTCCTCAAAGGCGAGACGAAACGCTTCAGGGCACATTGCAGGCGGGCTGCCCTGGGAGGGGGGGGACAAGGCACCCCCCGTACCCTCCGCTCTGAGGTGACAGGGACATCGCCAGCGCATCCTTTCCACACGCCAGGACCGGAGCGGGTGGAGGGTACCGGCCGTGCAGCCCGCAGCTTTCCTCTTCCTCCCGCAGGTGAACGTTTTACCTCGCAGACCCCCTTCGCCGGGGACACCCTCCGCCAGCGCAGGCTGCGGAGAGAGCAGCCGGGGGGGTATTGCCCCTCCGTGGGGACAGCCTAGCTGACGGGGAGAGGCTGCCCCGGGCGCTGGGGACCGGGATGCTCCGGACGAGGGGGGCCAGGCTGCCCCAGGCTCTGGGGACCGGGATGCTCCGGACACCGGGGGTCAAAATGCACCGGGCTCTGGGGACCGGGATGCCCGGGACGCCGGGGGAGGCATGACCCCGCTGCCGCCCCCACCCCGAGGGCCCCCCCGATCCCACTCTCCGAGGGTGGCCGGTACCGCCGCCCCTGTCATGGTCCCCGCCGGGGTCGAGCCGAGCCCAGGCGAGCAGTGCCTCGCCTCCCGGCCCACCGCAGGCAGGGCTGCGGGGGCTCGGAGCACAGCCTCAGCCTCAGCTCAGTCTCGGAGAAAGTTCGTGTCCGTTTTCGGGGAATGCTCCTGCGGTGTGAGTGTGGTGGGTTTGCGTGGCAAGGTTTTGGTAGCGGGGGGGGGCTGTAGGGATGGCTTCTGGGAGAAGCTGTCAGAAGCTTTCCCTATGTCTGATACAGCCAGTGCCAGTTGGCTCGAAGACAGACCCGCCACTGGCCAAGGCCAAGCCCATCAGTGACAGTGGCAGCGCCTCTGGGATAACATAGTTAAGAAGGGGAAAAAAACTGCGATGAAAAGGCAGTTGAGAGAGAGGAGTGAGACGATGTGAGAGAAACAACTCTGCAGACGCCAAGGTCAGTCAAGCAGGAGGGGGAGGAGGTGGTCCAGACGCCAGAGCAGAGAGCCTTCCCTTTCAGCTTGTGATGAAGACCATGGTGAGGCAGGTCGTCCCCCTGCAGTCCATGGAGGTCCATGGTGGAGCAGCCTGTAGAAGGGACCCCACGCTGGAGCAGGTGGATGACTGAAGGACGCTGTGACCCTGTGGGGACCCTGTGCTGGAGCAGGCTTCTGCCAGGACCTGCAGACCTGTGAAGAGAGGAGCCCACGCTGGAGCAGGTTTGCTGACAGGGCTTGTGACCCCATGGGGGACAAGGCTGCTCTGGAGCAGCCTGTTCCTGAAGGATGGCACCCCATGGGAAGGACCCACGCTGGAGCAGTTCGTGAAGAGCTGCAGCCCATGGGAAGGACTCACGTTGGACAACTTTGTGGAGAACTGTCTCCCATGAGACGGACCTCACGCTGGAGCAGGGGCAGAGTGTGAGGAGTCCTACCCTGAGGAGGAAGGAGCGGCAGAGACAACGTGTGATGGACTGACCGTAACCCCCATTCCCCGTCCCCCTGCACTGCCTGGGGGGGACGAGATAGAGAAATGGGAGTGAAGTTGAGCCTGGGAAGAAGGGAGGGGTGGGGGGAAGATGTTTTAAAATCTGGTTTTATTTCTCACTATCCTGCTCTAATTCGATTATTTCTGAATTAAACTCCCTTTTCTCCCCAAGTTCAGTCTGTTTTGTCTGTGACAGTCATTGGTGAGTGATCTCTCCCTGTCCTTATCTTGACCCTCGAGCCTTTCATCTCATTTCCTCTCCCTTGTCCTGCTGAGGAGGGGAAGTGATAGAGCAGTTTTGGTGGGCACCTGGCATTTATCCAGGCCAAACAAAAACAGTGAGTCATCAGGGAAACCCGGGAGGGCTGCCACCACCGCAGGAGAAAGGGTTTTTTCGGCCAGCTGAGCTGGAGAGGAGCCAGAGCAGATTAGTCAACCCTGCGTGCCTGTCCGCTTCAGTGGGTTGTTCCTCCCAGATCTTTTCCTTGTCTCCGTCTTTGCCTCTCCCTGCCCTCCACCCCACTGCCTAGCCAGGCACTGCCGGCCGCCCTTGGAGTCACCGAGAGCTCCTGGTCACTAGTTCAAAGCGTGACATCAGTCCTGTGACTCTGTATGCGTGGGTGCGTGGGTACAAACCCAGTGTTTTAAAATTGATGCCTTAAAAGCTGTGGCACTAATTGTGGTGCAGTTGCAGAGCACGTGCACTGAGCTTTAGTCGAGGTCTGGTAGCCCTTAGGACTTGAGAGAGTCTTATCAGTCTGCTTCCCTTCATCACTCTCACAGTGCTGCCAAACAAACCAACAAAATACCAGTTTCCTAAAGGTTATTTTCTTCTCATGTTCCAGAAGCTGTTGGGGTTTTCTTGACCTGCGAAGTCGTGTGCCTTCAGCTTGTTCCATGGCTTTTTGCCTGAGGTTGCTAATGGGATTCTTAAAAGTTAGTCATTTAATAAAAATACATTTCTTCTAAATAGCTTTCGTGCTTCTCATTTCACAGCTGGTTAAACAGTGGTGCACCCTAACATAAAGGAAGTCACTTTAGGTGAGCTTTGTTGTACTCCTGAAAATCAGCAGCCTGACTGACAAAAGGCCTGTTCCTGCCATGGATTCAGTGTGATACTGATCTAAGCAAGGAATTCAGGATGAGGAACATGTTATTTTTCACTTTCCATTGTTTATTTGTCTTTACTGAATGGGACACAACAATCCTAGTTGTTAGGTAAATAGTTAAATAAACTTGTTTATTTGACCTTACTAAAAAAGACATGATAGTCCTGTACATAGGTGAAGGGTACAACTGGGTTGAAATTATTTTCAAACACTTTTAAGGTGCATATGCTTTTGTTTCCAAAGTGTGTTTCTGAAGTTAGCAGTAGAACAAAGTTGCAGCAGACACTGGCAATATAATCAGATCAACAAATGAAAAATGTGTTTTTTAAAGGAAGCAGAAATGTTTTTGGCTACAAAAGGCAATCTGACATTCAAAACATGCTTGTACATAAGTTCAAGTAAGTTTCCTTAAGAAAACAGGAATTTCTTTTTTGTTTAATCACTTTTTTTGTATGTGAAAAGTTACGTGAATAAAGAGTATCTGTCAATGACTGCTGGTCTCCAATTTCCACTCAGCAGTAACCTCAGAAATGGCAAATTATGATGAATGTGTTCTAAAGTTTATTTTCTGTTTTAATTTCTTCAGAGATACAGGTTCAATTACTGACATATGTGCCAGAGAGACAGCGAGGGAAAAAGGAGGAATTTAGAAAAAATCTGTCAATTTTTACATCTACAGCAATCCAAAGCGTTTAACTTTTTACTTGCCTCAGCAGTAAGAATGCTGAGGCCTCACTTCTGACAGCAGCTTTTGACCCAAGCAGTTGGCCACATTTCGGGAATTTGGAGGTGGTTTCCATTAAGAGAAATAACTCGTGACAAGCAGCATTCTTCTGATGGACTTTTATACTTACAGCACTTCTACTTTCTTCCCTAATCCCTGCTGCCTTGTTGCCTTGAAGACCTCACGTTAGTGGCTGTGCTTGAGTAGCAGAAAGATGGGATTGAGAAATAGCTGTTGCTATTTTGCTCCAGGTTGAGACAGTATCTGTGCGGGTTGGACAGCTGCCAGCCCTCATCGGGAGAGGAAGAGTTTGAAGCCAGTATGAAGTCATTGACTTTGGTAGACTTCTCTGATCAGTATTTTTATATTACTGGCATTACAATTTGTCATCTTGACTTGTGTTTGCTGAGCCAGTTTTTGATTGTTACATCTTGGTACATGTAGCTGAAAGGCAAACCTTACGCTTTTTTTTTGTGCACATGAGCAAGATATTCCCTTCTAACACACCTCACTGCTACGGAAATGCCGTCATAGCCAGGATGTTCAACATAATTATTATACTTTGGATATGTAGGATTTGGGAATTTCTTAAATTATGAAATTATCTACTTGGAAAGGAGAGGCGGGGGGGAGACGGTGATTTCCTGAGGGAAGCTGAGGAGGTGGGAAGGAAGTGGGTCAGTGCTTGAGGACATGCACAGTGTACGTCACAGCCTGAGTGCCCACCACAGGCTGCCTCGGGGCTAGGCAGATGCACACACCTGTCTGTGATCTGCCCACGCACAGGAGATCCTCCGTCTGCCTGGGCAAACATGGCTCGGGTTTCTGCGTTCATGGATCTGGCTGAGGCTGAAGAGTTCCCAACTGGCCCCTCTGCAGGTGCAGAAGGCACTGCACTTTTCTGTGGTGTCCAGCACCCTCTAATCCCTGGTGAGAGCACCCAGCCAGCTAACTAAAAATTCCCCGCCTGTAGCAGCTTGGATGTGTGAATGTCACTGTCAAGAAAACCTGTACTTAAGGAAGGAAGAAGATGATGTTCGAGATGCCCTTCATGTACAGAGCATGGGGGTAAAACTCAGTGGCCTCACATTTTTTCATATGTCTTTGTTAAAACAGTTATATTTCAGAAAATGATGTAAAATTTTTTGAGGTACCATAATTTCCAGCATAATGGAAATTCAGAGTGTTGGTCATAATTTTTTCAACATTCCCATCTGATGCCTGGACCCTGCTCTTCCTGTTCCAGACATACAGGGCCGGCTGGTTGTCCCTGCGCATCTTTAGGAGCCTACCTTCTCTAACACAAGCAGCAGCTGAATGCTGGTGATGACCTTCACATGCCACTGTAAGAGATGTGTGCGTCCCCATCAGGGGCACTTGAAGCTGGCTGGCGGCTGGCAAAGAACAACATGGCTCCAAGAGAGTGTAGCAGCTGTCACCTTTGGAGTTCCTCAGCTTCCCCCAGAGACTGGAAGATGTGTCAGCAAAACAAAGGAGTGTGCCCACATTATTAAAAAAAAACTAACCCTTTTGATCTAATAGGCCATGATGATGGTATTTACTTGGGCAGCTGCTGACTAGACCACCAGTACATCAGTAGGACTCAGGCATGTGAGTCCTGAGATGAATGCAGAGTATCTTTCTCTCAAACCTCCCGATGCTGGTGGCTTCTACATGGCACATAGAAAAGCCCAGGTTTGAACACCAAGGTGTCAATGTCCCAGAATGTGAACAGCTGGCACATTGTTTCTTTTAAGAACTTCATATAGGTCTTAACATTTTTCTCAGGACTATTTGTTTCCACAATTAACTTCCTGGCTCCTTAGGAAAGCAAACACCCTTCAGGAAGACAAGCTTCAGCATCAGGAGCCAGACTGACGGCCACCTTGTTTTGGCAGGATCCAGACTCTCAGCTGAGGCCCCTTCCATCCAGGCTGACTAATCATCAGTGGGGATCTGTTATTCCCTGTGCAGGTCAGTTGCTAAAAGGAAGAAAACATTCCCAGGAGGAGCCACACGGATTCATTGCCGGAAGAGGACTGCAAAGACTCAGCACATTTGTGGTTAATATTAAGGCCCCTAACGAATTGCGGTCTGTGGGTACTGTCCTGTCCACTGCCATCCACTGTTCTCTTGCCATCTTCATTCCATCTTCATTTCATCTGTCCAAGTATCTTTTGCCTCAGCTTATACAATGCCATTATCTGAGTCTTCTACCCTTCTGTTCTTATCCAGTCTCTACCGTTTTCAATTTCATTCTTAAATGGTTATTCATAAGCTTTTACCTTTTCACAAACTGCTCCAGGGAGTCTCCCCCACGGGGTCACAAGCTCTGCCAGCAAACCTGCTCCAGTGTGGGCTTCTCTCTCTCCACGGCTCCACAGGTCCTGGCAGGAGCCTGCCCCAGCGCAGGGTCCCCATGGGGTCACAGTCAGGTGGGCATCCACCTGCTCCGGTGTGCGGTCCTTTCCACAGGCTGCAGGTGGATCTCTGCTCCACCGTGAACCTCCATGGGCTGCAGGGGCACAGCCTGCCTCACCATGGGCTGCTCCATGGGCTGCAGGGGAATCTCTGCTCCGGTGCCTGGAGCACCTACTCCCCCTCCTTCTTCACCGACCTTGGTGTCTGCAGGGCTGTTTCTCTCACATACTCTTACTCTTCTGTCCCTGCGGCACTTTTTTGCCCCTGCTTAACTATGTTATCTCAGAAGGCTACTATGGTCATTGGAGCTGGCTGGCTTTGGCTGTAATGGACATGGGGGAAGCTTCTGGCAGCTTCTCACTGCTGTAGCCCCTCCCGCTACCAAAGCCTGGCCATGCAAACCCAAGATGTTTCACCCCTTGCCTCTGTGAATCACATATTTAAGAATTTTAATTAAAATCCACATTCACCACACAATCTTCACAAACTTCACTCACATCAACAAAAAAAATTCCCCACATCAAAATCAAAATAGCATAATTACAACACTGAATGAAAGTGGATAATCTACACACAATCCACCCCTCGTCCCTTCACCACAATTACAACAACTGAAATTCTCCAGAATCATTCTGCTCTCTAGCTGTTTTCAGACCACATTTTCCCCTTTACCTCTTCCAATTACCAAAATATTTATGCTCTACTTCCTATCAGCGGGCGATGTCCAGCCACTTCCTGGTAAGTAGGGAAGTACCGCGCAGCTGTGCAGTACGCACAGCAGTTGCTCCAGAAGACAAACGCTGTAATAATGAATGTCCCCTCCCTCTCCTTTCTTCTGGCTTTTACAGCTGAGCAGACCTCATATGGTATGGAATATCGCTTTGGACCGTCTGAGTCAGCTGCCCTGGCTGTGTCACCTCCCAAGGTCTTGCCCAGCCCCAGCACACTGGATGAGGTGGGCAGAGTGTTGGAGAGACAGCCCTGACGCTGTGCGAGCGCTGCTCAGCAGTGGCCAAGACACTGGTGTGTTATCAACACCTTCCTAGTGGCCTACACAAAGCACAGCACGATGAGGGCTGCTACAGGGAATGTTAACTCCGTCTCAGCCAGACCCAATACCCATGTTCATACCTTATTAACATGTATAGCTTTCTTTGCAGGGTAGCTTGCATTTCCCGAGTTAACGCATGGTCATTAAATGGTTCTGCCATATTTTTTACCCCTTTCTTTCAGCAGTACTCCAGTTTAACTCCACTATTGCTCTCTCTTGATTTTAGTATACTTGCACTGTAACTTACTGTTCCTACGCTTTGAAACGTCGTGTTTGAGGAGAAACGGAAAAGAAGCATAGGGAAGTGCCTCAATCAAGCCCAGTGTGCAAGCAAAATCTGAACAAACAGAAGACATCACTTCAAGCAGATAACAAAATAGCTCTCAGCATGTGCCTGAAGTGTAATGAACCTGCTGTGCATCAGAATTGGATATCCACTGGCTGTCATTACAACTGGATATGCCTGACCATATGAGAAACACTTTTTAAATCACCAAAGCAGAATTAGGAAACTCAACTCATTTTTTACTCCTCAATAATTTTTCCTTCAAACTTTGGCTTTGAAGCCACCACATTTAGCTAGGTTGATCAAAGATTTTCCAGCTACCAAAGATCAGGAAACATCAGTTCCCTATGTCTGAAATATTTCACCAAATATCTGGGGTTTGCATCATCCAAACATTATTACAGTAGAAACCCAGCTGGATTATTGACATGGTTTGTCAAAGGAGAAACCCTGAGGCCCTTGTTCAGTACAGAACTTGTTCACCTTGTTCAGCACGGTGAACTAAAAACTGAATTCTTGAGAAAGTCAGTCTCACCACCGTTGAAAGCCGTGAAACTGAAAGGACATCCTTGTCCTTGATCAGTCACCAGATATACAATTTCTGGAGAAGCTGAAGAATGATATACATACAACTGGCAATACTGATTGCTAAATAACCTCCCATTTTTTCTGGTACATAACTGATAACCTTTAAAAAAACCCAGTATCCTCATCCTTCTCTTATATTTGCTCTTCCATGTACTTTGTTGCTTGCTTTAACCTTATGCAATGACTATTTTCTAAAACATTTTTGAACACTTCAGCAGCACACTGTTTAATAAGAACATAATCAGACAAACACTGCTATGAATTTGACTTTATCAGTGTAATTAAAGGGTACCATAAAGAAAAGGATAAATTTGTAAGATTTTTTTCGCACAGGTACTAGGAAAATAAGTAAGTTATTTAAATCACACATGACTGAATGAGAAGAGAAGCTACAAACTAAGCAGTAACAATACTGAGATATCACATTCACTATGAGGAGCAATATTACCTTAATATTGCAAACAGTTTGCTACAAAACAGTTTCTTAGCTTGCCATTCCGGACTGAAGCATAGTGTTGACAAGTTTGTGCCTTTGTGCTGGTTCAGTAAAAATTTGGAGCAGTTCTAGCCAGTACTGGAAGGTCCAGATCAAAATGAGATTAAGCTGTTGTATTTCTAGGGCTGCAAAAATGATGAGAATTAAGCTGCTTCTTTGTCACCTGATCAGTTTCATACCCAACTACAGTATGTTCTACTTTTTGTATAAAGGAACCTGGTATTTAGCTGAATTTTCTCTCCCCCTACTCTCAAAAAGAGAAATGTGCCAGAAATCTGCTCTATGTAAATAATGCTGAGCCATATATTGCCAGGAAAGACTGCCAAGTAGAGTAAGGGATAGATGTAGCACAGCCTCAGGGAAAGCAAATGGGAATTCCTGCTAACTAGAACCAAGAGGGTGTCTAACTCTCGCTCTACTCCTGGTTTAAAGTACCTTCACCCAGAACTGCAATCCTCAATGCTGCTGCTCAGCTGTTGCGTATCATAGGGAAACTCACTCACTATAGGAAGCCCTCTACCCGGAAGTCTTCCATAATAACATCCTAAATAATGTGAAGAACTCCTTGCATCTCATGGCTTTGGACTTGCATCTGGTGCTGCTGCCCTCCCCATGGTCTCAGGAGAGCCCAGGGAAGGTACAGTACATAGCAGCAGCTTACAGGACGCAGTTTCGGACTGCCCTACCTGTCAGCCTGAGAGGCTTGGAGGAACATTTGCACTGAAAATAAAGCAGTTAGTTTATTTGTTCTGGCGTTCATGGTTCCATCTCTCCCTCGCTAGCCCAACAGCAGTGACAGGCAGGCTGCCTGTCCCGCACCTGGGGAGGGCAGCGGCATTTCCCACCCACCCTGGAGCCCAAAGCAGCGATGTCAGAACTGCTGCCGCGCCTCTAGAGGTGGTGGCTTCTTCAGCATCTCTCCTGGAGGGACTGGAGCCTGGAAATGGAGTTTTGCCTCCTGACAGAACCACCGCCCTCTTCTGCTGGTACTTCCTTCGCTAGCTAGCCTGGTAGCGTGCTCCAAGACATGTCTATCCCAAAAGCCACCAGAGTGCTACATTGGACAAGGCAACCCATAGCCAGTGTGAGGCCAGCAAAGATGGATTCCAGGTAAAACGTGCATATCCATTTCACTTTATTCATGTACTTATCATGTATTCAGGTACCGTTTGAAGTTTGATGTCCTTGCCGATGCCTGGGCATGCACCATGTCTCTGTGCAGTCCCTGCCTGCTGGCCCCGAGCTGCTCCCTGCACTCCAGCCCGGACATAGGCAGCCGCACTCTCTCTCAGCTCTGCTGCTCTCCCGGCTTGCTGTCTCCAAAAGTCTGCTTTCAGACAACCCAAATGTCACCCATCTCTCTGTCTTTTAACTTTCCTCTTACTCTTCTGCTCATGCCATCTGCTAGCAGAGGCCAGGCTGGGTGAAAGTCAGAGGGTAAGGGACACTATGACTTTCGAACCACTACCTGAGTGGGAAGCACCAGTTCAGTCCTGCCGCTGGTGTGGGTCAGTTGCAGTTGTGGCTTGACTGGAGCAAAATGTTTCTCATGTGCGTTCTGTGTGATTAGGAAACGCAGTGTGTGGTAGAGGCATCAAAACAGAGCTTGAGCCCAAGACGAGTTTAATTTGGCAGAGAGGGGTGAACCCTGGGCCCAGGCAAAGAAGAGCTCAGGGCTGTGCATAGTCTTGACAGCTGCAGGGTGGAGGTGCCCGGAATTCAAAGCAGGATGTGAAGTAAGTGAGATGGACATAAAACTGAGACTTTGAATATAGGTCTGTGCTTAAGCAGTGTTAGGGACAACGTTCTTCCCTGCAGAGAGACAGAAACCTCATCCCTGGGGACCCACATGAGACGGCAGGAGCTACGTGTCAGCTCAGTGCCAACTGACTGCACGCAGTCTGATCAGTGCCCACAGCGGCCACCTACCAAAAACATCTGTGTGATGCACCACTGAGTAAACCTGCATCCTCTTCTGTCACAGCAAGTGAGCCTTTTCACTTCAGAATGGAGGAGGAAAGAGGGAGGTCATAGGGAGAGGAAAGGGAAATCATGGGGATTTTATCTGTCTCCTTATCCACAGTGCAGAAGATGTGGGATGCCTTACTGGGGATTGATGGTAGGGCCCTGACCCACAGGGAATTAGAAGCCAAATATTTGTTTGACTGCAGCCACTCTGTGCCAGCTCATAGGCAGCATGGACTAAGGGGAAACTGGGAGCCAGTCTCTGCTGCAGATGGGAGTCACGTCTGGCAGGTTAAACTAAACCGGGGGACGTTGTTCTCACAGCCTAGGTGGGCAGGTCCAAAAAGGGAAATGCCTGCTTACTCATGCAAGTGTATCTCTGTTTAACGTTTCCTGATGAAAATTATGAGCAGCTGAGGCCAACTCACCTTGGCATTTTAAAGTTATAACTATTCGTAAGTTGGCAAGCAATATCTTCATCACACTTTTAAGGGCTGTTCCAAAAAGAATGTAAAGCCCTCTGGCATGGACGTTTGTGTAAAACTGGCCATTTAGGTGACTCATGAATTAAAAGATTGAGCCACCCTTTTTCCTGTTCTTGTGGGTCTTGATTCACTTTGTGTTATGCAGCATGAAATAAAGCTGCCAATTTCAACTCCAGAATTGTTTTAAGGGAGCCACACTCTGATTTTCCAGTCCTGGGAAGAAGACGGAGAAGTACCAAAGCCACAGTTTGTGGAACTGGAAGCGACCCTGCTGTCTGAGAGTCCACATCAAGCATGTGCTTCACATACTGTGTGCTGTCCTTTAGAGTGTGCACACAAGTGTTCATGGAATCATGGAATCACAGATAGTTTGGCTTGGAAGGGACATTTATGTTCACCTAGTTCTAAGCCCCCTGCCATGGGCAGGGACACCTTCCACTAGACCAGGCTGCTCAAAGCCCCATCCAGCCTGGTCATGAACACTGCCAGGGAGGGGGCAGCCACAGCTTCTCTGGGCAACCTGTGCCAGTGCCTCAACATAGCTTGGGCAGAGATTGATTGAGAACATGTCTTCTGATTTTTGAGTTCAAAATACTCTTTTCCTATTAAAAAAACTCAAGCAAATAAAAAGAAAAAAAAAAAGATAATAGAAGCTGAAATTCACCCTGATCCTGTCCTATTCTATATGCTCACATGGTCTTAAAATAGAGAGCTACTGACAAACAGGCAGAAATATTTGTCACAATAATCTTCGGAAAGACTAATGCAAAGTTTAGCATTGTGTTGTATAGGGTGAAACAGCACAGAGGAAACATTAATAAATAGAAGTATAACATATCAATTTAATAACTTCAAAATATGTTATATTAGAAATGTTAAAAAATGTTGTACAAACCGTAACATATTTTACTGCGAAAAATAGTCTGCAGAGTATAAATTTAAGTACGTTGTTTCGAGTAAAATACAATAGCATGTGTAACTTCAAGAATAAAATATTAGGAGGTATTAAGGAATTTAGATATGGTAACTTTTTCAGATAAACACATTTTTCAACAGGTAATTTTTTTTGAAGGATGAATCATCATTATCTAGAAATACTTTCTAATTCCTCAGCTCCTTTGTGCTGGAGTTGAACAGTATATAAATCCTACTTAGATTAAAACATTTAGATGTTAACTGCCAGGAAATGTTTAAAACAGGTATTTTGCATATTGAAATGCAATATTTCTCATTTATATAATAACTGCCTGAATGGTAAGATTTATTTCTCCTAGGTGAAGAAATATAGGTGACATGGATGAGTTAATTCTTTTTTGCAGTTCTATCTAGTTCCAAGGAATGCATGTGCAATCTCATTTTCCTGGAGGCCGTGGAAAGAACTTGTGAAAGAAGGAAAGAAGTTCTTGTGTCTTTACTCTTATCTCATGATAGGGGTCAGGTTAGAAGCCTGAATTCGCTACTTTTCCAGCTGTCTCAGAACTTCCTTTTTTCCTCTTGAACCTCAGAGAAAGATGCTCAAGCAGGTGTCCCATTGGTTTTGTGCTAAGAACCAGCTCTGTGGCAGAAATTACTATATGGTCATTGTAATATCATACCTTATCCCAACCCTATCCTTCTTTTTTCTGTTAAACTATAAAGTTGACATTCCTAGTGGTTTGCAGATCTGAAATTTTTCTGAAACATAACTATGTGCAGATTTATCTTTCATGTCCTGGTAGGCTGCCTCTACTGACCCGAAACTTTGAAAATCATCTCATGCTACTCAATGTCCTTCAGAAATGCAAGTATTAAGCTAAGAGTAATTGTCAAGATTATATTCAGTTTTTGAAATGGTAAAACCAAAAATAGTTTGAACCATTAAAGCAGCTATTGAGACCCTGTGCAAAGGTTTTGCAGTAGTTGCAGACATTACGACCCTATAAAAGCCCTCTTTCAGTAGTGGCTGGAAAGCTGGTTAGTCGTGCTCAGCTTCAATCTTCTTTTTCTTGGTAGTTATACATTCTCTCCTTGGTACCGGCATAGCAGATTTTAATTTCAACTATTCCCATAGATGTAGAAATCTTTTGTTAGCCCTGCTTTGCCTTATAATCGTCCCTTGTAGAATATTTTATGATCTTTTTTTTTCTCCTCAGTATTTTCCAAGTGTCAGAAACACTCAGGAAATTACTGAGAGTCTGGTTCACATACACAAAAATGTCAATAACTAAAGGTCCCCAAAACAGAAGTTTTAAAGTGGATTTTAAAAACTTCATCCCTCTTGCTTGCTGTGTGGTGATGATGTCATAACTTGTCTTCAGCAATAGAGCAATTTTCTCAGTGTAAATCGGTTGTTCCTGAAGTACTTCATTCACTTATGGTTGCAGAGAAAATAGCTATAAACTTCATTTATAAAATAACTTTCTTGGTATTTACTATCTATTTATTGGTATTTAGTATCTATTAACTGTATTTAAGTCCAGGCAGTTATTAAGCAGCATAAATCCTGGTATTTTGTAAAAATGCAGAGGGCCAAGTTTTGTACACAACTTTCCTATAACTCTTCCCTGGTTCCCCAACTTTTCCCTGGTTGCCAAGAAGGCCAATGGTATCCTAGATTGCATTAAGAGGAGTGTGGCCAGCAGGTCGAGGGAGGATCTCCTTCCCCTCTACACTGCCCTAGGGAGGTCCCATCTGGAGTGCTGAGTCCAGTTCTGGGCTCCCCACTTCAAGAAAGATGAGGAGCTACTGGGGAGAGTCCAGCGGAGGGCTACAAGGATGATGAGGGGACTGGAGCATCTCTCCTATGAGGAAAGGCTGAGGGAGCTGGGCTTGTTCAGCCTGAAGAAGAGAAGGCTGCGAGGGGACCTTATAAATGTCTATAAATATCTGAAGGGTGGGTGTCAGGAGGATGGGGCCAAACTGTTTTCAGTGATGCCCAGTGACAGGACAAGGGGCAATGGGCCACAAACTGAAGCATAGGAAGTTCCGTCTGAACATGAGGAAGAACTTCTTCACTCTGAGGGTGACGGAGCACTGGCACAGGCTGCCCAGGGAGGTTGTGGAGTCTCCTTCTCTGGAGATATTCAAGACCTGCCTG
>Ga0065711_1045012_pt1 | contig 13744 bp, 9 predicted proteins | sample Hoacrofraction12_FD_59098 | JGI IMG/M metagenome (GOLD analysis project Ga0065711, IMG submission 59098) | Hoatzin crop microbial communities from Cojedes, Venezuela - Epithelial fraction 12 v2 (version 2) | ecosystem: Host-associated > Birds > Digestive system > Esophagus > Crop | place... | reverse complement strand
TAGTAACAGGCTACATAGTATAACAAAATTTAGTGACTTGAAGTTTAAAATTTAAAAGCTTGGGTGGTTTCAGCAGAGGAGGCAAGAAACCCTTGGAATTACTTGCTTAAGAGCATGCACATTCTTAATTTATAAGTGCTGAAATCAAGAGACAGCCCATAGCCTGTGCAGAGCTGTTGTCCTGTTGCAGGACTCAGTTCTATGACCTGTATATGCAGGTAATCCAACTAGGTTTTCTTGCCTTTTTTTTTAAGCATGTCAAGCCATTTAATCTATTGGCACTTTTTCCTACAATTTTTGTGCATAAACACATCAAAATCAGTAAATGTTTTATTTAAGTTTCACTTTTATTAATTTCACATTTTAATAACAACCTGTGTACACAAAATCTTCGTCTATTCAGGAAGTCAGATCATGATCAGTCCCAAACCTTGGGCAGAAAGTGCATCCTCTTATTGAATGTTACCATGCTGTCAAAACACTTTATATTTTAGGAAGATGTTCTATTCTCCACTATGTCTGTCAATTAGACATTAATGGCATTTCCAATTGAAAATTTTTTAGTTAAAGATTCTAACTGGAACTCCCCAAGGTAGGTCATTCAACTCCAAGCACTACACTTCTGCTTTCCCTCTATAACATCACTTTTTTCCAACAAGATAATTCACAGGAGTAATACACAAGACCTCACCAAGTATTTAAAAATTAAAAAAAAAAAAATAAGGGGAAAGGGATTCTACAGAACCAAAAGTACGGAAGGGAAGACGTATGCAGCCACATCATCGTTATAAGTTACTGTTTAACAATGTATTCGGTCTCTTAAGGAAAAATATATTTTATGTATATTCTGAGTAGGATCTAAATGAATGCATGGACTGTGCCTCATTTGGCCCTCGTTAATATCCTAAAGTATGCCCTCCATGTTTTTCCATGGTGCTAGCCTGCACTATGAAAGACATCATGCACTGCAATAGCTGTATTCTACTTCAAACACAGTGGACTTGAACTAAAGAAAAACATCATTCAATTTGCACAGATACTCATTTTAGGTAATGTTTTTCATGTCTCCATAGAAGAATGTTTTAGTGAGAGATTCTGTGGCATGCTCTCAGAGCAGTGTGCTTGCATTACACTTTGTAACTCCATGTGTCGTCCTTATACTATCTGGCACTTCCTTTTTTTCCATTTTGTTGAGTAGCCGGGGGGGCTACTTGCAATATAAGCATTGTTCAACATGAGGAAGCAGGCAGAAAATAGGGCCCTTGTGTGCAAGTTAAACTCAATTCTGGCCCATTGCTTCTAATAGTTTTCTGTCTTCCTACATAATATTCCCCACTTTCATCATTTTCCTTTATATTGAAAACTAAGAAAAAGTAGTTTTGAACATTTTTCATCTATCTTGGAGTCTTCACTTATGCACTCCCTTTGTTACTTTTCAGTGGTCTCTTTCTATTCTCTCTAGATATTTCTAGAGCCTTTTTGTATTTCTTTTACTTGCCTAGGTAGCACTGATACATTTGATTTTGCTTTCCTTACTGTACCACTGCTTTGTTTGCCAGCTAGATTCCATCTAGTCCTTTGAATCTATTCATGTGTTGGTTTGGGGGGGGTTGGTGTTTTCCTCCCCTCCCTTCCCCCAGGGTGAAATGAATAATGCAGGTTACTTTGCTGCTACCTAACAAAAAGAACTACGTAGCTTTAAGCTTAGTTCCTTATTGCTTTACTTGCCTCCCTGCAGCATGTGGTGTCTTTTGATTGACTTTCATCAGTCTTTTCTTCAGCTTAACAGCTGAATTTAATTGACTGCAGTATTTTATTAAAATGTATCTTGATTTGATAGCTCAAATAACAAAATAGAAAACTACAGTTTCCAGTAATCATGTCTCTGTTTCCTCAAGAAAATGGCTTATTTATTTTAGAGTAAGAAAAAGAATTGTATGTTAATGCAGACATGAATGAAAGCTATTCAAATTCCTACAGTCTTGTATTTCCATTTTCTTTCAAATACCATAGCTATAGCCAAGAAAATATATGTAAAAGCAAAGACAACATTATAAATAAGATACAATAAATGTTAAGTTTTTGTACATCCATTATACGGCACATCTGGCATGAATTCCAGATCTGTAAGCAATAACTCTTGTGATTACACCTTGAGAAATATTCTGCCCCACGACACTGCCTTTCAACTAAAAAAAAAAAAAAATCCTCAGAGTCCTTTAAGAAGAGAAATATCAAGTAGAACCTGGCTCCAAATATTATTGCCATTTAGAATTTAATTAACTGATGTAGTAGATGGTCTGTCTCAAGATGTCTTACTCAAGACACGGCACCCACCCAAATATATTTTTCTATTACATGGGTTCTACCCTTCGGTCTGTGCAAAATCCTATGTCACATTTCGAAATTCATTTTTGGGAACTCACACTTGGTTTGCTTCTTTTACACCACGTTCACAAGCTCTTTCCTCTGTCCTTCATCCATTATATCTGTCAGTGTTCCTATGATCAATGTCGTAGCATACTGGAAAATATTAAAATGCCACAGTCAAAACTTTCCAATGCTGGTGCATCATTCTGGGATTTCTGAATGCATGTAAAATCCCTTATGTAAATGTTTACATAGAGATTGAAGTAATGCCTTAGAAAAGTCTAGACAGGCCACAATAAGGAAATCCTTATTAAAGAGGAAGAGAGAACTGTATCATTCCTGGCTTTGAAGAATAAATAATAGCTCTCTAAAATTACTGGAAGGTGAATATATTGTGAAGATATTTGGGTCAATGCATTGCAATGCAATTTGTTCAGGAATTTGTTTGTTTGGTATTTTGTTTCCTTGTTTTTAAAGAAGCCAGCTAGCACATGTTCTACAACATTCCAATTCTATTTTGAAATGATTCACAGCAAGTTTTAGGGTTTTGTAATAGACACGGGAATGTATGCAGGTTTATTCCTTTAACAGAGTTGTAGTTCTGCAGGATACAATTGAGGCATATTTGTGAGCACATAGCACGTATTGACTTAAACATTAATATTAGCATGAGATCATTTGCAAGTAATGGGGATTTCAGTTCTGAACTGTGATCACCTTCTTTGCTAAGAGAATCCTTCATAGGCTTGACTTTGTGTTTGGTGTCACACTCAGGAATGAATGCAAAATGCATCATCTGCCCATACAAGCTCATGCGTCGCAAGAATCGGTATTTGATTATTAGCATAGCTGAATTTTAAATTTTTGCCTAAAAAAGGGTAGCATAATTGAGATGTTGCATTTGAGTAAAGAACTTGAGATGTCATAGGTATACAGGCAGGGTGTCAGTAAAAGACAAATAAGCTAAGAGGGACTGAAACAGACATCTTACAGACAGATATATCAGCCAAGTCAAAAGCTCCTTGGTTCAGTGAAAGCTCCTGGCAACACCATTTAACACAAATTTTGAAAACATGATAGAAAAATGTCTTAGTATACTTTATAGAAGGTGCTGGTTAGTGATGTATTAGATCTAATTTGATTGATTTCTTTTAAGATTAGGAGCGCACTGGTTACAAAAGGAAAACTGGAATACATACTAAAATAATTTATGCAGGCTGTGTACTGAGAGGAGTTTTATTCATAGTAGAAATAAATCTACTCCTCTGTTTGAAACTATCAATTAAAACAGTAGCCATTATTCATGAAAATAAATATATAGTGTGTTATTCATGACAGGAGAATGTATCATGTATAAGTGGTCAATAAATCATTTTTGGGGAAAAGTGATATGGAAAGTGGTGGCACTTAAGCTTTCAGTTTTCATTAACATTGTAACTGCACCAAGCTGTTCGCCAGAGATTCAGTCTCTGCCACACAAACCCACGTGAGGACTCCTTGCTGTTCAGAAGTTTGCAAAAACTTCTACCGCCTTGCCCAGTATCTGACTGCTGACTTCCAAAACCTGTCAGAGACCCAGTAAAGGGGCAATGCAGGGCTATGCTCTCATATACCATGTACTCAACTCCTGCTTGGCTTTGAAACCCGTAAGGCTTTGAGTGTGAGTCCACAACGTGTGCCAAATTTGCCAAGAGGACCATGTAAAAATTTGCTAGTAGACTCAATGCAATTAGTAAAATAGTACAGTAGAAGGAAGTCTGTTTTATAGCTTATTTTACTACATTTTCATATTTTCCTTATCTATTTTTCTTCTTGCTTTGTCAAAATAAATCTTTAATCTGCCATAGGTACCTAACTGTGTTCCTGTTTAAATTAACAGGCCACCACTCATAAATGATCACACTCTCACTTTCAAAACACTTAATTCCAATTGCTTTGCTTTGACAAGATTTCCAACGGAGGTTAAATTTAGTGACAGTGATCATACTGGCCACTCAGATCCTGTTAAGCCACCATCTCAGGCATATGCTGTATTTCATATACTGTATCGTATGTAATACCACAAAAAGATACTATGCCTATAAAACTAGCCCACTGCCTAGGAAACCTGGTGATAGAAAATGTTGCAAATAAGATTAGCACTGTAATGTAGTTACATACCAATTGATCTTCTTGCTCCTCCTCCAAATGCATCCCATGGCAGACAGTCCTTTTCTTTCCCGCTCCCAGAGAGGTGGAGAGAAGGGCAGGGCCTGAAGACCGTTATTGTTTTTCAGTCCTCTGGTCCCATCTTATTGATAGTGCCAAGAAATCGAGAAGCTCAAAGGCTGCATTAAGTGGTGTCAGCTGCAGAGTGCTCTCCTTTCATCTTTACCTTGGGAGGCACAGGTGAGCTGTATAATCTCCATTTTCCTCTGCTGTTAAACATTGCAGAAAGGATTTCTCAACAGGACTTAAAAATCAGCCATACAGATAAAGACAAAGAAAGTGAGGGGATGGAGAAAGCAAGGGGACTGATTACCTTCTAGGTTTCACACTGAAATGAAAGACCTGATTTAGTCAGTGAGGGTTTTGTTAATGTCATCAGAAGAGCTGGGCCCCAAATGTATGAGTTAATGGTTTATGGCGGTAAGGGCCATATGGTAGTTCCCTTTTTGGCTAGTTAGCAAGACTTCATAAGTTTTCAAGTACAGCTTACTTTTAATCATTGTATTAATTTTTTTTTTCAGATTTAAATTTTCTGTCTGATGTTAATCTTTCCTTAGACTTTCATTTTCAGAGGGTTTTTTTAAAAGGAGCTTTTTAGTCCTGTGGTTTTTTTTACCTCTCACAGTGACAATTAAACTGCTGCTAATAAGTAGAGTGGTGTCAGCTTTTACATGCTGTACTGGCAATAGAGCATTGCAAAATCCTCCATTGCAGTTTACCTATCTTGAAAGCTATCGGCTTTTATTTACAACATACTCATTGCATGCTGTCATAAACTTGTTCCACGCTGACCTTCTCGCTCAATGAAACTGGTTTGTTGGAAGAAATTAGACTACCAGTTATGGGAGCACAAGTTCAATCTCTGTAATATTTGTTCAGCTGCTACAGAGGTAATTAAAACTCCAAATGAATTTGATTTGTGCAGGCTGTATATTCCCATCTAGCTGATGGACAGCATAGCTCTTCTCTAGAACAAAGTACATGATCCGTCAAGTATTTTCAAAATACTGCAGCAGGTTATGCTTTCCTAGGAAGAAAGCAAAGCTTCAGGGAAAAAAAGTTTTCCCTGTCAGTTTGCAAAAGATCCACTGGCAATGGTTCACCTGTCCACACAAATATAAGAGCTTATACTTCATATTCAATATTCTGCATATCCCAGAAGTTTCATATCTATAAACATATGTATATATGTAAATATATGTATTTCCACTATTTTCTCCTGTTTGATAGTATCCAGAGAACATGCAATCTTAAGTTCATTTGATCACATATAGTATTATAATTATTTAATGTTTAAAAAAAAAACCAAAACTTTTATAATGTTTAAAAACAAAAACAAAACCTCCTGCAATTCAAAATGACTACAGGTTGTAATGTGCCAATTAATCAGGGCAAAAGTTATTCCAAGTTACTCCAGTTCTTGTTATTTTCCCACCATTCCCTGCATTCCCTTCAACAGTAGCCCTTGCAGTTTCAGGTTTCAGGTTATGAAAGGCCCTGTTTTGAAGTATTGATTCTTTTTAAAGTGATCTCATTTTTTTCTGGAATGTGAGTTACATGTGTGAAAACACGGTAAATTGGCATACACAGCTGCTACAAAATAACAGTGTGTTGTAGGCTAAAGCCAGTTTGGCAAGTAAAGGGTTATTGGACTGGTCATCGTGTTTTTGATGGTGTTGTGAAGGGAATGAGAAGGCTGGTACAAAAGAAAATCTCATAAGATGAGGTTGCGTGCTGTCTTCTCCCTGCTGGTAGAGGCTGGAAGGGCCTCAGGTGATTCTTACTGAGCAGTTTGAGTTGATTTGTTGTGGTTTAGAGTTTGTGGTTTTGGAAATAAAGCAAGCCTCAAGGAAGCGGATGCAAAGAGAAGATGTATGGTTACGGACTTTATTTTCCTTTGTACGGCTGGTGAGCCTGCACATTGACTTACAATTAGCAATAAAATCCAGACAGTCCTTTACAAACCATGAGCTAGGCGAATCCTTTACCATTGGAAGAACTGAATGCCTTTAAAGGAAAAAAAGCTTTCAATGAATGCCTGCTGAAATTTAAATCTTTATTCATTCCAGCTCTTCTTGGGCCTCTTTAAGATTCTATTTCTGTGAACATTCAAGCAAGCAATCACTGCTTGTAGAAACCAAAATTTAACTACGCACGTTCCATATTCATATCAGATAAGGTGTATTTTTGTATGGAATGGGAAACTAATTCAAACAGCAAGGGAGAGAAGGAGAAATGTTCGAGAAAATCCTTATCAGAACCCTGCAACAGGAGCAACTGAGCACCCACAAAAAGAAATGTCATCATATAAAGCGAAGCATATGTGTAGACATCCTATGCAACATCAAGGAAACCAGAATACATATACTTTATATATGCAAATATGTCCTATATATTATAAATGTCTATACCTATATATAAATCTGTATAAATAACATACACATTCTGCAACTCTGCTTATTATTTTAAAGGTGACCTGTAAATGTTTGCCTGTTTAGTTTCTGGAGTATTTTATGCTTAGAAAGAGGACTTCAAAATGATTGTGGATTCCCAAAAACCTGCTGCAAATAAAAGCCAATAGTAACAACCAATTTTACACATACATGAGCAAGACTGTCAAGGCCTGTAAAGAAGAATTTTAAAATAGTTCCATATGCAATGCACATGTAGAATTAACACCCCCAAAGGCAACTTCACAAACTAGAAAACCAAGTGGAGACTCATTTGAATGTAGAAAATGTCAGGGGAGACACTACGGCTCAAGTCGCGTTATTCAAAGGTAGATTAGTCGCATAACTGCTCGCTACAGTGTGATGCCTATTTGCTTTAGGCATTCATCATGCACTGGTTCTTATTCTCAAAGAACTCAAGCAGAAATAGCAAACAAAAAGGCAAAAAGACCCTGACTGATCTACTCCTCTATAATAATAAAAAAAAAAATGGAATATAACAATAAAGTGGCACATCTTTCTTCAGTTCCTCTTCTTCCTAATACAACATGGATTATGCAATCCAGGTGTCCTATATGCTGTGTGACTTTACCCTCTGGACTAGGCAGCATCTCGCTATTTTTCCTCCTGTGTAGTAATATAGGCATCTCTAAGGGTGCCAGCAATGATGAGCTTCTACTTGGCAACAATAGCATAAGGAATAGTCTCGTGCTTTCTACCATTTTGTCACAAGATGTCTCTGCTGAAGAAGCTCAGGGATAGTGCGCTGGATGGATACTCTATTATCTTCTGATGATTTACGTCTAAAACCAAGACCTCCTTATCTCATACATGCACGTGTGCACATCAAGCTTGAATGAGCAGGCGAGGGAGATCCATTTCCTTCTCACTGCTTCCATACAGCAGGTGTCACACAGCTGAAAATAGTAGCAATGCTTCAACATAACGTATGAAACTTCGACTCTCCTGTTGCTTTTCCTCAGACTTCTTGGTACTGGGTAAAGAACAAAGATTGTGCTAGCATTGCGAACTCTTTCTCAGGCAGGAAGAATTGCAACTCGGTCCTCCATTCTTATGGAGAAAGAAGCAGGAGAGGGCTGTGATTTGAGATATGCATTCTGGGGCTTGAGTCTGTGAATTTATGAGCACTTTCGCAGCCTGCTAATTCCAGTGGAAGCAGGCAATGCCTCGCACTCCACAGGAAGCTGAGCCCTTATTTACACTAATATCAGCTTTTATGTTTTAACATAACATTTACGCCTGTGCAATCACAGACAAGATTTTCAAACCTGAAATTTTTTGACTGCAGATGAATTACTGTAATTACATCTCACTAAAGCAATGACAAAATTCTTTCTTAGCTATAAAGATAAAAGCTATAAAGAGTTTTATAAAGGTTTTTCCGAGCCTGAAAATGAATCATACTTGTGAATGCATTCCCTGGACTCAGTCAAATTCTGAAACATCATGCGTGGGCAGTATTCATGACTAGGAAAAAGACAATAAAGAGTGTAGATACCCAGTCAGCTCTTCCTTTTACCAAGTAAATTGCTAGTCTGGGAACTTATTTCTCTTAACAGGGATGACCTGATGAACACAGTCATTAAGACTCAAGAAAATGCCAGGCATGCTGCTCCTCCTTACTGTATTGGCTCTTTTATTTAAACAGTAAACCAGAAATCACTTGCAAACTTTAACAGCAACTAAAAGAAATACCTACAGGGTGTGGGTGGTAAGAAGAAAATAATTCTTGCTGTTTGTTGGATTTTCATACGGAGAAAAACAACTACAGGATTTGAAAGCATATTTGTCAGGGATAAGAATTTGCTAAAGATAAAAAACATGGTGGGGCTTTTCTCTAAATTGCCTTGCTGATAAATGAACACTAATGCTTAAGCCCTTCTAATGAAGACTTACCATGGAATAAAGTCGTCAATGATGAGCAGAAAATAGAGCATTTGTAAATACAGTGTAACATGGAATGATAAAGCACATCCAATTTATGCAAAGATGTGCTTGCAGCAGTACGATAAATAATATCCGCATAATCAATTACTGGAAGAAAGACAGACTGAATAAATTGTTTTCTGGCAACTTATGGAAAACAAGCCTAGCACAAAAAGGACAATTTGACTTCAGTCTTTTAACAAGATTGTCTGACGAGCACTAAAACCAAACTTACTAATGATTCAAAGGGCACAATATTTATAACTGTCTATTTTCATTAGTAATAGAAAATCTGAAGAAGGGCAAGAGCAAAATTCCTATTTTTTAAGTTAGAAGGCAGGATATATAATGTAATAATAGAAATATATATACATATGCTCTTCCCTGTACCTGAGATTCTTTGGTTTAAAAACACATGCAGATTGAGAGGGGTGGGAGAGAAAGCCAGAGAAATATATATTTGAGGCTCATCAATAACTAATAATAATGAAATGCTATATATATTTGAATTCACTATACTAGATATACATTTAATGTTTGGATGCTACATCCACTGGTCTCAGTGGGAAAGTTTTTATTGAGCTGGGTGAACAAGACTTTAAAGAAATTCTAGAACTGCTTTAAAACTGAAATGGAAAAGTTGCAAATCATATAACCATTTTCAGAGCCATTTACTTTATGATACTAAATTTCTCTACGATGCATGTAGTGGTTCTAGACAGCTTCAGTAACTGTTTAGTATACCAAGAACATTAGAATGAGTGAAAAGCTATTTACTATCCAGATAGTAGCTTTGAAAGACAATGTTAATGAACAGAAACAATTCTCCAATCCCCCTACCCTTCCACCAATCAAAATAAAACAAAAAATAAAAAGAAAATATTTGGGAGCTGACAGTACGTCTAACCTTTGCTTGTAAGGATATTCAAATATTTGTTCTAATCTGCATGAAACAACTAGATAACCAACTTAGAAAACATTTAGCAGTTTATGACCTTCACTCTATGCAGGACATTAAAATTCACATAACCTTCAGATTCGCTTTCCTTATAAAACATTCAATGATGTCTGTTACGCTATTTGCTCTGCTAGTAAATAAAACACTGCTTTTATTTTGGTGTCATTCCAGCCTTATCAAAACCTCTCTCTTCATTATCCGTGGAAAAGGTACAACCAGGTTCCAGCAGGCTAAAGTTTGTCATTTTGCCTATTTATGTGACACAGGCTTTATTTCATCAGCTAAGCAGATGAAAAAGGAAAATCAATAGTCAACAGATATGATGCTGAGTGTGACTGAGAAGAGAGAGTATGAAATCTGGCTTCTTAGAATTTTCTGCTGACTTTGGGATTCTGGTAGGCATTTGAACCTACACATATGATGATATCCCTTTTTTGGGGACGCCATAGTAAATTTTCACCTAATGCTGTAGCAGTTGCGTGTTTCAAGGTAATCATATCTTGATTAGCCATGGTCTGATTAATGGAAACACTTGGTTGTTCAGATGTCTAGCATCTGCCTGGAAGTTTCACTTCAGTCCATAAGTCTTCAGGAACTCGTCAGGCTTCTCTGCCTAAGTGCATACGGAGTTACTTCCTGAAGACTTTATGCCTAATTCAGAACATTAAGACTTCACTGCACAAAGATTTATGTGCAGAAGCATGGACCTCACATAAAGACTTACGTACTAAAAGCCTGAAAAACAGTTGCTGCTCTACCTTCCTGACCCAGGCAGTGGTTATGCACAGAAATAATTGCTGTAAAGGCCCTGAGCACAGCCTTCAAAGCAAGCAGAATAAGCACCCAATATTAGTCCCCAGAAAGCCTTTTAGAAAGGCTAGAAGGCATGTGTTAAGGTGCTTGTGCACAAGGGCTTCATGTTGGAGTATATACACGTTAGATAAAGAGTGCATGTATGAGAAGGTTCAAGACTTCCTACAGGTTGGCAACGGCCATGACAATGAGATGAGGTTTATGCACCTTGTACTACACACAGAGCAGAACTCTGAAATGGTAGAGCTTCATCCATCACTGAGAAAAATGAGTGACTAAAATACACTAGGAGTGAATTGTAAAAATTAACATTCTGAACATAATAGACTGAAGTATAAAACCATATGTTACTTTCTGAAACAAAATAGCAATGGATAGTTCATTGTTTTGCAATACTTTCATTGTTCGGGATTTGACTCTATAAGTTTGATAGGAAAAACATTTTCAGCTTCAATGGAAGCCTTACTGGATTGTCCCAAGTGCTGCACTTCCTGTGCAGATTGGCATGGCAGCAAGGCTAGGAAAGTCAAATGGCTTATGCAGAACAAGAGCATCAAGCCCTCAGTGAAGCATTGGTAAAATTTCCAGTGAAAGTACCTATTCTCAGCATTGTAAGTACTGAGTATTTGGAGATATAGCTTACTACACTGCAGTGAACTTATACTTCAGGTGGAAGACAAAGGCACATGAATAGTTCTGGATGGAGAAATGCCTTCATAACATATGTTATTTTCACATGAAAAAACAAATCAACATTGTACCTGCTCGCTCTATAGAATTACTTCCTCAGAGAATCCTCCATTTCTAAACGCAGCAGAGCACCCTATTTTTGTAATTGTCCTCAGAATAAATTCTGCAAGCCATTTTCCCTTCTAGTCAACGGTACAGTGTCAATGGAAGACCTTCCCATCACATGAACTACAGGAAACAGTATGTATTTTCAGATATTTTCAATGGCATTTATGGATAACAGGGAATGTTAGACTTTTGGCAAAACCTTTCACAGTGTTCCTCACAATAGAAGAGCAAAACGAATTAACAAGAAAATACGTGATGAATAGATTCACGTTGGCATACCGGAATAGTGTTAAGCATCTTTGGGAAGGTAAATCCTTCATTTCAATTTTGTGCTGAAGTGCTATGGACAGTGCACCCCTGTTGAACAGAGAAACTTCTTACACAAAGACCCTGCCCAAGATGGAAGTGCAGAGCAGCCATTTCTGATGCATCCTTCCCCAAGTGTGGATTTACAGGGGCATCTTCTGTGGGGTCAAGAGCCTGTGTGTGGAAAGGGGTGAGAGGGCTGGGTTAAGCAGAGGTGAGAGAGATGTGCCATTACCTTACCAGCACTATTCCAAATTTCCCCAGAAGTGAACACAGTCTGAGGCTTCAATGATCTTGGTATCTTGACTTCTGAGTAGAGTTACTTCGTGCTACAGAGCTTCCTTTGCAGGGAGCCCACACTCATGTTGTTCCCAGAGAAAAGCCTGAGCTTCAGTCCACCTAAATCATGCTTGTGGGTGGTTGTAAACAGCATCATCAAAACTGGGGGGACAAGTTAAGGGACACTGTTTCCATAACCAATTTGCAAAATCCAAACGGGTTTCAGACACCTTAATATCAGGTGTTTGGTTCAGGAAAGAATTAGGATCAAAATCTCCTACTTTGTTGGAGAAAATGCAAACATAAAAACTATGCATTTTCCAGCCCTCTGACCCCATTCGCTTTCCCTCCCCCCAAAAAGAGCTATCTGAGCAAACTGTTAAAAAAAGTGGTCTAATCTAAGGGTTTAACAGAGTCGTGCACTATCCTGGATTTTGAAAGAAAAAGGTGAGAAAGAAGTTGTCGTTAGCAATGAAATACCTTTACCAACCTTGGCATTTGGGATATTTTGTCTAGATAAGGTGTATTTTAAAAATGCTAATAACGTCAAGATGATGGCAGATTGCATGAAGACTACAACAGGTGAGGCATGAAAATAATTCTGACTCTAGCACATTCCCCTGTGAAATAGCATATGTATGCATTTTGCTGGTTCCTGTGAGCTTCCTTTTGAACAGATCAATCACACACTTACTCAGAAAGAAGAAAAGCAGAGGGAAAGGGGGAATTAGGGGACATATTTTGTGATGCACATAAGACAACATTAGTGTTCTAATAAACTTTTTTTAAAGCTAATATCAAATCCTAACAAAGACATATTAAACAGAATACGTGAATAAATACATAGAAATAAGTGGAGAAGCTAAAAATTTATTTCCTTTTATGTCATTTTGGTGCTGAGCATTATTTCATTATGTGTTTCACCTCTAAAAAGATGCATGACCAAATCATTCACAGCCCTGTGCTTCCATAAATACGACCTGAAGCTGACTACCTGTGAAAACTCGTGCAAGGAAATTTTAGAGGCAACATTAAAAAAAAAACAAAATGACTCACTAGCATGAAATAGCCAGAATAGCACGAGTGTTGATTAATTTCTTGAGATCATAGCTATCTTCTAGCAGTAATTTGTGAAGCTACTGCCACAATATAAACTAAGAGAGATCTGATCTTACTGAAATTGAGGCAGCAAAAAGTCCTGAAGTCCACCACTCATCTTTCAGCTGCAACTACTGCAACTGCAATTAACAGTGGCCTTATTTTAGAGTAGTTCTCTATGTTCCCTGTCCTGTACAGAGAAGCAGGTCGGTAAGAAATGCTGAAAGACATTCTTGAATACCCTTCACTTGAAATGCCTTGTGCATTCCTTACCAGCAGCCATGGATCTGGGCCATTAAATTCAAAGGATGTGACACACTCAAACTCGAACATTCCATTTAATGTTAATTTTAACTGAAATCTTGCGGAAATACAAAAGCTTTAGTATCTTTATTAAAACCAAGTATATTTACTACAATCTGAAACTGCGGAAAAGATTCTGGGTTGGATATTTCATTAATATAATATAATATAATATAATATAATATAATATAATATAATAATAATATAATATAAT
>Ga0065711_1045011_pt1 | contig 13746 bp, 14 predicted proteins | sample Hoacrofraction12_FD_59098 | JGI IMG/M metagenome (GOLD analysis project Ga0065711, IMG submission 59098) | Hoatzin crop microbial communities from Cojedes, Venezuela - Epithelial fraction 12 v2 (version 2) | ecosystem: Host-associated > Birds > Digestive system > Esophagus > Crop | place... | reverse complement strand
TTGATGCATCCCAGAATGCCATTGGCCTTCTTGGCAGCCAGGGCACACTGCTGGCTCATGGTTAACCTGTCGTCCACTAGGACACCCAGGTCCCTCTCCGCAGAGCTGCTGTCCAGCATGTCCGCCCCAAGTCTGTACTGATGCATGGGGTTGTTCCTCCCCATGTGCAGACATGTATATGTCACATGTCTGTAATTTGATCACTTTTTAAGATTTTCAGCTCTTAGTGTATGAAGTGTTAAAAAAGCAGCCAGCTATGAATGTGACAGTGGGAGCTGCCAGAGTGAGTGCCCAAAACTTTAGAAAGGCTGATCCTTCTTTTAAGATTGACTTTCAGCTTTTGAAAACCCCATCATCTTTCTGAGTTCTGAGTGATTCTGGAGTCTTTGTGCAGGTAGGTCAAACGGACCTGCATGTTCTTGGAAATCCATAAGCAACATCTATGCCTATAAATATCTGAAGGGTGGGTGTCAGGAGGATGGGGCCAGACTCTTTTCAGTGGTGTCCAGCAACAGGACAAGGGGCAATGGGCACAAACTGAAGCACAGGAAGTTCTGTTTGAACATGAGGAAGAACTTCTTCCCTCTGAGGGTGACGGAGCACCGAAACAGGCTGCCCAGGGAGGTTGTGGAGTCTCCTTCTCTGGAGATATTCAAGACCCACCTAGACAAGGTCTTGTGCAGCCTGCTGTAGGTGACCCTGCTTCGGCAGGGGTGTTGGACTAGATGACCCACAGAGGTCCCTTCCAACCCCTACCATTCTGTGATTCTGTGATTCTGTGAACATAAAAAAAGCTAATGCATATAATTAAGTTGAAGGATATAGACTCATTAAACCATGAATAAAGCTTACATTCTGCAAAATAATGAGAAGTTGCTAGCAATTAGATTGCTCAGTATGCTGCAAAAGAAATTGCTTTGGAACCAAATTTGACTTAAGGAATACAACGCTTTGTGCATCTTCCCAAATAAATTTGCCAAGCCAGAAAAAGAGGAAAACAATGTGTTGAGGTTTTCAGTCTGAGTCCCGCTTGCTGCAACTGTAGTAGAATAAGGTTATGACAAAGTTAAAAAAAACACCATCCTGCAAATGCACATATGGATGTAGCTCTGTCTTTCTGTATACAAAAAAAGGAGCATACTTACTTGTGTGCATTCAACTTTCAAAACGCAGAGGAACAGCAGGATTTATGGCAGCCAAAAACCAGCTTGCCAAGGCGCAGGCCTCAGGCAGGACTGGCAGAGGAAGCCACCGGGAGGCAGCATCGCCCCTCCGCAGGCGCGGGATCGCAGCCTGCTCGCCCCTGGCACCGGGAAGCGGCAGCCTCGGGTGCCGGTCACCTGCCGAACGAGAGCATCCACGCACAGAAAACAGCACGGGCGGATATTTAGAGGCTGATGCATTTGTGCCTACCTTGAATAACAGTGAAAGTATTTGCATTAAAGTGATACCAGTTTTGCTAGTTATCCAAGACTGAAGTGGTCTATTTTTTTTTTTTAGCATCATCTATCTTTATTCTGAACAACCGCGGTATAACAACAAAGAGGGCTATAATGAGCAAACTAACATTTTATGTGCTTATGAAAGAGCTTCTTTGTTCATTAGAAGTTAAGATTTTAATACTTCTCTTTCAAAACTGCAAATTGCTATATGAAAAAGAAGAAACTGAAAGTAGCGATTTAATGACTCTCCTCTCAGCTGACAAAAACCCTTAAATTTGTGTTTTATTAATTTTCAACAGTATCAGCCCCCTTGATTATAACCTCACAAGAAGAAACAAAGCTACGTCCGGCATAGATGAAAATCAGAAACCACAGAAGCCTGAGACATCCTGTTCTTACACTGTCTCCCATCACAATAAAAGCCTAGAGAATCCAGCTTTTTTCTTTCAGATCCACCTAAATAATTTTTTTTTCATGTAATTAACAATTCTTTTGAAACTTGAAGTGTATTGAAGGTCTTCTTCATCCCTGCATTTCATGATTCTGAAGGAACTACCCAAAGAATTTGACTCACTCTTATAGTACCACGGTCAGAGAGGGCTTTACTTAATATTATTGTCTTATGTAGTCTTATGAATTTATTGTATTTTTAAAAGTTGCCATAAACATACAAAAATACAATATTATTTAGGCTTTTTGTTATTATATAATGAAAATAAGATATGAAAACTGCTATTTCAAATAGTGACATATGATCTCTATTGGCCAATGAGAGTTCAATTTGTGATGCTGATCTTTCATGTAACATTTTCCTTCTCTGCTGTTACCCACAATATTTCATATGCAGGATATTTGCCCTTTTTCACCTGAAGATAGAAACACATATGCCTCTAATTATTGATAAACAAGCTATCATATCCTTTGACTGCCCAACAACAATTAACCCAGAAAGATTTGCTGATAGCATGAAGTATAGAAACATTATAAAGAACCAAAAGTTGACAATTTTAAGGCACACTATACTTTGAGTTATTTAGCTCACTACACAGAATACATTGGGAGAAACACAACAGACATCTCAATCAAAACTCCCCTTTATTAATGTTAAAATGGGTCTAGTAGGTTAATCCATGGGAATATCAGATGTCACCTGGCATATCTGTCCATGCTAAGAGCGTGTGCTCAGGCAGGTGGAAACGTCTGGCTTTAATTTTGCTTCCACTCAAGGCTAGCAAGATGCAAATCAGCTCCAGGTTTCCTAGCTGCGCTCCTGCGAGAGTGTGTCACCCAAGATGATGGATACGAGCAGAAACCTGAGCCAATGACATCAAATAGCTCTGCTTTTACACCTGGCTTGCACTCTGTCATGCTCCCGCGTAGGCAGAGTTAGCCCAGGTCAGGTCGTGACGCTCTACCAGGACACCAGAGAAAGATGGTTTGCTGTATGGGTTGCTAGCTGAAATCCAATCTGCTGCTCCGTCATACCTTACCTTTGCACAGTTTTCTGTGGTTTGGATCTTCATCTGCAAAAGGTTCATTCTCTAATTATCACAGTATTGTAGAGATCAATCAATTTATGACTGTCATGCACTTTGATACTGTTGCAATGAGGCTTATACAAAATGCTTCAGAGTGGTCCTTAGAGCTGTCTTCTACGAAAGTGGAGTAAAGCTGGACAGGCAGCACTTGCATGCTTCAGGCGTGAGACAACCGGCAGCTTCGGGAAGAGGAAAAAAAATCTGCTAATTTGATGTATTTATTTGTTTCTTATTGCTGGACGAAAGGAACAAAGAGCAATCATTTAGTTCTACTCCAGGGAGAGAAAAAAAATGCAAATTTCAACCAATTTTCTGGCTGTCTGCATCTACCTTTATCAAAAACACCTTGTGAAATTAAAAAGGCAAGTTAAACATGGGATTCAGACCCACTTGTGATTCCACAGTCAGGGGTTGCAAAGCAGCTCTGCCCCTACACCGCTTGCTGTCTAGAAGACAAGAACTGCTGAGAGTCCCAAGGAGCCCACCCAGGGACCCCCGATGACATGGGTGTGTGTTACCATTCTGTATTAATGAGAGTTAACAATATTACAGAGAAAGTTCATTTTTTAAAGTGGCCATTTCCAACCTTGATGTCAGAGGTAACCTGCAGGTAGGAAATAGTTCCACTGACGTCATTAAACAACTTAGTTGTTTGCTTAGCATCAGACTCCTGGAGCTACGAGCAACCAGAACAGGTTTCTCACAGCAGCTGCACCCAGCAGCTCATCAGAGAGCATACAGCAGACTGTATTTCCAATGTTGGTCCTACAAATTAAGCCATCCAGGAAAGACAGCTCCAGAGAAATCTGGAATTTGACCAAATGAAACTCACCTACCTTTATTATTAGGGACATGAATTTGTACAGGACTGAGCATTCTTGGTTCCTTTTTTTTTTTGCCCTAAAGAATAACATTGTTTCTACAAGTTGGAGGCAGTGGAAACCTATAAACAATTGTTGACTGGCTGTGAATGACAATCTTCTTGCAGCTGTACAGAGTAATAATCGTAGTCAATAACTTAGTAAAATTCTGTACAATGTCATGACATGGTAGAAGGCTTTTCATCTATAATTAATTATACTCATAGAATCATAGAATCGTAGAATGGAAAGGGTTGGAAGGGACCTTGAAGATCATCTGGATCCAACCCCCCTGCCATGAGCAGGGACGTCTTCCACTAGACCAGGTTGCTCACAGCTCCATCCATTCTGGCCTTGAACACTGCCAGGGAGGGGGCATCCACAGCTTCTCTGGGCAACCTGTTCCAGTGTTTCACCACCCTCATGGGGAAGAATTTCTTCCTAATATCTAATGTAAGTCTGCCCTGTTTTAGTTTACAGCCATTCTGCCTTGTCCTATCACTACACATCCTTGTGAAAAGTCCCTCTCCATCCTTCCTGTAGGCCCCTTCAGGTACTGGAAGGCTGCTCTCAGGTCACCCCGGACCCATCTCTTCTCCAGGCTGAACAGCCCCATCTCCCTCAGCCTGTCCTCATAGGAGAGGTACTCCAGCCGTCTGATCATCTTTGTGGCCCTCCTCTGGACCCTCTCCAGCACATCCATGTCCTTCTTATGTTGGGGGCTCCAGAGTGGGGTCTCATGAGAGTGGAGGAAAGGGGCAGAATCCCCTCCCTCGACCTGCTGGCCACGCTTCTCTTGATGCAGCCCAGGACATGGTTGGTTTTCTGGGCTGGAAGCGCACATCGCTGGCTCATGTTGAGCTTCTCATCCACCAGTACCCCCAAGTCCTTCTCCTCAGGGCTGCTCTCGAGCCACTCTCCGCCCAGCCTGTACTTGTGTTTGGGATTGCCCCGACCCATGTGCAGGATCTTGCACTTGGCCTTGTTGAACTTCATGCGGTTCATGCAGGCCCACCTCTCCAGCCTGTCAAGGTCCCTGTGGATGGCATCCCTTCCCTCCAGCGTGCCAGCCACACCACACAGCTTGATGTCGTCAGCAGACTTGCTGAGGGTGCACTCAGTCCCACTGTCCATGTCACTGACAAAGATATTAAACAGCACCGGCCCGAGTACCGACCCCTGAGGCACACCACTCGTCACTGGTCTCCACCTGGACATCGAGCCGTTGACTGTAACTCTTTGTGTGCATCCATCAAGCCAGTTCCTTATCCAATGAGTAGTCCATCTGATTTCATAATTTTGGATAGATTTTTGTTTTAATAGAAATAGGAATGACAGTATTTGTCCTGATCTATTTAACTGCTAACAGTCTAATTTCATTCACAGTGAAATTTTGTTTCTGATTTGCACCAATGTAAAAAAATCAGATGCATAACTCCCCCAAATTACCTTAAAACTAACTAAACCCTTGGTTCCTTTTACCAAGATACAAAAATATATTTTTTTCCATATAAAAATGAAAAAGTATGCACTTACTTATCTTTACTGTCTGGAAGTTGCTGTCCATTTCTTCCATTTCAATAACACAGTAGCTGTCGAGCTAAAAGATAGTCTTGGAGGACTTTGTTTTAAAATTTACTCTTTGGAGAGTTATTGGATTTATACTCTTTTTTTTATGGAAAAGAGCAAAACAAAAACGATGGTGAAAACTAGATTGCATAAATAGACCATGTACCTAGTTATATCCTATAAATCACACAGATGAGTATTTTTAACTGGGGGAAGGCAACACAAGAACAATGAAGAAATGTAGCTGTCTCTAAACCCCAATGTGATGATATTCTGCTGTTCTAGAGACACTAGAAATGCACGTATACACAGAGGCTTACAGAGCTTTGCTTATTTCTCAAAGGGAATTGGTAAATGGGGGAAGGCATCCCAAGGGGTTCCCTTAATTTAACAAAAACAAAAGTACTTTTCAGTACATTGCTTTTTCCTCACGTTTTCCCTCAAATAAAATGAATTATGCACACAGATTGTTTACTGTTAGTTTGCGTGCTGTGGACTTCTGTTGTAATAACTAGGGCTCTGAGGACTTCTCTGGAAATGCTCTTCCTGTTTATTTATGTGGTTTTTATCATTACAAATGCTTATCTCAACCCCAACACTTTATCAACCGCCCCCCCCCCAAGAAATGTCATTAATTTGGAGATGCTGTGATATGTTTTAAGTTGCTCTCTCTCTGCATCTTTCCATCTGAAGAGCCAATAGAAGAGGAAAGTTTACATTCCTGCAGGACCAATTGTGAGATTTTTTTGCATTCCTTATATAGTTAGAAAATGGATTCACTGGGTGTTTAAGTAAATTTTGTTACTAAATTAGATGTAGGATTTAGGAATAGTCGTGCACAATTAAAAAGAAAAGTGCATATTAAAAACAATCTGAGAATATTTTTATGGTAACTCCATTCTGTACACAATTATTGCAATTTTTTTTTTTCAAGCAGGTGCAGTTCTGCCTTCTTCCCCCAACAGCCCAAAGCACGAGCTCTGTCAAGATCCAGAAAATATGTAGAGCAATGTCCAACACTCAAGATACCCGGTCTGGAATATGTCTTCTGAGAGCGGTGGGGACACACACTCAAAACCACAAATGCTGCCAAAATGCACTTGTAGCTTCTTTCTTTACAGAGACCCAGCTGCAGCAGTATCTACCATTATAATAGCCCAGGACTTGCAATATTTACCCAGAAACTGTTGAGAACTGACCTGTGTACTTCAGGAAGATTCTCCCCTCTCAGAAAGCTACACTAGTCAGTTAGCAGTTCACTGTCTCATCCTTTCTCCTTCTGCCATACGAATGTTTCCTCCTTTTGAGCACAGGGGAACACTTGGAACATACCTACAGGCTACCATGTTTTGCATTCAACAGTATATGAATTTAAAAAAGAAATAAACTTGAGGGCAAGTCGAGACTCCAGGACTCCACACTCTTAAGGCATTAGGCACTAGTGTAAAAGCTTTTCTGATTAAGTGTTAAAACCAGAAGGGTATTTTGTACACGGAAAGCATCACAATGTTTTTAGCACAGTATTTTTCCCATTATTTCAGATCAGGCATCTTCCCTCATGAACCAGTTTTGACTCTGAGGGGTCTGCATAGCATCTCTTTTGCTGAACTGACTCTGGTGCCTAAATTGCAGAGAGGACACAAAAATTGCACTTCTGTGCTCAGAATTTTTCACTGGTAACTGCTGAGGTACTAGCAGTGTCCTAGTGAATCTGAGGGACTTTGGATTGTCTCCCCAAGGGAAGCAGCCCTCCCCACAGCGCTGCAGAGAAAGCATATGGCAGGCTTTGGCTTCCATTTCTTGGGACCAGCCACCTAAAAAATAACTGCTGCAAAAAATCACTCCAGTTCTTTATCCATCTGTCTTTAGTGCTGGTGTGAGACAATTTTACTCTAAGTTGCTAGTACTGAAGGAGTCCTACTTAACTGAAATACTGCCATAGAAAATAGCTAAGCAGAGAAGCTATTCCTGGAGGATATCTTTGCTCACTGAAGCAGATGATAGTACTCTACAGACTTGCACAATCTTGAAAAAGTAAGAAGATGCAGAAGGTTCATTTTTGCTAAGGTTTCTGTAGCTCTCTGTCCCCATTATAAATGTGGTCATTAGAGGCCATCATAAGAGGTCTGCACATATGTTTGAAGTTAAACACCTGTACAACCTTTGGCAGAATGGAGTCATAGCTATTACCAGTTATGTTGATATTATTTTCATCTGCTCTCATGCTAGCTTGTTTTCTACATTTTAAAGACGTTACCAAAGCAACATAATGTCATTAAATATTGTCAGGACATGAAAAGCTCAGTGAAGAACTTTTCAATTCCTACAGAAAAAAACAACTTAGTAAAGCCACAGAGGAGCAAGCATTTACATTCTTTAAACACTTTTTATAATCATTAGCCTTACAGAGTAGACTTGGCCTGTGAAAATAAATTAGCTTATGATAGATATCATTGGGGTTAATATCAAAGAAACAGAGTGTTGTCATCGGATACTTCTCAGTCATTTACAGAAGAATAAACACTGTCTGAAGTCAATAGATTTGCTTTCTTAACTGGGATGAGAAATCCCAATCACTCCCACCGTTTTTGTCTGTAAAAGAATATAGTATCTTTTCAGTGACTTTCCATAAGCTAGGTTATGAAAAAGAAATTCTCCAAGAATGGGAAGGGCTCAATTCAGTTGCCTAAGCGTAAGCATCCACTGCTACATGAGATTCCCTAAGGTGTCATTTGTACAGGGAGAGACGGTACAACACAAGATCTATAGGTGATCCATGTCCGTCTGCAACAGCAGCTGGAGGTCAGGTGTGCTATTCTAGGTTGGTCATGTCGCATTAGATACATGTGTTTGGTACCTGCCTTCCACCCAAGTGAATGCTGTATCACATTTACGCTGAAAAAGAGCATAATCTTTGGTGTGTGCTCCATGCTGAATCACAGGTGGAGGACAGTAATTAAACCAGAGAAGCCAGAACTACAGTTATGGTTGTCAGCAATTCTAACTCACCCTCTATTCTCTCTCTTTCACCTCTAAAAGTGGTGTTAAGATCTCATTCAGAGTTAATTGGTTTTCATATACAAAATTCAAGCTATACATTTTTATTGCTTAGACACAGTTCATGCAAAGTCAAGTTTAGCAATTGTTTTTTTGGTTTAAATATCCATCAGCAGCTTCAGAATGAGAGCAAAAAGAATTCACTGAGGATTTCTAAAAGATGTCACGCAGTTCTGATGACCCTCTTTTAAAAATCTAAGAGATTGTCGTTTCACAAACTAAATAGTAAGTCTCATTTTCCAAGAAATTCTTTGTCATTCAGATTCAAAGGGCTAAAAATGTTCTCCAGTGGCAGAGCAACACCTACCTGCAGGATCACTACACCATCAGCACTGCAGGAAACTCCGACTTCTACAATGTATTAAAACTATCAATTATATCATACAGATAACAGAGGCATATAAGTAAAAACTGTATCACCCCTTTGTATGAATATTGAAATAATTCAATAAAACTCAGAATTTCAACTACCACTGCTGAAAAAACCCTATCGTAACAGATTTCAACACATGATTTATTGCATGTTGCTCACAGACTGTTATGAAGCAAATAATGAAACCCAACCCAAACTGTCCTATGTTATGCTCATAAAAAGCACCCGGCTTCTTTGCTGAAAGGAATCAAAGCACAGGCACTAAAACCACCAGGTAACCTACACTAAATGTAGCACAGACAAGCTTACGGACCGTTATTACACCCTAACACTCTTCTGCTAGCACCATGTTATCTTTAAGATACAGTTTTGTCAAACACTAACTGCTCTTCATCGCCTTTTCCCAGTGTGTTAATAAGGTTTAATTACCAAAATAACCACTTGCAGTAGAACCACATTTCCCAGACTGTTTTGCAAAGCAGTTATTTTTCGATAGCTGTCAAGATCCATATAACTGAAAATCTCCTTCTTGCACCTTTGTCAGGGACTGGATTTTAAGGCCCAGTCGAATCAGCCACTATAGCTGGTATTGTAGAGCTGTTTTCAAGTCAGCGTTTGCAGATATTTGTAAACAAATACAAAAGATGAATTTTTTATAAGGACCTTACCTTGTCTGAGCTTACTCTACTGTTGCATCTGTACACTGTTGTACATTATGACTAAATTTTTAATACCAAAATTGGAAGGGGGAACAAAATTTCCTAAGAATTTCCTCACCACATGAAGTGTTAAATGACATGTAGCACGGGAAACGTCTACATCTATACTGAGAACTTCAATTTTGGGGGCATTAAAAAAATCTTAAAAACCAGAAAAGTTTTGTTAATACTAGATAATATGATTGTTCACATTTTTAATGCATGTTAATTTTTATTTGATTCAAAGGTTCTAATACTAGAGCCAATCCTCTTTTTTGGTGGGTTGGTTCTAAGGCTGTGGGGGATCAGAAACAGATTAAGAATTCCAGGGCTGCTTCTTTCTCAATTTGGATAAAGAAACATGTTACAAGTATCACTAGCTCTGTGTGAGGCTTCAGGGTTTTGTGGTTTTTAAGGGTGGAGGTTGACGGCTTTTTTAAAATCAGGTTAGAAATTACTCCAGTAAAGATTCATGCTGTATCACCAGATCTGGATGAAAGTAATCCGTATAAAATGATGTATGAGTTTCTTCTCTTTAATAAAAAAAACAAAACAAAACCAAAACAAAAAACCTCAAAAGAAAAAAAAAGGTGAGAGCTCAGTGTAGGAAAGAAAAACCTAGCTTCAATAATGATCATATGAACACCAAATTAGCTTGTAATTTATTCTTTTTTCTTCCTGTGTCTTATATGCTTTTCAAATTGCATACTCAATGTAATTTTATGTCTTTGAAATAAGACATAAAATCGAAAATTGAAATGGACTAAATTTTCTTATTTTTATTAACAATAACTTATATAGTTGAATATTTTTCTTCTCCTGAAGGACACAAACATTAGGCCTCTCAGTCTCAGGACAGTCATAGCAATAAAATGCCTGGAGTCCAGCCCTTTTAAGCTCCTTGATATGGATGAACCATGCTGTAAGAGTAGGATGATTCCATTTCATTCTTTAAGAAGAAAACAACTTATGCGTTATAAACTACCTACTTGCAAATTACAGTGTTTGCTCTTCTCATCTGATATCAAATTCCTTTAAGTTTTTGTAAGTTTGCAACACAAAAGAAAAATTAGACAAGGACACCTGTTTTGACTTCCTTCCATTTTTCTTATTAAGACCTTTTGTCTCACCACTACTGTAAGTAATAATACTCTCTGCACCTACTTTCTGAGTCCTTTCCATCTGGAGCAATTTTGACATTGAATGTTGCTTTCTGAACTTTACCCATCCCAAATTGCAGTGCACAGTAATCTAACTGAAATGACTGAAGCATTAACATTTTAATTATGAAGATTTTATTCAGAATTTATTCTTCAAAAGCCCATAACCTTTATGTTAACCTTTCACAAGTGCCTTCTTTTGGCCTTTACATTTAGTGAGACACAGACCACTAGTCTGCAGCAATTTTATTGCAGTAGGTTTTAAATAAAAAATAGTCTAACCATTCACCTTTTCAGCTAAAAAGGGGTTAATCAGGAGATAGTATTGCTAGTATTATTTTCATAGCTGTTGAAGACTGAAATGTGTTACAAGAGCAGTGTGGAAAACACGTGGGCTCTTTCATGTGCAATTTACTCGTTCCGTGTAAACAGATATGGTGGTGTCGATTCTTTCCTTGGGCAAACTGTTGGATTAGATGACCTTGTGGGGTCTGTTCCACTCTTGTTTTTATTCGGTTCTGTATCATGCAGCTCACTGTAAGACTGTGCTGTCAAAAAAAAAAAAAAAGTTGTTTTTTTTCCTGCATGTAGAGGACAACAGCTTTTGCCAAAGCAATCTTTCATAAAGCTGCCGTTGACCAGTGGCCTGTTGTTTTAAGGAAATTTGAATATTCGTATTTTCTCCCATACAAAAATACAGCAAGACTTTAACACTGCTGTAGCTAAACACCATAAATCTTGAAATGAAAGCATATGTTTCTTTCACACGTTCCCACTTTTATGCTTCAATTTGTCCCAGCCTACCTGAAGTGTTTTTACTCAAATCAGATCTGTTACTAGTATAAAATTATAGCTGTTCTATTTATGTGATATACAAAAAAAGAAATAGAAATGTATCTGGGTATAGTTAGGATTGTATATTTTTAAGATAGCTTCCTAATCTTGCTGTGGAAATCTAATGCACCTCATTATCCTTATAGCTTATTATCCTTATAGCTTATAATATCTTTACAATATAGGCCATCATGAATCAAGAAAAAGAGGACGTAATAATGAATATTAAAAATCTAATTATTTGTGTCATTTAGAACATTGTGTTTGCTTTATTATACAACCAAGAATATGGCACATTTGTGTAACACATTCTGTTTATTGAAAAACAAATACAAAATGAGATAATTTTAACTGCATATTGTATCATGGGTACAAAAGATCTGTTGCAAAACACCAGAAAAAAAAAAAATCACCGTAATGAATGAAAAAATCAGTAGCTGAGAAACTTACAGCTAGGGACCCATTTGTTCTTTAGTATTGTTATGCTAATTTTCAGGACTTGCTGCAGCAGCAAAGTTGAGATTTAGGTTGAATGCATCAATTATTGACTACTAATGCTATAAAGATATCTGCAGCTTCTCAAGGTAATTTAAAAGACCCATTCATATCCTGCTTTTCAAGATTGCACTTTTACTTGAACTGTATAAGAGGTAAACTCTTCAAAAGTCAATAAAACTTAACAGTTTCCTTAAGAAAATATAAGAGGTTTCCTTGGGAAGTATTATGTTCTAATTCTCCACTAATTAAAAAAAAAATCTATCCAGAGGCCTGTAAATAAAACCCAGAATTGAGGTATTAGCCCATTGATGTATTATTTTTAAGGAAATGTGTGCTTGGATACATTTTAAGTCTTACTAAGCATTTCTTACCCAAGCTTACATTCATGGCTGTTCAGTGCCAAAATAACAGTGCATTAACAAAATTCAAACTATTGATTTTTAGCAACTTGTTTTTGACCAAAATTATTTCTCCATTTAAGTCACAGAAATACATTAAGTCAGTATCCCAAATTATTAAGGAAAACGATTAGGTGAAGGAGGGAAAGATTTAATTAAAACCTTTTAGCAGGAAAGCAAAGGCATATATTTGTCTTAGCATTTTACTTTATAGACTGGTCTATAATGAAGCAGTCTCGCTTCTTACTTTCCCTCATTTTGCTAAAAATATGTGGACAGCAATACTGTGGTATTTGTGAAGGTATGGTCAGGGCTATTGTTTCCCAAATGAGTTCTAAATTAAAAATCTGAAATCAGGTGATTCTCACCTACTGCATTCTCAGGCACACCTTGCAGAAACAGGTTATTTTATTATTTTCCCAGTGACTTCTCTTTCTCTTCTCACAGCTACATTTCCTTTCACCACCCGCCAAAGCAACAGCTCTCTCAGCTGTTCTTACATTGCTCTATTCTATGCGTTCTGTCTTGTTTCCACAACACATTTAGGACTCACAAATCTGAGACAACCTCTGGAATTGCTCTTTAAGTCTCAAAAGCCAATCTCCTAATATACAACTGCCAGACTGTATTCCCAGAGTGCTTTCCCCTGGGATTTATTAGTCCTTGGGTACTTTTCAAAAATGTAACTAGATGTGATACTTTTGTAGATTTTTTTTTCTAGTAACACTATAAAATTCCAATAAACTCTTTGCAATTACAACCTGTCCTGCTGGATTTTTTTTTTTTTTTTGTAACAGGGCAGGTAAAACCGCTTTTTATCTCTTAAGGTGAAATTTTGAAATTACCTAGCCTCTGTAAACACTCCTAAAACTGCACGAAGTAAAGGAGGCTGTAAGACAGCTAACAAGGTACCACCTTACAATTGTAAAACTAATATCAAGGGTTGTGAGAACTGTTGTAATAATTCTCTCTCCCCTTATCTCCATATAATGCTACCCGATGCTATGACCACTTAGCATTTAAACAATGCATGATACAAATATTATTTTCCTCCTACAGTGAGACAATTAATGGGAGGATGTGTGGAGTCCTGGCTGGACGAGAGGGGACATAGCTTGGTGCGTTGAGCAACCCAGGTTCCGATCCGGAGGTGAGCCTTGGGAGCGGCGGACACGGAACCCTGCTGGGAAGGCAGAGCGAGGAGCTCGGGACACTGGAGCAGGGGGAACATCACCGTTTCCTGCCACACTGTCACTTCCTTCCTGCCACGCTGTTGTTTCCTGCCACAGCACTGTTTTCACATCGAGATGCAGCTCTGC
>Ga0065711_1045010_pt1 | contig 13746 bp, 6 predicted proteins | sample Hoacrofraction12_FD_59098 | JGI IMG/M metagenome (GOLD analysis project Ga0065711, IMG submission 59098) | Hoatzin crop microbial communities from Cojedes, Venezuela - Epithelial fraction 12 v2 (version 2) | ecosystem: Host-associated > Birds > Digestive system > Esophagus > Crop | place... | reverse complement strand
CTTCCCGTCCGCCCTCCCCCGGCTCCCGGAGAGCCCCGAGGCAGCGCCGGCTGCCTGCGCCGCCCGCTCCGCTGCGAGGAGGAGGAGGAGGAGGAGGAGGAGGCGCCCCGAGCTGCCGGCGCTGGGAGCGAAGCGCATCGCAGCTGCGAGCACCGGGCGCCTTTCGGAGGGCAACGCACATGTCCCACAAGCAGGGTATCTGGAAACGCTCTCCCTTCCCCGGCCCTCTCTGGTCCCCCCTCGCCCCTCCGCACCTTCCTCTGCCCGCTCCACCTCTCCTCCCCGCTCCCCCGGCTCTGCCTTTCCTCTCCGCCGCCCTCGTTGCCTTCTCCGTCCCTCAGCCCTCGCCCACCCGGCTGACTGTGCCTTTCCTCCCTGCCCAGGCGACAGCGCGGCTGACTGGTGCCTCTACCAGCTCAATGGAGCGGCCGAGTTCGAGGTCTCCGAAGGTGAGTGCGGGGGTGCCGAGGCGGGGCCCGTCCCCTCGGCCACCGCCCCGGCTGGCAGCGGGTGGGGAAACGTCGCTCGGCGGTGGGCGAGCGGCCGTGGCACAGCATGGCGGCCACGTGGGGCCTGTGGGGTGGCCGAGATGGTGAGAGGCGAGGCGGGGTGGCGTCTGCGAGCGCTGGGCCTCGGGTAAGTGCCTCGGCTGGGTTTGGTTGGGTTTCGCAGCTAGCGGCCTAGGTGCCATCCATCCTCTTGGCATTGGTGGCTGCTGGTGCGAGGGAGGCTGCTGGAAAGTTTTCTGGCCTGTTGCTTTTTCCTCCTTAACTTTCAAGAGAGAGGTAACCTGGAAAGTTTTATTTTTTTATGTTCTGTGATCAGAAAAGGAACAGCCTTTGGGTGCTGGGGTGAGAAAGTCTCCCCTCAGTCTCCGAACAACGTATGGTTTTGGGCACGCAGAGTATTTAAACTTGGGTGTCAACCTGTATTTTCCAGTATGCCAGATGCGTAGCGTGCAGTGTCTATGAGCGTGTTTCACTGTCTGTTTGCAGTGAGTGGCGTGGAGCTGGGACCTCAACTCGACGTCTTGGTCTGTTGGTGTTGCGCGTTTCTGAGGGGAGTGCATTTACTGCACTGTAAGGGCTTAAAAGGCATCACAAGTTCAGCTGGACTGAAAAACTTTCCAGTGCTGAGGGAAGTGACGCACTGTAATAGGCTGACTTCAGGTTAGACGTTAGGGAAAGCTCTTCAGCAGTGAAGCACTGGGATAAATGGGGTCGGTAAACAATGAAATCTCGTGCACTGGAGATGTTTAAGGCCTGTTTCACAAACAGGGGTTGAAGTGATAAAGCCTTGGGGCAGGTAGACAGACTACCTGTTTGGGGCCTCTCTTAGCTTTGTTATCTGTGATTCTGTGGGATGTGAAGTTTTGTGTTATGTCTTGTGTTTTGCCATTTGGAGAAGTGATTTAAACTCCACTGTACTAATAATAAGCTACAGCTTGATCAAGGCTTTGGAGTAAGTTGGGTTTTTTTCCCCCTTCCCTCTAGCTATTCCATGGTGGTTTATATTTCAAGGTATACTTAATAGTGGGTGTAATTACACACACTTGCATACTAAAGCATTTCTCAAAATATGTTATGGTTTTGTGCCTAGATTGTTTTTTTTTTTTTTGTGAAACTGCATACCAAACCAGATGTGATGACGATAGGTGGGGGTGGAAATTACATCCGTGTGAGGGAGTGTAATGAGTGAGTGACAGCATTTCTTAGGCATCATAGAATGTTGAAAACAAGCTTTAGGTTGGCATTTACTTTCATTTAAAGATTTGAGTGAGCAGAATATGCTTCTTAACCTTATTTGTCTGGGTAAATACCAGTGTTTCAGCACTGCTTTGAGACTACAATGTCTTCTTCTCAACAGATGTTTTATTTGTTTGATTTTTTTTTGTGGGGGCTATCTTTTGTCATATGACATAGTTTTTCAATTAGTTAGCTAATCCTGACTTCAGTTTTCTTTAACACTGGCCATTTATGGATGTCCAATTTTACTCCACGACTTAAATATAAAGCTTACATGTTTTCTCTTCTTTACTCAGCATGGGAATATGTGAAATTCAGAGAACGGGAAACAGACTGAAGTAGTATAATTTGGTCATACGAGGTATAGAGTCAAAGTAACCTCCAGGTAGTAAACCCCATTTTTGTTAATAGGGTTATATGTAAATATGACATACATTTTCCAGAATACATGTTGTATCTTAAATACCACTGATATCTAGGAACGCGTACAGCAATATAAACGGTATGCTTTGCAGAAGTGAAGAACAACGTTTAAAAGAAAGGACCACTATGGCAGGTGGCTTGACTTCTTTTGCATGTCAGTGTTTTGGATAAAGTCCAGACCTTTTGCTGTGCTGAAGTTTGCCTGTAAAATAACTTGCAGAGAGTAATAACATTACACAGAGCCACACAGAATCCTTGGATTGTTCCTATGACAATGGATTGTTCCTATGACTTCCAATGCAGATTTTTTGTTTTCTGTCCTTATCGTAGGTCTTTTTACTTGTCAGAAAGGCTACAACTGTTGTGATTGCAGGTGTATTGGCTAGGACCACCTAACCAATGGACAGAAGGACTAATTCATCTATATTAAATATTATTGTATGTTTGTCTAGATATGTATCTGTATAGATAAGCATTTACATATTAATATTCTAAGTTCCATGAGTCCTCTGGGCACCTCTTGCTGCATTTGCTGTTGAATGCTTGCATTGCATGGATGGCTTTGTCAGTTAGACTTCAGAATTGTGTTCTGCAACATTTCTGTCTTAGACTAGGAAAGAAAATTATTCTTTTTTTTCCAAAAATAGATGTGTTAGATGAAAAACATCATTTACATAACAGAAAAGCAAAATTGCGTATTTCAAATACAAGGAAAAATAGAGCATAGTAAGTAAAACATCACAATCAAAGCCAAGATAATCATGTTTGATTTAGTCTTTCTGCCTTGAAACAAAACCCTGTTTCAAATGTTGCTACTTCTATAATCAACATCTAAGTGCAAAATATATTTTATTCATGCTAAAAATCTCAAAGTACTTTGGTCACATTAAGCGCAGCCTCACATAAGTTGTATGAAGAACAGTATGAGAGTATCCATTTACAGCCTGGCAAAATGAAATATAGAAGTTAAGATGTGATTTTTTTTTTTTTTTAATAGAAGCTGAATGTCAGCTATTAAGCAGTTAGTACTTGGCACTTCTGAGAAGTCAAATACTGTATCGTTTGCCCAAACTACCTGGTGGACCATTAACAGGACAGCTTATTCCAGATCCTTTTCTTTAAGTTCCAAATCACATTAACTTCTTGCAAGTTTTGTATAAGTTGAAGCATGTTTGAAATATTTTGTGCTGTAAATTCTAAGCTGGCATTACATTATCCTAGATAGCATTACATTCAGTAATGACTATATGGTTAACGAATACATTGAGTCAAAAATCATGTTTTTAGTTTTCACTCTTAAAGTTAGCTTGTCAGAGACGTGAAATTGGTTTGCAGTGTAAACTTTCTTTTTGTCCATTTTGTGACTTTATGCTCTTGTGTGGCTGAAAGCCCTATTAGGATTAGTGCCTTCTGAATTGTGATCTGAACTTTCCTGTTACTTACACTGGTCTAACACTCTCTGTTATTTCTGAGTAATTTGAAGAGAGATTTACTGAGAAGATAAGGTGAATAACATACTTTTTTGCTGTAAAGGTATGTCTGAATAATGTACCATTTGAAGGAACTAGAAGACTTGCAAACTGATGAATTTGAATTTAATGACTACTGGGCTTACCTCCAATAGCTTTTTTCTTCCTGTGGTTTTCAAACACAGTAAGTCTGAATTTGGTTCAATACTGCTTTTTGCATTATTACATAAATTCCATGGAAAGCAATGTGATTGCACAAGCTTACAACTGAAGTAATGTCCTAGTGAGTCATGCCTTCGTTAGTAAGGCCTAATTAAATAGGAAGTCTCCATCTATAGATGCTTTCACATCTGTCCTTTTTTGGCTGAACCAAACAATGGATTTTTTCCTTGGTCTCTTATAAAAAGACATGGTAGCAGATCTTTTCTTAACATTTCTGAGTTCGCCAGCATTTATTTCAAAATACGATCACCATGAATGGCTGTTGTATTTCCATGAGGCCTTAGCTGAATGGGTATGCTCTACAGTTCTGGGCTCCCAGTTGTCCAGTTTGGAGATTTAGTGAAGTGAACCGTGACTTTTCTGCACCCCACAATTCTGGGTTACTTCAAAGGAAACCAAGCTGCATGGAAGGGACTGGTATACCCCTTGTCTCACCTCACTGTACAGTTAAGACACTAGTAGCTTGCATGCAGCACTGCAAGGTGCATCACAGGGTTCATGTGCACCCTAATATACAGACTGACGCCATGTGTGTGGATGATACTGTTATTCCAGTCCTACTTCGTAAATCCCTGTTTATGCATTCAGCAGCTCCCTGTATTTCATGCCTCTTTATTTTACAGTCACTTATGTTGGTGTTTGGTTGGTTAACTATCACTGATGTTTGGGAGCTGTTGCAGTGCAGGGAAAAGGCTCCTGTCTGAAAAGTGCTATCATCATACTTTGCTCCCATTTTATGACATTATATGTGCTTGTGTAAGACCAGACCCAGTAAATGACTCCTTGCAAGAGAATGTGGGTATTTGATTATACTTCTGTTTGTTGCTGCACAATCTGACATTAAGTTTCAATATGAAAGGTTCAGCATGATAGACAAAGGGGAAGGATTAAGGTACACTGAAATTGGATTTATTCATATGACAGCTTTACTGCTAGTGATACTTATCTACAGTAATAATCCATACTGTGATATTTTTCTGTATTGTTCATGGAGTCTGTGTTTATACATGGCATGGGTTTTGTAAGAATCTTTCATTCAAATATTTCTGTAGATTATTATAAAAAAAGACTTCTTAAATGGCAATAAAATACCAGAAAGTATATGTACTTGTTATGAAAAGGAAGAGGCGAGTGACTTATTTACATTTCTCATTTGTTGTTTCCTCATTTTGTGTTTTGATTAAAAGTTGATTTGATTTGTATGTAGTAAATTTATTGAATGAAGTATGTTACAATGATTCGGTTACAATGATTTGTAAAATCCTTGCTTTCATAAAATTTCTATTGGAACTTAATATGGGTGCTAGAGTGTGTTTTCTCCTGAGTCATGAAGTGTCATTTGACTGTAGAACAAACACTGTTAAAACTTTGTTAATTATTTTCTTTTGTAAATTCCTGACTGAAGATGTTAGGTCCTTTTCAGTAACCTGAAAAGTGGTGTTATTGTTTAGATAAAGCTTGAAAAACAGACTAAGCTTTTTTTTTTTTAAAACCAGGTTTTCGGATTTTCCTGCCCGTTTCAAGGACTCCACTCACTCCCTCTAACATGTTGTACTTGTTCAGCTGATTCTCTTGACTCTTTGATGCCAAAAGTTGCAGCCTTCATCATCTCAGTTTCCAGGATATGGTTTTCAGTCAATTGCCTTTTTATTCTCTAATCTTGCATTGATTCTTTTTCTTTCCTTCCAGTCTGCCCCTTTTTAATATCTTTACTTACGTACTCAGTTGGGTTTTCTAGTTTCTGTTGGTTTCCTTTCCCGCTTTTCGTTTTACTTTCCCGTTGTCGTCTGTAACGCTTCTCTCTGCTATAAGAGGATTTCAGGGGGTCTCAGTCCATTGATTGTTGCAGGGTCTGGCAAAGGGGTCTCCTCTCTGTGGCACTGGAAGTCTGCCATTTGCAGCAGGTGCCTGCACAGCAAATTGAGCTCTTTTCCCACTCTCTCTCTCGCACTATTTCCAGGTCTACAAGGTTTATCATTTTATATGATCCTTTCTGTTCCATCCAAATAACTCCTGGCAATTTTGGTTTTATCCATGCTTGAATGATCAGCATTTCCTAGGGTGTTTCGGTTGGCCGCATCCTTTAAGATATGCTTGGTAGACATATCATGAAAGATGAAATCACACTGTTGTGTGCCTGATTATGCAGGTATTAGCAAGTCAAAAATCATGTTTTCAAATTATGTAGTCCAGAATTTAAAAGGGACATCTTTTATCCTCGATCTTTCTCATTAAATATGCAATAATTTGATTTATGTTATGATTTTGTTATAATAACACTGATGAAGTAAACAGTGATTTAATTTGTGCCACAAATTTGCCATTTAGAGTAATTTATGTATTATGTCAAACATTATCCTTCAGCTTGAATAGTGATGGACAATTTAAAGAGTATGGAATTGCATTTGGTTCCAGCTGAGGTGCAGAAAAATCACCAGGTCTTCAGAAAGCCTCCTGTTCCATTATAGGTCAAGTCAGAAAGCCAGGGTTCCTTTATGGAGCTGAGTTTTAAATAGGGGTAGAGAGTACCAATTTTCTGATCTTTCCAATTCCAGTTTGTAAATGTGTTCAGAAATTGCCCAAGCTCTCTTGGACAATGTCTGATTAGCTGATGTGCAGAGAAGTTTTTTTTCTGCTGTGCCGTTTTTTTCTGTATTAACCTGTCAAAGCTGAAAGAAATTCCAAGAAGATAAGATTCTTCTGTTTCAAGAATTACAACCCAGAAGTTAAACTTCTGCAAATATGAATTCAGAAGTCACGTTTCAGGCCGTACAGGTGGGAAAGTTATCTGAGTTTAATATTCTAATTTATCAGTTCTTTTCTGTAAAATGCAGTGAAATGTCCTTTTCAGTAAAATGCAGAGAGATTTTAAGCAGAAGTCAGTATCTTTTCTTTTGCGTGTTTGTTCTGTCTGATGAAAAAAATACCAAAATTATATCAAACTGTTCAGGGGTTTCAACTACCTTTCTCTCTTAGTATGCTACTCATCTGTAAACCCCTTAGTCAAAATAACGGTCAGTAGCTTGCATCTTTATAAGTCTCTGTGATTGCCTGATAGTGTCTGACAAAACCCCAAAACAGCAAAAGATGTTACTTACTAGCCAAATTCTGCATCTTGCCGTTTAAGTTGAATTGTCATTGTTTGGTGATCCAGAAGAGGGAGCTACCTCATAAATTTCTAGCAGTTTTAAACTTAAAGTCTCCTTTAAAACCTCTCATGGATTTTGGTTTTGGTGGTGTTTTTTTGCTTTTTGTTTTTTTTTTTTTTTGAAGACTGAGTCCAGAGATTTCATGTGATGCCTTTTCGGTCACTCAGTTCATAGTTTGCTGGTTTCTAAGAACATCCTTAGAGACTTAGTTCTTTAATTTCCTCCAGTTTGCAGTATCAGTTCAGTGTTGTCTTTAAACATTGCGTTTGTATAATGCCCGGAAACTTTTGGCTGATATAATAATTGCAGTGCCTTTTATTTAATCTGCTGAGTCTTATAAACATAGGTGCTGCTGACTAGCATGCCATGAATGTTTATAGACATTTTCTGTAGTGTGCAGGAAGAACTTCGTGGTGGCTGGCCTTCCTCAGTGCAACTGCATCTGAGACGGAGGTACCTTCTGGGCCATTGTACTCTTTTTCTGTGTAAGAGGTGTTTCTTCTGTCCCAGTAAGTCGATACAGATAGTATTTTGAAAATAGCAATATATAAGTAAAATAGCAAAACTGATGTACACACTATGATGTGCTTTCTCTTTTTTTTAATTTTTAGAACTGCAGTGCATTTTATAGCGAGTTAATATGGGCTGTAAAAGTAAAGGGCCATGAGGTACTGGGAGAAGGCATTATAACATGTACTTATTAAAACTTGTGCTGATGGTCAGGAAGGAGACCAGACTTTTCTGGGCGTGTTTTAAAATGCATGATTTAGCTAGGTTCTGGTATTCGTTGGTTGGTGGAACTCCAGATTGCTATCTGCTGTAATGATAAATCTCATCAAAGCTATCATGCCTCCAGGTTCATCGTTGGTCATTTTGTGTTAAGAACTGATGCAGTGATGTGACTTTGTTTCCTAAGGTAACCAGAGTACAGGGAAACAGGTGAATCTTCTTTCAACTGAATAATACGTTCTCTGTTTTTTGTCATTAAGAGCTAAGGAGGAAACTCTTAGTGTTGTGAAGCTTGTCTGTGTTTTTCATCAAGAAGAGTGAATGCAGCACTGTGCTGCTTATTTCTTTGTGGGTCATCACCCTTATACATTTCATGCAAATTTTGAGATGTCAATGGAGCGTTCTTTTTCTGGCGATAAATACAGGATAGTGAAACTCCTTGCAGTGCCACCGAAGGGTGAGAATGAAGCATTTCATTTGTTATCAACATTCAATACTGCTTTATGTGGTAGTATTCTGCTGTTGACTTAGTTCAGATTTCCAATTAAGAAATCTCTAAATATGACTGCTTTCATGGAAAGTACCCCTGCGTTCCATTCATACCTATACATGATATTGTCATGTGGTCTTCAGGTTACATATGCAAACTGCTCTGTTAGAACATTTAAACATTACATTAAGAAGTCATGTAAAACATTCCAAAACTTAAATGTACCAACATGAGTAACTCTGGCTTATTTTGAGTTATTTTGTAAAATACTTTTTAAAATTCTTTGTGTAGTACGAAAGTACGTGTGCACACACACACATACTCTTTTTTCTTATATTCGTGCAAGTTTTGTAGAAGAATCAAAGAAAGTTAAATTAGATCAGTGTACATATTTGACTTTTGTCCAGGTGGCTTCAGAATATATAAATACGTAAATAAATACTGTTTGTTTTATGTACATAATACTTTTCACGTTTGTGATACAAGGCTATTATAGTTCAAATATATAATCTTTTAAAATATTTGTAAGGTCTTAAAACTGATGACCTGTTTGTTTGTTTGAAGTCTTCTGTCAAATACAATTTCTTTTCAGAACGCATACATTCCCCAGATGTTTTGGCTCTGTTTATTTGCAGGCACATTTTATAGAGCTCATGTCACAGCAAATAGTGTTGACAGTTGAGCTGATTACAGGAATATGCAAAATGTTAACCTCATAAATCTTTCTCCATCTATTGTATTATGTAATTTTTACAAAGTATTCAGAAGTATGATGCAAGTGACAGTTCCATTATTTTAGCTGGAACCATTTTGGTATTGCGGTTAAAGATGATATATTCAGTTCAGAGGCAATTATGTCTAGACACTAAGAAGGGCCATTGATTTGGTGTTGTGTTCGGAGAGTGGGCATGTGTTGTTCAAAAGGGAGTTGTAAAACTATGTAGCACAGTTGCATTGTTAGTGGTGTGCCTTTCCATTTCAAACTACTACCGTAACTAATTACCATGTTTAGTAGAGTCTTCTTGGAATCTTGAAATGAAAATAACCCGCAATTTCTTTAGGAGAAACAAATTGTATTAATATTCCTTCTTTTTGTACCCGAAATAAACTCCTGTGTTCTGATGAGACTCAAACATGCGAAGTAGAAGTGTTATTCTTGCAAGACTTAATGGCTTATTGTTGGATCTGTCTTACTGAGTAATCTTCATGATCTTTGAAGTTTTTAGTACAGACTGGTTTTTGTTGATACTTGTTTTTGTCCATCAGATAATTCTGACGGTTCTCTGATAAGCTCTTGTGTTAACATTATAGACTCTGCTTTGAATTTGAATGTTTATTTTGGAAATACCCCATGCTTCAGATTTTGTTTATTTGCAAGAAACCCTAACTTGGAGTCCCTCATAATGATATGCAAAATAGATATAATAAATTTTAAATAAGAATGAACTCACGTTGTAAGAATAATTCTTATTTTTCATACATTACAATTTGAAAAATTCAAAATTTTTTTTGTCCCTTGAGCTTTTTCATGGGAACTTTTTTGTTTGTTTCTTAAAAACAAGCTTCTACTTGCGGTGTATGCTGTCTCCTCTGTCCTAAACCAGGAAAGCATAGCCATATTTCACTTTGACTGTTTTTTATGGGTTTCTTGGAGATTTTTCTCGGTAAGAACACTTGGCCAGTGAAACATCCACCTTTTCTAAGCGGAAGCAGAGACCTTGCAAGTCTGCCAAGTGCATTGAGAGTGCGACTGTGCATTGATGTTTCTTCAGAAAGGTGCCGCCATTCCTCAGGAACTTTGTGACTTTGTGTTGTTTTTTGATTTCCCCCTTCTCATGCTGCTCCACAGTAATTAAAAATGTTACTGAAAATGTAATGCCTGTGACTTTTCTGGAAGTCGCAACTGTGCAATGCAATTTATTTCGATTTAAAAATACTGCAATATTAACTTGATATTTCCAATATCTAACCTGGTGATTTTAAAGGCATAATTGTTCAGTGACAATCTCAAAAATACGCAGAGGTGTGTTAAAGGACTTGATTCCCTTTTTCCTGATGATGTCAAAACATAAAATGTACTAGCGGAGGAACAGTAAAAAGAATGTTTTGGGTCAAGGAAACTGACCTGAAAGTTTGAGCTTCGTGATTCTACCCTGAGACGAGTCACCTCTGTTCAAGAACATCTCTAGTAGCAGTAAGAGGCTGTCTGCCTCTGCTATGCTGAGGTGAGTCTCTGTAGCAGCTTATGACCTATATTACATGTCAAATGTCAGTCCTCAATACTCTCATGGTAGAAATAGCTTCCTTTTACTGCATGTTCATAAAGTACCAAGAGCAATGCCTGTGCTGACTGGGGCTGGGCAGCAATGACTTTGACAGCCCTGACACACCTGCAAAGCACGCTCACGAAGAAGCTGCAAAGCACATGACAAATGTGAACATACATCCTCTCATCAGATGCTTGAAAGAAAGCATGTACTCAAACCCTGCAAGTACTCAAACCCTGTGGTTAGAAAGTTGAACAAATAAAAGAAGATTGCAAAGCCCAAACTTTCAATGACATTGTTGCATCCTACTATTTCTGTAGGTACCCTGCCGCATTTGACTCACAGGTTTTATGTGGCTCTGTTTTACTTCTGCACATGCAGTGTGAGAATAATGAGAGGTCTGTACTTCTCCAGACATGGAGCTGTGTGTTGTTTCTTTGGTATGAGTAGTTAGATATGTAACCATCCATGTAGGCTCCTTTTTCCTTTTCATGGAAAAAAACAACAAATGCTTACCTATGTTAATGTAACATTTGAGTTCAGATGATAGTATAAGTCAAGAAATTCAAAGATATAGTTCCCACAGCAACCATAATTCAACCACTTTGCTGTGAAAGCACAAAAGCCCACACCAAATACCATGCAGAATACTGCATATATGCAAGTGTGCGAGATACAGTTGCTAGGAAAGCCGTAAATTTTAATTTCCAGAGGTATTTAGATTCACATTTTATGTCTATTATTCTTTGTATTTTATTGAAACAGAGCAATAATGAAAAACTGAGGAAAAGAGGCCAGTTGGATGAGTGTTTCTTTTTGCTTTCTTGTAATGTACAAACAATAGATTATATTACTATCTCTGCCTTTTTGTCAGGTTTTCCTTTATTTTTAAGTGAGTAATATTGAATGTGAAGTATAATCTGGCCTGCTTCCTTATCAGATTCTATTTTTTCTCTGTTTACCCCTATTCCTGGTCTGCAGCTAATGAGGCCTATTCATTTGCCTACCAAGGATAAATCAGTTATTTATCTGCATGTAGTCATGCGTCTTGTTATTCAACCACTTCTATAGCTTAAGGTTTCATTACAATATATCTGAAAGCATATGGAATATATTTATTTTAAATATCTATTAGGATTCTTTTGGTTTCTTTGTTTGCCAACTAAGTCTGCCAATTCCTTGATTTGGTCATGTTAGACATGTTTCATTATTATCACAGTTAGCGAAGAGGTGGTGTTGTTCTTGTTTTGAAATTAGAAATATGTAAATATTTCAAGTATGGCACTTACTTGGCAAAAAAAAATGTTTTATCAATAATATTTACAGGATTTCCAGAAGTTGGTTGGCTGAAATTTCTATATGATAGATTTTACTTAACCTTTCAGATCTGACCAGTGGAGAGAGAGACCATAATGTTTGAAGACTGAAATATTAAGTCCCATTCACATGGGTGATTATTACATCTGTAAGATGGATTGAGCATTCATGATTATTTAAAAAAAAAATCCCTTTGACTGAGGCATATGCTAATACCTCATAATTTATTTGGAAAAAAATCACAGTGTAACTGTATCTCACCAGTCATTTAAAGAAAAAAAACAGGGGTGGGGGAGTGACGCTGGGTAAGGAAGGTTAATGATAAGATTTTCTCTTCAGTAAACTACAAAAAAATTAATTTGGACTTCATCTAGTTTGCACTGGGCTGATTTTTCTCAGCTCTCTGTCACATCTTAGCCAGCAATATGAACCCTTTCATGGACAGTCTGGGCAGAGCTGAAAGACTGATTGGATGTGAAAATGCTTTCCTTGGGAAATCTTTGGATCCTGCCCTTCCCAGATAGTTAGGCAATCTGCTCTAGGAAACCTGGTTTGACAGGGCCTGTTATCTCTGCTAGACAGAGTCCTATAGGGACTGTTACAGCCTACCTCAAAGCCAGGGTTAGGGGAATTCACTCCGCAGCCCACTGCCTTCCCAAAGCTTTTATCGCTCTGTTTAATTTTATTCAAAAGCTAGTTGTGAACTACACACGCATTATTGTACATGTGTTTAAAATAAAGTTGTTAGTTTGTATGAAATGTGGGTTTACTTGTATAAGAATTTATGAACTGAAGTTGGAACTCCATCTGAAAATCAACACAAAACATTCCCAGTGGCTCAACAATTTGTTAATAGATAAACGCAGAAAGATTAGTTAAATTATGGCTGCCATCTGATCAAGAGTTGGCCTAGTCTTTCCACAGGGACTTTATGGTTTCTGAATTCTGTGAAATGAGGAAGGGGACTGGGAATTGTGAATCATGGGAATTCTTCAAGGCGCAGGCAGAGTGCTGGAATTTGAGTGGAGTCCTGGCTAAAAAAACTTGATTCATAAGGCTGTATGTACTGCTAAAACTTTCAACAAAGTGAATACCTAGGATAGAAGTTTTGCGTAAGAACTGCGTTGTGGTCATAAGCTTCTATCAACATCTTGACGCCATTTATTGCTCCCGTGTATCTAGCTAATATTTTAGGGCTTTTCTAAAGTGTGAATAGTTACAAGGGGTTTTTATTTTCTTCTGTTTATCCTCTTACACGGAGTAGTTTTGCTGTTAGTATTTCAAATGAATTAAATAAGAGCAAATTTCAGTGGAAACAAAGAGCTGTATTGGGATGTTTAGAGGTAACTGGAAAACAGCAAAACATTCCACTTGAAATTGAGTTATTGCTGGTAAATTGTAATACATAAATAAACATAGGGTCTAGAAAATGCGAAGTATACATTAGTGTTTCATTACAAATTGATTAATAACAGCATTGCTCAATGATTTGGTGCAGTGATACACTGTTGTTTTACACAATTAATTGCTCTGTTTTTAGGCCCGGGGAAGTACAATTCGTAGCCACTACTGCCAAAGATTGCTGGTGATCTTGGCGACCTCCTTTTGTTTCAAGGCGATGGGGATCCTGTGGGAGAGAATGGCTGAGCAGGGAACTGCTGTCTGTGCAGTGGCAAAAGTTCCTGGTATTGTGGGGGGGTCATAGTTTCAGCAGTTACTGTCAGAGGAGAAGGTTGGTGTAGCTCTGCTAATGCATGTTGCCTTTGTTGGCGTGGCAACCTGGTTCAGGAACGGCACGGCGACCTACCCCCGGGCCGCTCGGGCCATCAGCTCGCAGACACCAATGTGGTGGACGGCAAATGGCGTTTATTGACGGGTAGCACAGTATTATATAGCTTAGGTTTACAGCGTCACTTCCGTCTGCTTACACCTATG
>Ga0065711_1045009_pt1 | contig 13746 bp, 5 predicted proteins | sample Hoacrofraction12_FD_59098 | JGI IMG/M metagenome (GOLD analysis project Ga0065711, IMG submission 59098) | Hoatzin crop microbial communities from Cojedes, Venezuela - Epithelial fraction 12 v2 (version 2) | ecosystem: Host-associated > Birds > Digestive system > Esophagus > Crop | place... | reverse complement strand
TCTTCCTCATGTTCAGACGGAACTTCCTGTGCTTCAGTTTGTGCCCGTTGCCCCTTGTCCTGTCACTGGGCACCACTGAAAAGAGTTTGGCCCCATCCTCCTGACACCCACCCTTCAGATATTTGTAAGCATATATCAGGTCCCCTCGTAGCCTTCTCTTCTTCAGGCTGAACAAGCCCAGCTCCCTCAGCCTCTCCTCGTAGGGGAGATGTTCCAGTCCCCTCACCATCCTCATAGCCTTCCGCTGGACTCTCGCCCATAGCTCTTCATCTTTCTTGAAGTGGGGAGCCCAGAACTGGACACAGTACTCCAGATGAGGCCTCACTAGGGCAGTGTAGAGGGGAAGGAGAACCTCCCTCGTCCTGCTGGCCACACTCCTCTTAATGCACCCCATGGATGCCTCTGGGCTGCGGGCCTCCTGCCTGCAGAGCAGCAAGCAGGGCAACCCATGCCCTCAGCTGAATATTTGCTAGAAATCTCTGAATGTGATGAATAGTAAGAATTGATAACAAGCTATGAAAAGCTGCTGAGCTTGCCAAAAGCAACAGGTAACTAGGGGAAAGGTAATTCCAGCAGGGGGAGATCGCGACCAGCAACTCATGGACCATGTATCTCAATTATATCCCAGACTCAAAAGGTGAAGAAACTGAGTGTGCATACTAATTTACGTGCTGGACGAAGAGACTTCAACCATTCATTTAACAGAACAACAATGCATATGTATTAGGAATATGTTAATGCTTTACGTATAAATAACTGTTGAGTTGGAAGCTTGGCCTGCTGTCTTGCGACAGACACCCATATCTGCGCAAATATGCAATAAAATACCTCTTCTCTGTGTGTATATTAGCATAGTGCATACCAGGTAAACAAACCCCAGGTTTTGGGACAACAAAGTGAGTCAAGAAACTCTATCATAGCTGTTAAAACTTATAATCATGCCAGACTTTAATGCAACATAAGAACTCTTCTGCTGTCCACCGCCTGTGCTCATGAACCCTGTGGATCCCAAGTCTGATGAAAACCTCACGTAGGTGTCTTCCAAGGATGATTCAGGTTACTGCACTGAGGTGATATGGGATAATTTGCCCTTCAAACTGTCCTCAAACTGTTAGTCCAGTTTGAGCACTAAAACGTTTGATGTCCATTCCAGCTGGGCCAGTGGAAAAACCTAACTGCAAAAAGCTTCGTCAGAACACAGGTTGAAATTTGCAAAGCAAAACGAAGGCGCTAAGCTCCAGGATGCAATTGTATTTTAATGATATTTTAATGTCCTATTCGCTCTGGGATTCATTGGGAAACCTTTCCTCACAGCAAGTGAGAATCTGTGTTGCAGGCTTAGCAACTGCTGCATCTCACGTGACCAGTTTAAAGAACAGAGAGAGACACAGCTACTTGAAACTTGCAACATTTTTGAACTGCACATACTGCTCGATAAGCAGCCAAGCATATGTTCTTACAGATGTCTTGCTGGAGATGAAGTAGGGGCAATGAATTTCTGCATATCAGCTGGGGACTTATTTCTGATGATGCAGGTGTAACACAGCTTGAAGACAAGAGCTTGGGGGGGGAGGGGGTTGTTTTTTTCATTATTTTGTTTATAATTCTTAAAAGCTTCGTTATTCTGCACATGCCTGGTATTGCTCCTGCTCTTTCCGTGTGAAACTTCTACCAAGAATTTACAGCACCCTCTTTGTTCAACTAGGATGAAAAAAGGAGTACATTAGCTACATTGAAATCACTGCCACCTTTTACCACACAACTAAGGTAGTCTGGAGAACCAAGTTCTTAATGATCATGCAAAAACTCATGTCAAAAAGAACAACCCACACTGATTATCAGAGACAAGTACTCTGTATTTACAGGAGCTTCACCATTACTTCTGAAGTGACTGTTACAGAATATATGCTGTACCTTCTCATCAGAAGAGACCTGCTCCATGGAAACTACACAGAACATTGGTTTATTTTCTGGCAATACTCAACTTACATATTTCATGGCAGAGCTTGTCTAAAACATATCTATATCATGAAGAAATAAAGATGTCCATGAACTGAAGATGTGATGTTGGACTCTGTGAAGCTGAAAATCAACCAGAGAGGCTAAGACCAAGGCGGCGGGGAGGGGAGGAGAAGAGCTTGAACTTGGAGTATAAAAGAGAGCACCCTTCTCTGTTTAAGAGACATTGTCAGAGCCCTCAGTGATGGAAACCCTAAGAGCCAAGAGAAAAAGAAAACTAGTGCTAAGCTGGGCTGCACTGAAGTTACAGGTTCCCTGCATGCTCAATAATCAAATTCTAAAATGTGCAGTTTTTTTATCTTGCATTGAACTCCCCAGATACTAAATTGAACGTCCAACCTGTCAACTCTTAGCATTTCATTCAGATCCAAAAAAACCCACTGTCCAGTTTAAAATCAAAGAGATTTGGGCAATTATTGTACCTTAACTTATTTTTTGATGATTCCTGAGATTTTACAATCCGTGTGTTGAAGACCTTCATGACAAAACTCAATGTAGAAACTTGTTTCTAGAAAAAAACTTCAGCTAATACATGAGCATATTGTCAGTACCATAGTATTTCTTAGTATCCCATCATAAGAGATGGTGAAAAATAAACTGAAACATTTCACCTAGATATAAATATAAAAAGCCATTGAGACATAACAATAATTGAAACAAGGAACTTCTCACTGGCCCTAGTTTGTAATATCTGGCAAACCAGATTCCAACGATCATAAAGATGTTAAGAGGAAACTCCTATGTACTTTAAAAGTCTTTACAATATTAGGTGACAGAATGTGTTGGCTCATTTTCCACAGATGTTTAGACAGATAAATTCATGTAGATGGCTGGATGTTACAACACATGAGTGGCTACCATTAGAATCTAATTGCTAAGCGTTCTTAAAAGGTGTTCCATAAAACTTGAAAAATACACTTTGCTGGTCTGTTAAAACCAGAGCAGGTAGCAGACCCAGTTCGTTATTTTGAGTTCTACTACTTAGTTGCATTACCTCTAAAGCCTTCATGACAGGTAATAGACTGTGTTGAGGAAGATATATAAATTACAATTTCAATTCTTTTACCCAGGACTGTCCTGTTACATCCTCTGTTCTTGTCTGGCTCAATGCTGCTCTGTCTTCTGACAGGAGACAGAGATGGCTGGAAGATACGTTTATATCACCTGTGTGTTCTAAATGATGAATACCAACACCACCACTGAGAAACTTCAGCTTTGAAATACAGAGTTATCAAACTCACCATTGTTTTACTACCAAACCATATCAGGTGCACTATTTAATTTCTCTCTTCACAAAGAACTAACATTTTCCTAAAGAGGGGAATTAAGAAACTGCAAACAGATCAATAATGAAGATACTGTTTTTTAAAACTTCAGTACAAATACGATTTTCTGTTGCTAGTATCCAAAACAATCTTTTGCATTAATAATATTGAACAGCAGTTTAGTCTGCACTAAGGGTGTATTGGGTTTTGGGCATATTGTTTTTTCTACACAAATGCTGCAGCCTAATTTAAGTGCTAAATGGCAAAAGACTGCTAACACAAGTCCATTCCCTGGTGGGCATTGTGCTCGATCACAATTTCCCCACTTGCAGAATGCCTGGAACACAGCAGGGGTTTTTCAATGGAAAGGGTTATTTTCATGAAGCTCTAAACCAGTTGCTTCTGGATACCTGAAATCAGGCTCAGGAAATGTATTCATCATGTGTAACATGATGAATACTCTGTACAGGTAGTTTTCTTCTGTGCTGCAGGGCTACAACTGCAGCACATCTGTCTATAAAAGTTTAGTGTCTTGCACAATAAAAGCATAAAATCAGTGCCATATTTAAGCATTTTGTGCATTGCACAGCTACCAAGTCTTCCTCCTAACATAGTAATTATTGCTTTAATGCCTGAGCAAAAAGCTGTGATGCCTGCTCACCAGCAGTTGTAATTATGCTAGACAGATGTCATTGATGAGGAAAAGAAAGATATGAATTCAAATCGTCACTTGTACAATGTAAGAGCTCTTATTTTTTCAGAGCATTTAATCTTTCCCGGCATGTCTCATTCTTCCTCTCCTCTGAGCAAGAGGATGAATGCCTTTGCTGCCCTTCCTTTATTCCTAGTTTGAACTTCAAACAGATTTCACAGTTATCCAGCTCATCCTTAGACACACATCCCAAGGGGCACCGTATTTTGTGGAGTCTCTTCCTCCAACCCTTTCTTGTCACTAAGGTGTGCTGGTGCCAGCACAGTTAACTTCTGTATTCTACCCTTCCCCAGTCCCATATCCACTTGAAAAAAAACCTCATCTCTATTCTTGCTGAAGGCACACCATCCAGAACATTTTGTTTACAGGTTGCATTAAAAGGCCATCAAGCTGTGTGGACCCCATGACAACTCTACACTTCACCACCCCCTGAGCAGCAGCACACATCGCTGCCTTCCCAGTTAATCAGTACTGCGTGGAAGTCAAAGGCATGCATCCTTTGCACTGCTGTTAATGGTTTTCAGTTTTCCAGAAATTTTCAATGTTGTCAGCACCATTGTGATACAAAATGCAGTCCGAACTGTCATGTTTGCTGTTCTATTGTTGTGACTTTCAGCTGTTTTCAGAGTTGCTGGTAACATTTTCTGCATCCATTAACGATCCCACTTTCTTATTCATGTTAAAGTTCTGTGAAACGACACAATAGCAAAAAAAGTTTTTGCTACATTTTTTTTCAGCCATACTAACTGAGATGAAATCACATTCTTCTGCCTGAATAGTGAAGACTGGCGATCAATGCACAGAAGCAGATCGATCAGGGGAAAAAAGGTCAGATTTACCATATGTGAGTTATACCTTTATAGAAAAGAAATTGATTCAGTGCAGTTGACTGCAAATACCCTAAACACACACTCTGGCACTAACATGAAACTCAGCAAACATTCTGACAAAGCATGTATTATAATTTTACCTGGTCTTCACAAACTATTACACTTAGTGCAGGGAACCATAGAAATAATTTGGTGGATCCATGAAATACACACTCAATATCACTTTCTTGAGAAGGCTTCTCATTCCTTGTTTCTTGCAATGGAATCTCACACAGGCTTTTTTGGTAGGAAGACGTGGAATATATAAAAAAACAGAAAAAAAACAGAAATTGCCTACAAGAAATTCACTCCTCTATGTCCTTCATTACTACTAGGATTTGAGACATATATAATATTGATCCAGTTACAGAAAAAAACACTGCAGGCCACACTCATCTATGTACATGAACAGTGCCATCACAGTGCCCTGTTCGCAAAACTTCAACCATAAAGAGCTTTCCTCTGAAATTATGAGTTCAAGAAAGTAAAAATAAAGCAGAGAGTCTTGCCTAAAGCCATACACTATTAAAAACATACTGTGGCAATCAAATTCTCAAGGCTTTTTTTTTTTATGGACAAAGAAAGTAAAATGTGTGGAAAAATATGGCTTGTCATAGACTTGCGAAGAGGGAATCAATATATTTATGTAGTTGGGAATGAGTGGGAGGGTCACAATGTCGAACATGGGTGGCAGTGCAAGACTTAGTGGATGACCTCACTGTTACCTGTTGTAACTGATTTATTCTAAGAGAGAAGCATAAATACAAATTATTATAGCAAGCTTATTTTCTCTGTACTACATGACACGCCTTAAAGATAAATTACTGCACTCCTCTTATTTGACAGTAAGAACCTTCTTTGAAGTGTCTCAAGTTGGACACCCAAAATGACCATCACGTTACTCGAAATTTGGCTGATCTGTAAGTTTATTTTAGAGGAAGTCTCTGCAAACATATATCCATCTCTGCTTCTATGGAGAGAGGGAAAAAAGCCTCATGCATCTGCTGGTCTAGACATAACCAACAATGTAGAAAGATGCTTTTGAAGAATTTGATTGCGAAGACTCTGTTTTGGCAAAAAGCAAGATCCTGGAGCTGTTGCTGCTGGAGAGATGGCTGCCCTGTGCTACCAGATGCTTTCTTTGCTTTTCAGCCTTACATCATAAATTGCACTGAAGTGCACAGACTCAACTTGAAATGGATTATTCTGACAGGTCAGTTCCACAGCACAGAATTGTACGGCATCTGACCTAGCAGGAAATTAAAACTTCTGATGTTTATAAGTACAGAACAATCAATACCTGAATGGAAGTCCTCAAGAGTAAATTCACCCGGGGACTGGGAGGACACTGGCACATGAACTTTAGGCTGCAAAGCCAGCATGCCAAGATGCCAGACCTAGGTTGTTCTCAGAGTCTAACAAGAACAGCATTCAAAGCACGTGCTCACTTCAGCTCTCACCATCTACTCATTAAGCTCTCTGTTTCTCATGAATGTGGAATATCCTGAGCCTTCAGCAGGTACAGATTGAGGTGCTCTTTCATCAGTCTAAACACGCTCCTATGTGCACAACATCAAGGCGGGGATTAACTCAGTACAGAAACAAAGTTGAACAGCTAAATTCTTGTGATACTTCTTTAGAAAGAGACCAGCCAAAAAGAAGAGCTTTGATCAGGAGGTAACTATTTGGTATCCTGGGACAGCGAATTACAGCTAAGGCATAACTTCAGCCAGTCTTTGAAATTCTGTCTCATACAGTGGCCTATGGCCATTGCTGTATACAGACAAGCAGACCATGCTATTGTTTATTAATTCTCAGGTAACAAAACTGATCTGCCAAACACAGAAAATATTGTATTCATTCTAATTTTACATGACCATTTTTTTGTAAACAGACAGAAAAGATACTGTTACTGTGTTTCCAACAGCTTCCAAGAAAAGCAGTTTCCCTTCTCCAGCAGGAACTGACCACAGCCTCCGAACTTCTGGACATGGTGCTTTCCAATCTGCACTGAATTACGCCCCAACATAGAAATACTTCATTTCTCCAGAAAGCAACCAGTTATTTCAGCTCACATCTGACTTAAAATTTGACCACAGATAAAAATAATAGCTCTTTGTGGCATAGATACCAAACCACAAGGATGCAAATATCCTAACTGAGCAAGTATATATTATGCGTATGTATAATTTCATGATACAATAACTCGTCTAATAATGCAAAGTCATGTTTCAGCAGTTTAGAAAATAAATTAAGTTATTCAATAAAACAAGTGGGCTAATTGACACATGCAGAAGACAATTACCTAACACAGATTTACGTCTCAGCATAAGATAATCTTGCTTATCTAAAGTAGCAAGAGATTTTAGTGATCCGGACATTTGTTAAACAGCTCATCTGAAATCAACCATCTCCAGGAACATTATGCCTCTTTGCACCATTTTGGGATATCAGTTCACTATTAACTCAGACAGAAGCATGCCATTTAATGCATTACGATCTCAACTCTTCAGTCCTTTAAATGTCTTCAAAATTTCTAATTCAAGTGCAGCTTCCCTCAAGAAAGAGCCACTGAACACCAGTTATCCGCAGAGCACAAACAGTGCTTAGGGTTCTGTAAATCTCCACACCTTGTAATATAACAGATCAAGCTAAGAACGAGCAGAACTTCATTTCAGCTTTGTTTTGTTATATATATGCCACAGACAAGCACATGTTGATAATACGGTCCACCTTTTCGTTTCTCATTCATGAGCACGGAATGATCCCAGAGTGCACCTACTTCTAATTTGGGTAGGTTTATACTTTCACCTTGACAGATGGAGCTTATATACCACAGGATCCCTTTTTTAGACAAAGATCACTTGGGTCTCATTTCTAGCAGTGTGTGCTAACAGAAAGTACTTGCAAGAGAAACTCAGTATATTCTGAAGTATTGCTTTTTAAAGGACATCATATGGGATGAAATGCTAACTTGGCTCACGGTACAGAAAAAAAGGTAAAATGGATAATATACATACATTTTTACAGATATATCTTGTACAAAGAAAAGACTGCCATCTGTCTACTTGCCACTTCTTTGAAACATTGGAAGAGGACCACCGATGAGGTGAGACCCCTGCCAGCCACAGACCTGTCTCTGACAGGTGAAGATAGCCCCTCCTTCCCTCTATGCTTACACTCAGTCAACTTCCCACACAGAAGATATCCACAGAAACCCTGACACACGTAACAAACTCAACAACTGTTCAGCAGCAGCAAGTACAACATGGGAAACACTCATTGTAGGTCCACTCCTTCTTAGGAGAAGTACCAGGAATTCTTCAGTCCCAAGAAATGGGACTGATGCCGTCTTCATGAATGAGGAAACTGCAGACACCACAATGCCCTACATCAGGCAGATGTGGCAAGCGGGAATAATATTTTGCGTTACTCCAACAGTAGCTGTTCAGCTTATAGGAAAAATGTTTATTGTTTCTTGCATCTTCTCACTCACAAGTATATCACTAAGCTAGTAAGAGAGAGCCTATCAAAGATTTTAGGCTCGGCTAGTCACAGGCTTAAGTGGTTTCAGGGCTACTGCAAACCAATTCAGCTTCAAGTCATCATGCCAGCAGTTTTGACTCCAGATCATCATTCCATCTGAGAACAACTCACAGATGTGCTCCTCTGATACACTTTAAGAAAGCAGTTGGATAGTTAAATCTGAACTGGGCACAGCTGAGTAGAGACCTGCTGGTCAAACTAAAGAACAAGAGGGAACTGCACAGACAGTGGAAGCAGGGACAAGTATCTTGGGAAGAGTATAGGGATGCTGCCCATTTGTGTAGGGATGAGGTCAGGAGGGCCAAGGTGCAGCTGGATCTGAATTTGGTAAGGGACACAAATAATAACAAGAAGGGCTTCTACAGGTATGTCAACTAGAAAAGGAAGCTTAAAGAAAGTGTACCCCCTCGATGAACAAGAATGGTGACCTAGTATCAACAGATGAGGAGAAGGCTGAGGTACTCAACAACTTTTTTGCCTCTGTCTTCACTGGAAACCTCTCTCCTCACCCCTCCCGAGTCGATGGACCACAAAATGGGGACCAGGAGGGGTAAAGCCACTCCCGCTGTAAGGGAAGATCACGTTCATGACCACTTGAGGAACCTGAACATACATAAGTCATGGGACCTGATGAGATACATTCCAGACTCCTGAGGAAATTGGCTGATGTAGTTGCCAAGTCACTCTCCAGAGACTGGAAGAAGGGAAACATCGCGCCCATTTTTAAAAAGGGTAGAAAGGAGGACCCCAGGAACAACTGACCTGTCAGCCTCACCTCTGGGATGGAAGGTCATGGAACAGATCCTCCCAGAAGGTATGCTAAGGCACATGGGGGACAGGGAGGTGATTTGAGATAGCCAGCATGGCTTCACCAAGAGCAAGTTGTGCCTGAGCAATCTAGTGACCTTCTACAATGGAGTGACAGCATCAGTGGACAAGGGAAATGCAATGACGGATGTCATCTATCTGGACTTCTGTAAAGCCTTTGACACGGTCCCCCCACAACATCCTTCTCTCTACATTAGGAAGATATAGATTTGATGGGTGGACTGTTTCGTGAATAAGGAATTGGTTGGAAGGTTGCATCCAGCGGGCAGTGGTCAATGCCTCAATGTCCAAATGGATGCTGGTGACAAGTGGTTTCCCTCAGGTGTCCGTACTGGGACAAGTACTGTTTAATATCTTCATCAATGACATAGACAGTGGGATCGAGTGCACCATCAGCAAGGTTGAAAATTACATCAACCTGAGTGGTGCAGTCGACATGCTGAAGGGACAGCATGCCATCCAGAGAGACCTGAACAAGCTCAAGAAGTGGGCCTGTGTGAACCTCATGAGCTTCAACAAGGCCAAGTGCAAGGTCCTGCACATGGATTGGTGCAACCCCCACTATCAATACAGGCTGGGGGATGAAAGGATTGAGAGCAGCCCTGCCAAGAAGGACTTGGGGGTATTGGTATATGAAAAGCTGGACATGAGCCACCAACGTGCGCTTGCAGCCAAGAAGGCCAACCTTATCCTGGTCAGCATCAAAAGAAGGATGGTCAGCAGGGTGAGGGAGGTGATTCTGTCCCTCTCCTCTGCTCTGGTGAGACCCCACTGGAGTCCTGTGTCCAGGTCTGGAGCCCTTGGCACAAGAAGGACATGGAACTGCTGGAGTGGGTCCAGAGGAGGGCCACAAAAACTATGAAAGAGATGGAGCACCTCTCCTATGAGGACAGGCTGAGAGAGTTGGGGTTGTTCAGCCTGAAGAAGAGAAGGCTCTGGGGAGATCTTATAGCAGCCTTTCAGTACCTGAAGGGGGCTTACAGAAAAGAGGGTGACAATCTTTTTAGCAAGGCCTGTTGTGACAGGACAAGAAGTAATGGCTTTAAACTAAGGGAGGGTAGATTTAAACTGGATACAAGGATGAATTTTTTTACCGTGAGGGTTGTGAAACACTGGAACAGGTTGTCCAGAGAGGTAGTAGAGTCCCCATCCCTGGAAACATTCAAGGCCAGGTTGGATGGGGCTCTGAGCAACCTGATCAAGTTGAAGATAACCCTGCTCACTGCAGGGCGGTTGGACTAGATGACCTTTAAAGGTCCCTTCCAACCCAAACCATTCTATGATTCTATGAACTAGTCACTGTACACTGTTTTTACGGCAACGAAGAAGAACTGCCAGAGGGTGATTCACCTGAGCTATCTTTGGAGGCTCTTCCAGGATGAGAGGAATCATGCTGTGGAGATATCACTTCTCTTCTGAGCCGTTCATGTGGGCACACTCGCATTGGCTTTCTTTGCAAGTTCATGGATGTACATGTGTGTCTGTGTGTGTGCATGCATGCTTTAAGGATCCTTTTTTATGTGCAAATATTAGCACCTTGTTCCCTGGTCTGTTCTGGACTCCTGTTTTGGTCTGCCCTGGATAAATGCCAGGTGCCTACCAAAACTTCTCTATCACTCCCCCTCCTCAACTGGACAGGAGAGAGGAAATATGAAAGGCTCGAGGGTCGAGATAAGGACAGGGAGGGATCATTGACCATTTACTGTCACGGACAAAACAGACTGAACTTGGGGAGAAAAGGGAGTTTAATTCATCACCAATCAAATCAGAGTAGGATAGTGAGAAATAAAACCAGATCTTAAAAAACCTTCCCCCCAGCCCTCCCTTCTTCCGGGCTCAACTTCACTCCCATTTCTCTACCTCCTCTCCCGGCCATGTGGCACAGCGGGATGGGGAATGGGGGTTGTGGTCAGTTCATCACATGTTGTCTCTGCCGCTCCTTCCTCCTCAGGGGGAGGACTCCTCACACTCTTCCCCTGCTCCAGTGTGAGGTCCCTCTCATGGGAGATAGTTCTCCACAAACTTCTCCAACGTGCATCCTTCCCATGGGCTGCAGCTCTTCAGGAACAGGTTGCTCTAGCATGGGTCCCCCTTGGGGTCACAAGCCCTGCCAGAAAACCTGCTCTGGTGTGGGCTCCTCTCTCCATGGGTCCACAGGTCCTGCCAGGAGCCTGCTCCAGCACGGGGCTCCCCATGGGGTCACAGCTTCCTTCAGGCATCCACCTGCTCTGGCCTGGGGTCCCTTCCACAGGCTACAGGTGGATATCTGCTCCACTGTGGACCTCCATGGACTACAGGGGGACAGCCTGCCTCACCATGGTCTCCACCATGAGCTGCAAGGGAAGGCTCCCTGCTCTGGCGTCTCGAGTACCTCCTCCCCCTCCTTCTTCACTGACCTTGGTGTCTGCAGAGTTGTTTCTTTCACATTGTCTCACTCCTCTTTTTTCACTGCTGTTTCACCGCAATTTTTTTTCTTCCCCTTCTTAAACAGAGGCACTACCACTGTTGCTGATTGGCTTGGCCTTGGACAGCGGCGGGTCCGTCTTAGGGCCAGCTAGCACTGGCTTTATCAGATATGGGGGAAGCTTCTAGCAGCTTCTCACTGAAGCCACCCCTATAGCCCCCCCCACTACCAAAACCTCATCACACAAACCCACAACAACTCCCGACTAACTTTTAGACATGCACAGGTATATGATTGTGAGGACTCAGAAGTATTAGCATTTCTTAAATGGCTTGTGGTCGAAATCATATCCCTGAAGTATCTACACAAAATTTACTTAAGAAATGTCAGTAAATGTACGATGTAAATAATCTGTAATTAAGGAGATAAAGTTATTCAAGACACTTGCTTTTCCTACTAGGAAAGAAAGAAAAACTTCATATAATAAAGTCATGACAGTGCATAACAAACATGAGAGGTAGTAGGCATTTCTGATTTTGGCACATGATTTTTGGCAAATTTCTGTACATTGGTGGAAGGATTCAAACTCTGACAACGGCAAAGGTGATAAAAATACAGCAATGACAATCTGAGCACCAATAATGTATTAACCAACAAAGCCATGTACTCTCAAGAAGCACAAAGCCTGAACCAGGAAATAGTTATAAACCTGGGATAAGGACCTAATGATGACATGCAAATATCTGCTACTGACAAAACAGGAGACAGTAATTCACTTGCCATGGGTTCCTTTGAAAAATTTACGGTTCATAACCACCACATGCACTATAAACTGAGGCCTCTATATAGAAGTTGGTACAACTTTCTGATGTCCTCACAGAATAACAGAAAAGCATGCTAATGTTAATTAGAAGTTAGCCAAAAAGATTTCACTGAAGTTTAACAAGATTCTTTAGCTATGTTGAAAACTACAAAAATATTGAATAGTAAGTTATGTTCTTTTGATGGATGCTTTAAAATTCTGTCTTATGCTTAGACTAAGTTCATAAAATCAATAAAAGGGTTACTCATTCACTGACAGGTTACTATTCACTAAAGACATCATTTCCATATGGAGGGTATGGAATACTTTCTTGCTATGTGAGCTAAAGACAGATAGAGCAAGCAAACGCCCCTAAACCATGCAGCATCTATGGCAGAAGAAATTTTTACAAGAACAGGAATAAAATTTATATATAAGATGGAAGTCAGTAAGAGATAAGTATTTGCCAGGAAGATGACTAAGTTAATCCCCAAGACCTCCTATTCCAAATATAGTGGGAACTGCAGGATCCCATACCATGCTGTGCATGGAAGTTGCCAAAAACCTGAGTGATTTTTTGAAAGGTAATTCTGGTAGCTTAGAAGGACTCTTAGTATCAGTGGCACAGCTTGAACTGGCAAGTATCAGAAAGCTTGTCAAAGAGAGGGCTTTTGTAAGGTTTCCCATGTAATTTCTAGAAATTCATTTTTCTGATAGGGACACAAACTCTCTGATGTTTATCCAAGCTGAACTGCTGAGCCCTTCTGAAGTATGCACAGAATACTCACCATGGGGAGAGAGGAAGGCTGTCCTCAAATGCATGGTATAGGGGCACAGCTGCACTCCCAAGAGCTGAGCAGCAATCCCAGGTAAGCCTGACACAGCACTTTAAAATTATTTTACCAAGTATTTTACAGTCCAGCCAGCAGTTGCCAGATGAAGAGATGTTCCCTACCACAATGAAAGCCGAGTCGCTTCTCCCACGTACCACAGAACATTACTGGATGCTGTGGTCAATCTATCATACACAACACGATTAGCCCCCAGTTTGAAATCATTTCTTCCGTTCCAGTTTTCACTCCAGAATTGCCAAGTTTCACCATCCATGAAAGGACGGGAACGACTCTCACACGCATTGGTACGATGCACAATCGGATCCTTTATTCCCCCGCTTGTGCGGTTATATACATTTACCATATCTGTACACACGATTACGCTTACATCGGATAGGCTACAGACATAAATCACACACTGTTCACACGCCCCACATTCCCTTATAATTGGTAACTATGCACTAACGC
>Ga0065711_1045008_pt1 | contig 13747 bp, 9 predicted proteins | sample Hoacrofraction12_FD_59098 | JGI IMG/M metagenome (GOLD analysis project Ga0065711, IMG submission 59098) | Hoatzin crop microbial communities from Cojedes, Venezuela - Epithelial fraction 12 v2 (version 2) | ecosystem: Host-associated > Birds > Digestive system > Esophagus > Crop | place... | reverse complement strand
CGCCGCGCGGAACGGCGCCGGCCCCTCGGCACGAGAAGCCCGGGCAGAACCCGTCGGTTGCGCGCGCGGGTTGCGGGAGGCGTTGGGGGGAGCGGGTTTTCTCACGGCTCGCCCCGGCGCAGCGCTCCGCGGCTGCGGCCGCCCCTGCCCGGGTCGGCGTTGCGTCCCGGCGCGTGGGTGCGGAAGCGAAGCACCTGAAGCCGGTTTGGCAGATGCAGACGTTTGCCTTGGAACGCTGAGCTAGAAACTCCGTGCTGCGGCAGAAGCGGCTCGCGTGCATGGCCGAGTGTCGTGAAACGCGTGCAGTTGTGTTGGTAACGGACCACGGTAGTGCTGAAATAATGTAGCTTTTGGCTGCTGTAGTTGCACGTAATCACATCGTAACCACCTGCGTCTTTGCCTTGATACCGTGAGCGGTGCTCCCGGTAGAAATAACTGCAGCGGTGTTGGAAAAAGAAACTGCGACTCAGTAGCTCTTTGTACGCGTAGAGTTTTTGCTGAATGCATGGTTGTTGAGCTTTTCTGAATTTATTTCGGGCATGTGCAAGTTCTGCCACAAGTAAATTTAAAGTTACAGGCTTTCTGCAAGTCTTAAACCGGGTTTGAAATGCCTTTGATAGTGTATTTTCCTCACGAGCTAATATGATTTTGGTGTGTACTGCACAGCACTGATGTGACCTTGCTTTATGATTGTGTGTTCAGTGTACATAGAAACACGCTGTGTGTGTGTAGAGAGAGGGTAAGCTGGTGGAAAATTGCGTACAGCTTAGGATGTGTTTTTTTCTCCCATCTCCATGTATCTGACTTTCAATAGAGGTTTATATTTCTGTTACATTTTTATATATGAACATGAAAAAGCTTTTTTTGGGATGGCTTTTTGTATAGCTGGGACTGAAGATGTGCTCCATTGAAAAAGCAGGGCAACATTCTGAAAATAGAAATGATGAAGCTGATTTTGAACAGCTAGCTCACGTTGTGTTGTAGACTCTGTACATAGTCCTGGCTGAGTGAGTGTGTGGGGAAGTGTTTCCTCAAAGTAAAACTGAAAACCAGATCTTGTAACTTCACAGGTCTCAGACCTGTGCAGAACACTTTGGGGTTTTTTTTTCTCCAGTTTAACTTTTACATGAAGTTTTAAAGCGTGAAGTTTAAAGGGTGGAAGTAGATCCCTCATATTGCGTAGATGTCAAGAACATTTATCATGGAGTGTAGATTGCCTGCCTCCTGAGTTCTGAGGTTGTCTCCCATATGCATGTGGCGGCTGGTTTGCACAGAGGAGTGTTTCCTCCTACACTACTCCAGTCCTCACAAAATAAATGCGGCTTGTTGAGTACTCAGTTCACTTAAAACTCGTGAGTTTGAGTTAGTTCCTTGGAAAGAGCGATGATTGTTTTTGAGTAGCTAGCTCCCAGCGATGGTGATTCACTCTTGTATCTGGCTCCCACCAACTAAGCATTTGATACAAGAATCAATTGTTTTTTGTCAGTGTTTTATTCCATACATAATAAGCATCAAAACACAAACGTGTGAATGCGGGAGTGGCATTCTTGTGAGTTACCAGAAGCACTTACCTTAAGTTTTCACATTGACAAATGCACAGGCTGTTTGAAACATGAAGGTGTTCATGATCTTTTGTTAGTGTTGACATGATACTTAACCTGTGAGGTAGAAACACAAAAGTGGAATTGTGTATATGCAGATACAGGTAACTTTTTTAGTTCCTGAAACAATGATTAGGCTAATGGTAGCAGTACAAATGTTTTCTTATTTGACTGAAATTATTTCTGTAATTTAGAAGATGGAGGTAGCTAAGGTTGCCTGATGCTTCACATTCATCCATTTAATCTTAGCTGCATGGCCTTTTGGGGAGTAAGTTTGTCTGGTTTTCCCCAAAGCTTATCCGTCTGAACTATTTTTTCCCCTTCAGTTCTTTGTCTTTGCCTTAGACGAGCATTTAGAAGTTCTTGGGGTTGGGGCAGGGGCAGCAAAGAAATCAAACTTAGTCTTTAATGTTTATGTTTTTTTCTTTTCACTTTCTTTCCCTCTTTTCGTTTTTGAGAAGTTTGGACCTCTGGGAACTCTTTCTTTCTGGCAAGAGCAAACGACTTCTGCCTTTGGGTCAGCGATGTGCCATTTGCTCTTCTGGAAACTTCTGCACGTTTTGCCAAGTGCTGTTTGCTAAGCAAATGATCTGAAGAGTTGAGCCGATATCAGAACAGAGAGCACTTTGAAATATCAAGCAAAGCAAGGAGTAAGCGAGGAGTCCTGTTGTGGCAAAGCATTATATGCAAATGCAGTTTAAAGGTGTCATAGCCCCCGTGCCTAAAAGGCCGAAATTACATACATGCAGGCAGCCTTGGTTTGGTATATCCTAGTTGTGCTCGATTATATAGGACCGATTACCTTTAAAGATTTTAATGTGAAGAGCTGTAACAAAAAGGATTTCTCATGAGACTTAATTACTTTCTTAGACTGTATTTGAATAATTTTAACTGTATTTTCCTTTTTTCCAGAATGGTGAACACGCGTAGATGATCCTAATCAGAACTGTGTAGGATTTGCATTTGGTTTGAGAGCTTGTAAGATTGCTCATCATGGAGAAACAGCAGATTGTCTTGGGTAGCCGGGATGGTGGGACTGTGTCTGGTGCAGCGCCTGCTTTTTTTGTCATCTTGAAACAACAGCAGGGAAACGGTAAAGCTGACCAAGGAATCCTAGTAGCAGACCGCGATGCTTGTGCTCTCGCCAGCAGTGTGTCGACTCCAGTAAAATCCAAAGTCAAGACCTGCCTCCCAGCTGACTGTGTCTCAGGGGGCATTACTGTCACCCTGGATAACAACAGTATGTGGAATGAATTCTACCATCGCAACACAGAGATGATTCTGACGAAGCAGGGGAGGCGCATGTTCCCGTACTGCCGGTACTGGATTACAGGTCTGGATGTCAGTCAGAAGTACATCCTAGTCATGGACATATCCCCTGTGGACAATCACCGATACAAATGGAACGGCCGTTGGTGGGAGCCCAGCGGGAAGGCAGAACCGCACGTTCTTGGTCGAGTGTTCATTCATCCAGAATCACCTTCCACTGGCCAATATTGGATGCACCAGCCAGTATCCTTCTACAAACTCAAACTTACTAACAATACACTGGACCAGGAAGGTCATATAATCTTACATTCTATGCACCGTTACCTGCCACGACTTCACTTGGTGCCTGCAGACAAAGCCACAGAAGTAATTCAGCTCAATGGCCCCGATGTCCATACGTTTACCTTTCCACAGACAGAGTTCTTCGCAGTTACAGCCTACCAGAACATCCAGATTACCCAGCTGAAAATAGATTACAATCCTTTTGCTAAAGGGTTCAGAGATGATGGGTTGAATAGTCGACCTCAGCGCGATGTGAAACAAAACAATAACTTGGAATTGGAAGCAGGTGATGTTTTTAGCGCTGCTGGCATTTGTGGTCGCCCTGCTGGGGTTGATGGATTGAATTTGCATCAGAGAAGTTTAGATTCTTCATTCATTGGTCAAAACCCATCAGACATGGATCTGGAAAAAGAGTCCTTTAATGCAGAAAGGGACTTCCTGGGTTTCCTGGACACTGACCTGCCTTCAGGTGATATGCCAAAGCTAAAACAAGAAGTCTCTGAGAGGTGGGTTAATGTTCATTTTTTGTACTGTTTGAGTGGGATATTTGGTAAAACATCAAATAATGGGATGCTCAGTGTACGTTTAGATTTACAGCTGAAGCTTGCCTGACCTGAAATGGCAGAACACTTAATATTATTACAAGCTTTTCTTTGCTTAAACAGTCGTGTACTAGTCTGGACTTTCTAAAGTGTCTGAGGAGTGTAAGTGTTCAATATTTTTTCCTGTGTTGCTTTGACTCTCTTTGTAAAGAAGTGTTGAGGGATTTCTCTACCCTCTTAGCATTTCAGAAGACTAAACTTAATTTTTCAGTGTTTTAAACAGAGCACATTGCAGTCATCAGAACGTTGCCTTTCTTTTTAGAGTTGCTTACCACAGCGATGTGCTGTCTCTGTATCTTCAGTTTTCATTAGTGGATGGGTGAGGATGTGTGGTGCGTGTGGGTATTTGGGTTGGGTATGTGCAGGGATTGCTACAAGGCAACTGTAACAGGCAGCGTGCCATTGTTTTGTCAATAAATGCTTGTGTGAATTTTTCTGTTCCACAGAGTAGTATGAGGTAGCCTGCCTGTTGATAGTCAGTTGCTTCATGTTTGCTGTGAGGTAAGAGAAGCTGCACCTAGGAAAGTGCTTCAGAATAACTGATACCCTGTTCAGACCTTCATTTACTCTGTGGTGATTTTATGTCTGGATGTTTATCCAGTGCTGAGTTTTTTGAACCATTCTATTCATATCACACAAACAGTAGTAAAGCAATCTAGCGTGTATTGAGAGCGTACTCATAGCGTGAAACCTGCTAACCGCCAAGTGCTCATGTTAGTAGAGCAAGCCTGGTGAAACCTATTATTTTACTGCACTTTCACTTAGTTTCCAAAATCAAAGCAATAGAATAGAGCAGATGGAGTGAATAGTTAATCTGTGTCAAGAGGTGCTAGACATACTTTGAACCTGAAGAAGTGATTTTTTTGAAAAAAAGAAGGTTTATCTCCTGCCATGTTTCTTCATGTCTGTCTGTGAATACCAGACTTAGTCTGACAAAGACTTAGTGACAAAAGCAGCGCTATGTAGATCACTACACCAAGAAATTCTTTGACTGCAGAGTACCAGGATGATGTTAATGATGTAATTGGAGGTGAGTTCTTAGGAGGTAAGAAGTTGTGTTCATGACATAATTACACAGTTTGTTTCAAAGGCTGTATTACTATCCTACTTCAGTGTGTTTTAGAGAGGACAGAATTTTGCTCAGTTGTTTAGGGTCTTTTTTTCCCCTTGCAGAAAGCATGTCCTTGCCTTTCGAGTGAGTGAAAAAGTTCGAATCACAAAGTTATCCATTCTTTGAGACTTCATTGAGTGTAATTGTAATAATTCTTAAGAATACTAGAATTGCTTTGGGATCTCGAGTGTCCTAACCTTTCTTCTGCAGTATTTGTCAGTGTCAGTTTATTAGGAAGAAGAATGTCTTCTAGACTGGGTTACATTCTCCAGTAATGTTGCTGTACATACTAGAGAAACACATCTTGAAGACTGAAAGTACTCTGAATTCAGAGAGAATGGGCTTTCTTTAGCTCCTAAGAATACAGCATGGAGAAGTGTTTAGATAACTTTGCATATTGGAAGTAAAACTCTGAAAATAATTACAAAAAGGTTTATTTTGTCTCCACAGTGATTTTTTCTTTTTCCTTTTTTCCTCCTTGGTGTCAGCTGAAGTTGGAAAAGTTAAAATTTTGATCATTTTGTTTACCTGAAGGGGTCATTGAAGCAAATTATTTGGAGAACTGTTTGAATTGGATAGCTTGGGGTTTTTTTGTTCGCTTCTTTCCCAAGGAATAACATCCATCAGTTTTAAGGACTCAAGGACATTGCCTTAGGAACAGATGATGTAAATCAGCAGACTTAATTTCTCTTGGTCCAGAGCATGTTACACACCTTCCCTCGTTTGACTTCCAAGACAATTTATCTGTGAAATGTGCTAAAAGCTTCACAGACTGGGGAAGACTCTGAAGGGGTTTTCTCTGTTCTGGGCTAGGAAGCATCTATCATTTAATGAATCAATGTTACCACAGTCCTAGAACTGCCCTCAAGCATTGTTCAGCTCTTCGTTTTATGTTTTTGTAATCTATCTGAAAAAGTCAGATTCTGTACTTGGAAAGAGAAAAATTGAGGTCATACAAGAAATGGCAGAACTGTCTTTTTATGTGCTGGAGTTTTTCAGAACATTAGTTCCCCTGCCTTCAGATCTGTTGATGATGTTTTCATGATGTGCAGTTGAGATCCCTTCATAAATACATCAGCCTTTCAAGGACAGTGTTGAGTGAGTGGTGTTTTATCAAACTAGACACATTAATATTTACATATTAATATTTACATATTAATGAGGGCTGGACAAATTTTTTTTGTCATAGGCAAGTCATTACTAGTAGTTGATAGGCACTATCTTGCTTTTATGCAGGGTAGTGATTTGTGCTGAGTTTAGATTTGGGTGAGAGTCAGAAGTTGGGAACTGCTTTCTCCCGGATAACGCTCTCCAAAGGAAGTGGAGTTCCCAGTGCTATAGTGTGTGATATTTCCCACTAGTGCTCAATTTGTGTGACATTTTTGCAAATGGAACTATGTAAAAGTCTGTGCATACCTGAGAATAACTTTAATCTTGAGTTATTAGCGTGCTTTGGAAATAAAGAGGGTTTTCTTTATGCAAGGTGGTAGGTTGTTTTTTTTTCTGTCACTTGGTAGTATATTTTAGTTTCATCAGGTGTATTGTAAAGAAAATAAATGTTTAATTTGAGGTGTGGACATTTCTATAGGAATGCTTATGCCTGGAACCACTCAGATGTTGGGGGCATGGAGGGAACCACAAGCAAACTTTACTGGTTCTTAAGTCTTACAGGCTAATGTACTCTTTCTCCCTTCCAAGTTCTTTTGAATTTCCTGCTTCAAAAATACAAATACAGTGGGATTTTTAATGCCTCAGTGGTCTTGTTTTTGTAATTTAGTTGTCTTGTGTTTAGTCTGACTGTTTACCTTTCTTCCCTCCTTGCCTTCTTTTGGAAGAGATAGGCAAGTGATCATCCTTCAAACATCAGCCACAGATTGCTAGATTAATTCCAGAAGAAATTAGTTTGGGTTTTTTTCCCCCCATGGTGTATTTTAAAATGATCTACATAAAAAAGAAAAAAGATCCGTATAGGTCAGTACTTTCAGTAACTGAGCAGCTACATTTTAATTTGTCAAAATGCAAGAAGACAATTTCTCTGCTTTTACTGGTTTATTGCGAGGATACTAAATACATTACTTGAGGCATAAAGAAGTTTGCTTCAGTATGAGCATTGTTCCATGTCGGGCAAAGAAAGAGCTGGTTAAGACATTTTGCCATTTTTACCTGATCTCAGATTAAGCCGAGGATTTTGAGAGGACAAACTTGCATGATTCATCTTCCCATAGTATATAAGAAGAGAAGTTTCTGTGACTGCTTATGTTGCACGTAACTTCACAAACTTAACTAAGGCCAAATGAAATTATTTCAGTGCTAAAAAGCAACTTTTTTATTCTTTGAAAAGTTGATAATTGCACATGAATTAAAAAAACTCGAAAAATGCGGCCCAGCATTTTGTGCAAATACTTGATCTTCTCATACATACACATAGATGGATGATACCTCAGTCTTGTCCCCATCTGGCTTACGGTTGCAATATGCAGAGTAAAGTAATATTTGTGTCTAGAACCTTCAGTTTTACAGCTGGGCTTTGTTTTGTATACTGTCCAGATCACCAATAGAAAGGTAATCCTTAGCTTGAGTATACATCTTGCAATCGGTAAAGGAAAATGTCTGGAGAAGTCCAGGCTTTACTGGGCTTGCAACTGGAAACAGTAGAACTCGGATGAGAAATGAATCCTGGCCAGTGAATTTATTAGGGTTTTCTGCCTCTTTATTTTAGAGACTTCTAAGAAAGAGGAGCAGATGACTCGACTGTTCTTAATAGCATTCACTTTAATTGTGGATCTGCTGTAATGAATCAACATCTAGCTGTAATGTGACAGGATATTTAGTTGCCCATAACCTATGTGGACTGTCTTAGAATTTCTTTCACAGTAAACTTGCTTAAAAAGAAAGGCTTTTTACTCTTTATATTTGACGTTCTTACTAAATGAAAGCTAAAAACATTTTGATAGGAAACTCATTGGATAGAGAAGAAAGGAGACAAAATAGGACTGGTGTGCCACTCTTCTCTTGCCTCACAAAGCCGGGTTTTTGCGTCAGGCTTACTTCTGGTTACTTAGGTTCTTCTGAATTGCAACAGGTTTTCTAGGTGGGTTCCATCTTGTGCTTAGGAATTTTATGTATAAATCTGTAAATCTGTGTCTTGACTGTCTGCTCCCTGTTTTAAGACTGCAGTCTTTCTTCATGAGGTGGAGACTCCCAGCTCCATGTTGTGACTCTGGTGCATCCCAGCTTTTTTTCCTTAAGTGTCTCCTCAGTCTGCATGGGCAGAAACAACCTCTTCCTCTACATCTTCTCCTTCCTCAGTCCCAGCCTGGGACTGGCATAATCATTCTTTAAAGGGGTGGTGGTGGATAATAAAATACAGATGCACACACTTATATGCACAATAATGAAGGCAATATTCCCTTTATATGTAATAACTTAATAACAGTATATCATAGAATGATTTGAGTTGGAAAGCACCTTAAAGATCACCTAGTTCCAACCCCCGTGCCATGAGCAGGGACACCTTCCACCAGACCAGGTTGCTCAAAGCCCCATCCAACCTGGCCTTGAGCACTGCCAGGGAGGGGGCATCCACAGCTTCTCTGGACAACCTGTGCCAGTGCCTCACCACCCTCATTGTAAAAAAATTTCTTGCTTATATCTCATCTAAATCTACCCTCTTTCAGCTTGAAGCCATTACCCCTTATCCTATCACTACATGCCTTTGTAAAAAGTCCTTCTCCAGCTTTCTTGTCAGCCCCCTTCAGGGACTAGAAACCTGCTATAAGGTCTCCCTGGAGCCTTCTCTTCTCCAGGCTGAACAGCCCCAACTGTCTCAGCCTTTCTTCGTAGGAGAGGTGCTCCAGCCCTTTGACCATTTTTGTGGCCCTCCTCTGGCCCTGCTCCAACAGGTCCATGTCTCTCGTGTTGAGGGCTCCAGAGCTGAACACAGGACTCCAGGTGGGGTCTCCCCAGAGCAGAGCAGGGGGACAGAATCCCCTCCATCGACCTGCTGGCCACGCTGCTTTTGATGCAGCCCAGGATATGGTTGGCCTTCTGGGCTGCAAGCGCACATTGCTGGGTCGTGTTGAGCTTCTGGTCAAACAGCACCCCACCCAAGTCCTTCTCCTCAGGGCTGCTCTGAGTCCATTCTCCATCCAGCCTGTACTTGTGCTTGGGCACATATTTGAAATTATGTTAGCATTAACTAACATTAAAAAATATTGTTATTCTTAGTAACATTTTAATAACTTAAGCTTAACAGAATTTGAGTAATAATTTAACATAATTTAAATTATATATAGTGTTTTATAAAATATGTAAAGGGAGTATTGGAATACTGTCTGATATGTTTAGTAAGTTCTGACTACTGTTTTCTGAGGTTCATTGTGGGTATGAGTTTCTGGTTTCATATCTTTCCTCTTATGACGAGGGGCCAACTTCTGATGCACTTAACAACTGCTGACTGCAATTTTTTGACTGATGTGTCTGTTCCTCAAGCCCATCATCGGAGTGTGGCTGGTGACACTGTTAGTCTTCGGTATTCAATGCGTGATGTGTAAAATTCTGGTTAGGTTAATACTCAGGTTTAGTGGAAGATGGAGCATAGTTCAACAGGATGTTAACATTCTGTAAGCATTAGAACAACGACTGAATTTAGGAATTGTCTGTATGTGGCTTCAGGATGAATTAACGGAAATTTTAGTTAAATCGTGTGAATTGAAAGGCATTAGGCACTCACTTGGCTTCTTATTTGCAAGCACGGTGGCTTTAGTCAGGTGATGTAATGAGATACACAGCAAACTAAAGCCACTTCTGAACATTTAAAAGGTGATAGCTTAGCATGAGTTCATGCCAAGTCTCAAATAGGAAAAAGTGTAAATGTCACCCTGATACTACTAGGGAAGGAAATTGTGCTGCTGCCTTCAGATAAGAAGTTGGATTGTTTTTAAAGATGGCAAATTTTTTTTTTTTCAGTGCCTACTTTTAAAAATCTAAGCTTGTAAATGACAGTTTATTTAGCAGACTCATGTCTCAAAGCATTTCGGAATTTTTTTATAGTATGTAACTAAGGATTATGGGAGGTGATGGGATTTCGGTAAAGGAAGAGATTTGGTAAAGATCTTGTGTTGTGTTTTGTTTTTGTCCCTTCTCTCCCACCCCAGTCCCATTGCTAGCAGTTACGAAAGCAGTTCCCGTGTGGCATCCCCATTGGACCCAAATGGACACTTTAATGTAGTCATTAAAGAGGAACCAGTAGATGACTATGACTATGAGTCAAATATTTGCACACAGGGAATAAGTGTGAAACAGGAAGACACAGATGAAGAAACTGATGAGTATTCCAACACTGATGATGATGATCCTGTCCTACAAAAACACATGATGAGACACGGTGAAACGGATGGAATTGATGGAGAATTCAGATCTAGGAAGCGTGTGCTAACCAGTCCTTCAGGTGTTGCCAAAGCAAAAATGTTAAAACTGGATAGTGGGAAGATGCCTGTGGTCTATTTGGAACCTTGTGCAGTCACAAAGAGTACAGTGAAGATATCTGAGCTGCCACAGACCATGCTGTCCTCTTGCAAGAAGGAGAAATCCCCTTTAAGTGCAGTACTGGATTCCTTGCCTGTGTGTTTCGAAAATCACAAAGGCTCTTGCTCAGGCACAGCCACTGTAACTGAGGAGGTGGTTATCAAAAAACAATCTCCTGGGAGTAAAATGTCACAGAAATATGCTTCAATCAGAGAGGCCCAGTGGGCTCTGTCTAAATCACCTAATTTTAATCTCAGGGGCTCAGTAAGTTGTCACTTTTCAACTAAAGAGATCTGTGGAAGAAAAAGGCCTGGCATGCTGAAGAATCCCTTGTCCCTGAAAGGTGCTGGTAGCAATCAAAACGCCCTGTCATCAGTTACAACTAAAAGAGGAAGGCCACGGAAACTGAAAATTTCAAAGGCTGGTCGACCACCTAAAGCTATAGGGAAATCTGTAATAACAAGTAAGAACACCTCTTTGGGGCCTGGGGGTATCCTTCCAGATGTTAAGCCGGACCTTGAAGATGTTGATGGAGTCCTCTTTGTGTCCTTTGCATCAAAGGTAAAACCTAACTGTTTTGAGTAAAATTCAAAACCTTTTCCAATGTCTCATTTTTAAGCCCTTTATACTAATAAGCTGGAGGTATATTTTCTTTCAAACTGAGTTTTGAGGTTTATGACCTCTTCCCAAATCTGTTGTCTTGTTCCTATGTTAATCGTAACATTTCCTTACTTATTAGCTATTTGGGGAGACATAGAGGGTTCTGGAGTTCTGTATAAAAGAATGCATGCTTGTTTATTAAACAGTCTCATGTTTTGAATGTTTCAGTGATATTTTGATGTGGCCTAGTTTGCATCTAAGTCAGTGTTTTAAGGTATCTTATTGGAGGCTCTTTATGTATGTAGGAAGCTCTTGACATTCACACTGTTGATAGAGCTGGAGGAGAAGAGTCACAGAATCTTCAGGCTCTCTTGTTGACTACAAATGATCCAGGTACATTTGTGTGTGGTTTTTTTTTTTGTAAGTGGCTATTCGCTAGAATAAGGGAATTTGTAAAGACACACTGGAAAATTGATCATTTTAATCAATTTTTTGCGTAGTAAATGTTTTTTGTATGGTCTCTTTATTTTTTGAGTAGATTGTCAAGCAAGAATACAAGTGTTGGAAAAGGAATTGATGGAAGAGCTGAAGACCTTGAGGCATAAGCAAGTAATACATCCTAGCCTTCAGGAAGGTAAGCAAGGCAGTCTAAATCTTGTTGCACCTGGCTGTATATTAATCATACTGAGTTGATAATTTCCTACTGGATGTAGTACTGTGTATGCACAGTACAGCTGGAATCTGATTTTGGTTATTTTTTTTCAAATGCAGGAAAGCATACAGGGGTGTGTGTGTACAAATGTGGGGGTAGGAAAGGAAAATTGTGTGAAACTGTCTATTTCCCTCGTGACAATGAGAGAGAATCTGTGGTGTCTGACCCAGGTTTTTGTCTTAAAAGCTTTGAAAGTACTTTCAGGCAGCCAATAAAGGTAGTGTTTTTTTCACACATCCGTGTTGCAAACTAGAAGAGGTGGAGGCGGCAGAAGATGAATCCTGAATCTCCCAACAGCAGAGCAGGAGGCTGCATGTCATTGTGTGCCTCTTGCAGAAGATGCTGAGCCGAATTTCAGGCTTCGGGCCATGCCTGTTTTGTAATGAGCTAGTCCTCGTAGAGAGGAGATGGAGTACATTTTACTCCTGCATAGAAGATAGGCATTTCCTGGTAGTAAAGGAGCTAGATATCCAGAAACACTTAACAAAGACTACATTTCCTGTGTTGGAGTCTGTATTTCTTTGAGTCACTGTAGATCCAGGTTCACTAGCCACGTAAGAGGGCCAGGCAAGGTACTTCTAGCTTGTGATCTTTCATTTACGTACACTATTATCCTGAGGTCAGATGTAAGAAAGTCAGGGACCAACACGGCAGAACGTAACGTTCTGTCTACTGATGATGTTGAGAGTCTTCAGCAATAGTAGTCCTGAGACCGATAGCGTTAACATAGGTATCAGAGCAGATGATGAAGTTGATCCAAATGGAAGCATCATACGTCATGCTCTTGAGGTTCTGGACCCGAATTTTTCAAACATCTAACTGTAATGTTGTAGGGACGGAGACTCCAAATACTGACGTTGACTCTGATGCTAGTTACTTTGGGTTGTCAGAGAGCTTCTGCTGTGAAGAATCCTGAATTATCTTAAATGGTTTATGCACAGAGTATGATGAGAACTAGCCTGGCATTTTTTGCAGTCATTTAAAGGGATGCCTTTGCATCTTGCTAGTGTTGAGCTGACATTCCTGTCTTCCACCTTTGCAAAGCAGTCGTAAGAAGGCTGGTAGAGAGCTCTTAAAGCTCTGTACTGGATGTGGTGGGAATGAAAGAAGATATCCTATCTCTGGCCACATTGTACCTCAGTCGTGTACCATCAGGCGTAACAGTTGTATCATGGATGTCTGAATGCAGTTCTCCCCTCCCATGCGTCCAGAAATGGGCAGACCTGTTTTCTAATGACCTCACTGGCCAACCGACCCTCACAGGTCTGCGTGTGTTAATCCTATTTCAAGAACGGTGGTAAAATCGGTTTTGTGGTTGGCTGCTGGCAATGCTAGATACAGCACTAAGCAAATGTTACAGCAACATTAAAGCTTTGGGGATTATATTGTGGGCCTCCTAGATGTTATCTTTACCCAAGATAAGTGTAATAAAATTACAGCATGTTGGTAACTACAACACTAGCCTCATGAGGTGATCCTGAAACTGGTGTAAAACCCACGTGCTTTTCCTCTGCTTTCTAAATGAACGGTGGTGAAGTGTGTCGTACCATCTGAAGGGTGTTGAGCAGTTCACAGATACTACAAAATGGACAAGAGAAGTCAAGCATCAGGCTAAGAAAAAAAGATCTGAAGAATTTTTACTTTCTTGAATGCTTGTGACCGTCATTTTCAGTGTTGGATGGTAATCTGCTGAGCCTTTTAAATGGTGACATTGTAATTCAGCAGTGAAGAGATTGACCCTCACCTGTCTAATTTTTAGAGGGAAAAGAAGTTGTGTGAAGACTATTTGCAGCAAGAGTATTGCCACAGACAGATACAGATGTAATTTGATCAGGCTCTGAAGTGAATTACAATACATATACTTCTGTTGTTAGACTTCAGCTGCTGGAACTGGAATCAGTCTTTGTTCAGATTACCTTCAACTTCCAATAAGTTACAGATCTATCGCCTTCCATTGCAGACTTGAGGTCGGGGAAGGACCGCGATGATGTTAATGGAGAGCTGGTTGTTGGGTTTTTTATCTTCTTTTACCGCCCCCCCCCCC